>Ga0181612_114955_pt1 | contig 15255 bp, 6 predicted proteins | sample HoacroProtozoa21_FD_119630 | JGI IMG/M metagenome (GOLD analysis project Ga0181612, IMG submission 119630) | Hoatzin crop microbial communities from Cojedes, Venezuel. Combined Assembly of Gp0051906, Gp0051904, Gp0051908 | reverse complement strand
GGAGGAACCTCTTACACAAAAAAAAAAACAAAAAAAAAAAACCATAAACAGCTAGAAATCACTTTTGTCGGAATCAGAATTACCGGGGGGCTGAGTGAGGCTGTTGGTTTGCTTTACACAATAGATGCCTCTGGCCTTCTGTACTGGTTACGGAAAATGCCAAACAAGTTCTTTCATCAAAGATTCCTAGTCCGTTAAGAAAAAAAAAAATTAAGAATATGTTCATTTACAGATGCAGAGAGCCGAGAAGCTGGTTGACAAAGGCTCTCTCTCTCATGAGGGAGAAACTTGTACAATCAAATCTCCCCTATCTTCCTCACATCCACAAACTGAACTTGGCAAACCACAAAATTAATCTAACCCATGGTCATGGGCTCTTTGCTTTGTGATTATAGACTGGAACAATCAGGTGTCCACTGGACTATTTATAACACAAGATGGAAACTCATTAAACTAAGATCACCATATTTTTTCTCCTTAAACACATTAGTCTATGAACATTGACAGTTTGAAGTCTCACAGATCATCAATTCAACTGCAAAATAAAGATGCACTATTCAACCTGTAAAAACATATATCGTAACCAACTTGCAAGATTGACTTTTAATAAATCTTCAAATAATTTTTATAAAGTCTCTTTAAGACAACATGAGTTTCCTACTAACAACTAACTGACCTATTAGAACACATGCAATTTCTATTTCTTCTCCTTTGCCCTGTTTTCAGCAGATATCTAAACTAAGGCTAAATAACACAGGAAAGGCTTCCAACAAGGTTTCTAGACAGGTGTGCAAGAACACTGTCAACAGGAAACAGGGGCTCAGTTCATTCCACAACAAGCATCCTCTTACTGCAACAGCAGCACTAAACTGCAGCAGGCATCTTTGAAGAGTGACAAATCCACTAAGAAATAGACATGAAAATTGGCAAGAACAACAGTTATGAGTAGCAGAGAGGTGTGCTCTTGCAGGCATTTGAAAAAGTAGGACAGCAGCGCGTAACCGCTCATTTCTGTTGATGGAAATGTCATTCAGTCAGTCATCAAGATGCGGTCCAGAATTGCAGAAATCCCCAGGTCCCCGTGTTACAAACAGGACATCTACAATCCCTACAGTAACATCCAAAGGAATACGTTGCTGGACAACAGCGGCATGGACTCTTCACTAATAAGTTGCTTGTCAAGTGTTGTGACTACAAACACCCAAATATCCCTTTAATTGCATAGCAGTATTTTGGCATTCCAGCTACAGTAAACAGGCATCCTAGATACAGGGACACAAACTGACCCAGCTCGTTATGGCCATTACTGGGCAGAGCTGCTGTGCTTTAGATGGTGCCCTGTGAACAACAGCTATGCTGATGCAGCAGTTGCCATGCCACACCCCCATCTTCAGGAAATATTTCTGCTGCAGCACTCGACTGCCTGCTGGTCCAGCTGTCTTCCCCCTTGTCAACATCCCATGAGGACAGAGTCAATGCTGGACAAGCATTGCTGCCTCTGCACACCAAACCTGGCCTGACAGGAGCTGCAGGGGCCTCTTCAAAAATGTTCATAGAGGCAGGTTGTTTGGTGTTGGGTTGGCAGTGGGTTGGTTAGGTTTTCCAACACAGCTGTTGGAAAATGGTGATGCATAACAAACAAGTCACCCAAAGTTGTTGTTTCTACTAATCTGTCTTCTACACAAAAAAAAGTGTCCAGAAAGATACTTAACTGCTCCCCCTACCCCGTTACAACAGCCCTGATAGCAGGCTGCTAGCTGTAGGATAAACAGAAAGATGTGCTTCCTGCCCCAAAGGGTTCACTACTTCTTTTAATGGTGAAAATTGAAGAGGTCTGGAAAACATTTTTGCAGTAAGGACAGCAAAGGAAGCAAGCAGCACAAAGCTCACCATTTTCTTTATAAACAATAAATGGTTGTCGTTTCTGTAATGCGGAGAGTCTGATGCTGCATATCTTGTTAAAACTGAATATTATTTGTAAAAAAAAAAAAAGCTTCAACAGAAATGCTTATCTGAGTAAAGGCTATTGAATATGACTGGCTAAAAAACCCTAATCCTCTAGGCCACTGGGTTCATGCAGGTGAACCCTTCTGCTAATTATATTATATTACCCCAGATAGTTACTTGATTTATGCACTACCACCATTCATCACTTACACATAACTTAAAAACCACCTTTAATTATTTCTGCAGGTAGAAACACGTAACTGCATATAAGATAGTTTTTAAGTCAACGATAGAGTTTGAAATAAATGCTACTGCCTTACAATACTTGAGCTAAAAACAGCTTACGACACCTCCTGTTGAACAGCTCCTCTTTTCTACCATAATTTGCACCATGATGATGAAATGAGAGAAAAATATAAGAGAATAGAAAATCCAGTATTATAAAATACCAAAGCAAACATTAAAGAACATAAAGTGACAACATTATCTCACACAGAAGTAGAAAGATGAAAATAAAATCATACAGTTAGAGTTGAAATGGAAATTCTTTCAATTCTTTTATCAAACATTAAAGTGATAAAAGAAATGTGTTTTTAATCACTTATTTTGTTCATACTCTAATGGTATGATTGTTCTCTACATGAAGGGTGAAAAAGCAGAAACCTGTCACAACACTTTTCATAAGGAATCTTGCAGGACCAGATACGAACATAAAAGAGTCGTGAAACACAGAAAGTGTCAAGAGGACACAAGCTGCAAGGGCAGATTAGCTATTTTGATTCTATATCTAGAGATCACATCCATTAGCACATGAAGATTAGAAATTGCTTTGCTACAGCTATGGCTCTATACCCCCCTGGTTTTTTTCTTAATTATTATTTTTAAACTTTGGGTTGAGTTCTAACTGATCCCTGAGTGATCAGCTGCAAATGAAAAAGTGAAGTAGTAGAAAGAGAACTGCTGCTAATCATACAGGAATACATGGAGGAAAAATTGTAGTTAACCAAGCCATTAGTCCTGTTACAAACTAAGGAAACCAACAAAGCCAATTGAAACAATGCTTAGGAGTTTCTGCATCTAGTTTTTATCATCAGGAGAAAGATTATTTATGCAAAATTAATAAGAAACTTGGTCTTTCTGTGAAACACTACAAGGGAATTTCTTTTGTGCCACTGATGTGGTAGAATATTTATGAGCACTGGGAATCAGGGCCATCAGAATTATGACAAACAGAGGTCACAGAGGGTAGGATTGAAAGGTTACATTGGTTGGGGGTTTTCTTTTTGTCTGCTTTTTATGGAATGTGTGCAACCACGCATCATTACAGATATTTTTATTGTCCTGAACAAAAAAAGAATTGTTGTGAATTTGCCTGGAGGTGACCTGGATATATGCACTGTTATAACCATTTTTATATATTTTTAATTAGTATCTCTATTTGGAATAGTTTTCCAACATGCAAGATGACTCCACTGCTCAAATGCATCTCTTTTCAACCATGAAACTTCTTGAAGCTAAAAAGCAAAACTGAAGTATGTCAAAGAGATCATACTGAGCTGGGCACATCAGAAATGTATAAACAGGTGGATGGACATAATAGTAGTCACTCCAGGAAGAATGTTTTAGCGTACTTCTTGATTCTGTATACAGTTACTGAAAACTTTAAAATAGCAACCAATGCAAGAAAATTCCTTTCTCAGATATAATTTGCAGAGCATTAAAATACATACCTGCTTAAAACAAGAAAATGCCCTGACCCTTAGCAACCATTTTTCACATAAATTGGAGAAGAATCCTTTTACTACTTAACTGGGGAGAAGATAGAGTTTTACAGCAACACTGGAAGATACACCCATCTTTTGTCCTTTTCTTTTGTATACACACAAATGACCCAATTTAGCATAGCACTGAGACAATCTCCTGAGACAGGCAAAGTTCATGAAAATATTCATAGGAGAAAAGGTATGTCATTATCCCCAGGCTCTGCCTACTAGACTGTAATTAGAAAGACACCTCTTCTTTTAACAGATGGGTCTTCCTGGCCTCTTTCCAGTCTACGCTTCATATTGACTCTTACGGCAACTCAAACTGTGAATGAAGGAAGTAAAATAAAATGTTTCCTAGTGTACCTTTGGACAGATCCAACTCTCATACATGTCATATGTGAATACAATTATTTTATTATTTTTTTAATAAGAGGCACAATAGCTCAAGAAATTGGTAACTGGCTGTAGGATCACCCACACAAGGACAGCCTGATCAAAGCTTCCTCAGCAATGCAGAGGCAGGGTCATTATTCTGTGACAAGTTGATGATCTCTTTCTAATTACTCTAAGACAAGTAACTGTCATAAGAAACACAAACAGAGTCTTTGTCAGCAGCCTTAACAGGAAGATCAGACAAGATCTGAACAGCCTGTTCACTTCTTTAATAGCTTTGCCAAGTCAGCGCTAGCTAGGAAGTTGGTACCAGTGCTATCGGCTGTCCCAGTGGATAGAAACCTTCATGGTTGTTCAATTTAACCTAATCACAGGTATTTTCTCCCCCCATCCTGCCAAACAAACCCAACAGAAGAGACAGTGGTTTGGCTCTGGCTAGAAAATAGCCAGGTAGCAAAATAAAATCACAGCGTACATGGAGGAATGGCTAAGAGTGAAAGATATCATACCAATATTTGTGAAAACCAGAACATTTTTATGAACATAATAGCAGGTGCAGTAGGAAAAGTGGTATCGTAAACCTTTCTGCACTGTTTCAGCAGCATTTTCCCAGTGAGTTCTGAGAACTGAATCCTGCGTGAAAACACAGGTCAGAGTCCAGAGCCGCACCTTGCTTGGTCTCTCTGCAGACAGCAGCAATGAGGTTGTCAATTAACATGAACTGTGGAGGTGATCCAAGAGATGGGGATACAGCTGCCGGCAACTCCCTGGAGCCCATCAGGCTCATTTTACACAGACTACTGGATAGCTATCGGATGGTGTCAATTTTCATTCACTGTTACAGCTGAACAAATAATGAGAAAAATGATATGCAAACATCCCAGTGACTTCGGTACGATTTTGCTCCAACTGTGTTCCCACATGTTCTATTTGATTATCATGGATGTTTTATGGGAAGAGTTTGCTCTCAGTATTGTCTCAGGACCACAAAGTAAATCTTACTACCAACAGCAATTTTCAGGAGAAAAAAAAAATTATTACGCACCAAATTATTACAAATAGCAAACAAGTTTGTTAAAATTGCAATCTGTTTGCAGACAATCTGCAATCAAGAAAGAAGGCTAATTAATCAAGCAAATTGTTACTGAAAATTGTCTTCCTCAGCTATAACCACTCCTACAACCAGGGCACTTGAAACCGAGGTGAGAGACTTCAGTGAGTCCTAGCACCGATTCCCTGTTTTATCCACTTGTCTCAAAATGTAAATTTAATTTAGGAACTTTAAAAACATGGAATCTCTAGTAATGAAGAGCTTCAGCTTCCTGTAAAAAGATGTGTTTGGTGTGGCTTTGGCACTGTCTAACATCGCATACACCCACCAACGGCTCAGCCTGTCATATTTATTTGGATTCAGTCATAGCTTACAGGAACAGAGCTACTACCTACCAGACTCCTACTCCATTTTGAAATGCTGCTGGAATGATTTTGAAGGAAGATCAGTCATTCTGGCAGAATCATTTCTGTCTGGCATGTAATTAGTTTACTTGGGGAAAATTATTTGCTCCCTATTCGCCTACAAGCTTTGCTGTCTGCACAGCGCATCCTGAGAGAGAAGAGAGCCAGAGGTTAAAATTAGCAATGAACGCAGATGCCATTGTCTCTTCCCATTACCTCCTCCCACACCAGGCATCTTACATTCAAACTGAGTGGGACTGAAAAACACAAATCTAAAGCTCATAAAAAAAAGAAAAGAAAAAACACCAAAAATAACCCCTCTTTGAAACGAGCAATACATCAGATTTTGCTGGTCAGTGACTATTTTATATAAAATTTTCTAACCAGTAATTACAGTGGGTGACTTCATTAGCATCTTAGGGTCACACTCCCCAACACCCAATGTCAGTATTAAATTTCCTTATCTCAAGGCTAGAGAAATCAGGAGAATTTGGCAATTAAAGTTCAAATATTAGACTTTAAAGAAAACAAGAAACTAGTCTTCTGACTAGTCTGTTTCTAGGATAAAACGCTGTAAACAAGAACATCAGCACTGACTTCAGCTCAGCTGCCACAGAAGAAAAAGCATCTGTTTTTCTTTCTGGCACATACTGAACACAACTGAAACATTCTCACATATTTGAGATATACTTACACCTTTCAAAAATATCATTTAAGAAGAAAAAAAACATTCCTATGGTCACACACTCGAACAATTTTCAGAGATCTATGCGCAGCCTGACAAAACAGTGAGTGGGACCAATAAAATCCAGCACCTTGAAAAAAATTTCTCTTCAGAGAGTCTCCTACATGCATCCAGTGAAAAAACACAAACACATCTGGATTTAGGACATCCCTCTTTGTTCCTCTTTGTCATGTCCAGATCTTATCCATTTAAAACTTGACCAGTGAAGCACTTCTGAATGCAAACAAAATGATGTGCTGACCCATAATTTGCAACTTAGTCTTAGTCATGTCATGCCATGTGTTACTTAGGAAACGGGAAAAAATACGTATTTGAATTTCAGATTTTTGTGTGTGTGTGTGTAGAGAGGGAAAAAGAATGGCAATACTGTTCTGATGAAACCAATTCTACATGATAAAGCTCCTGTATTTTTGCCCAATACCCTCATTCTACACAGACACATCTCCTCATCCTTCTTTTCTTACCTGCTAACTGGAGATACTAGCTTGCAGGCAGCGCAGAACAAACCCAAGATAATGTTTGCAAAATGTGTCAGGATCCTTAATAATGCAACATATTACGAATAAATTAATCCTTTTATCAAATGGCTGACAGCATCATAAAGGGTCAGGGTTTACACATACACAGGGCTCCTCTTGAGAAATTACTAAGCCATTTCCTGCTCCCAACCACAAACCAAGAAAAATTAAGTCTACATTACCCTTGAATAACCCTAATAAAGCAGATCTTTCCTTGCCCAGCAGGACTTGAGACACTATGGGGGGGTGGGAATCTTCATTAGAGGAAATTTAATAAAGATAACAAAGCAAGCAAGGAAGCTCCTGATCACAAGGTTTACTCAGAAATTCACAGAAGTCTAATAACACAGTTGCTAAAAAGAAAATAAAGATGTGGTTTGTTAATATAAGTATTTCATTAATAATGAATTTTAATTACAAATTAACATATATAGAATGTTCTGTATTTCTCTAAGCCTCTGGTACCTTCAATTAAATATATTCATAAAGGTTTCTATTCATATCCAACAATACTACCCCACAAAAGCCAATCTCTCTGCTCATCAGTGTGGGGGGAAGGATTTGCTCCTGCATTTTTAATGCCAGCAGGAGCTCTACCAGAAAATCCAAGGGCCACAACATCAAGCCAGCTGGGAGAACCCTGTGCTCTCCGAGTCCACCCTTCAGGCACATCGGCTGCTAGAGGGCAAGTTGACGGCAACTAGACATTCCCTCTCACCACAGCTGCCAAGTTAACCTCACTAGGACAGCATTGTACTCCAACACAGCAACTGCCTGGCAGTAAGAACAGCAGTTTGAGTACAGTGATGTACATTTACCTTCCGCCATGGTAAGAAATTAAATGTAAAGTGTTTGAAATACATATTTGTAGATCTTAGTGTGGATATCATATTGACACTTGCAGAATTGGTTAGATTACACAAAAAGTAGTAGAAAAAGCTTAAAAAAAAAAAAAAAAGAGAAGTATCTCAAAAAGATACAACACAAAACCACACAACCTGCACAAAACAAACTCACAATGACCGTGCCAAAGTTCAGAGGAATTTTACTGCTAACCTAAATGAAGTGGGAGCAGACCACCTATTGTTTGCAGAAATGGCTCCACAGGACACTGAAAGCCACCATCTCAGCAGATTACTTGTGATAATCTGAGTGATGTTGCAGAGAGTTAGGAATGGAAAGCCAACGACTTCCCAGAAAACAATGTTCTTGGCTTACACAACTGAAGTTATAATGTAAGGAACAACTCCAAAATCATTAAAAACTAAGTTTCTGGAATGAGAAGTCAAACATTTTTTAATTCAAAAAGCTGAGACTGCTAAGAAAGAACTGTACTTGATTTCGATAGAAATAGCATCAGTTGTATGATTAAGGATAAAATGTTTCCTTTTCAATTAAAGACTAACACTGAATGGAAGTTGAAAGGCAGAAATATGTTGGGATTATGACCCCTGAAATTACGCATAGCTCTATGCTAGGCTTAGATTTAAGCTACTAGAGCCTGAAAGGGCTATCCTCAACTGGCTGAGGTTTAATATAACAAATGGCTTCCAGCGGTTTTAGTATCAGTGAAGAGAGGTGGTTATAAAGCATTTGCTCTCTACTGGTAAAAGGTATAATGAAATTATGCAGCTCCTTTCTTCCCCTGCTGTCAGCAGATTCTTAGTTAGTTGCAGACTTGTTACCATCTCTTTTGACAGCTACAGTACAACATGGAAACCATCTAGGGCTCAAAACACTGTCCTGAAAAATCCCACCCATGTGGCTGGAGAGACACTAGATTTATACCGTAGCAAACACTGACTTATCTCAAGGAAATGCTAAGACTTGCCATTAACTGCAATATCTAGATCTCTGGAAAATACACCAAGTTCACAGGTACAGATGTGCAATGATCATTGGGACACTGTAAAAAATGAGAGAACTCATCCACAGCACCATTACACACAGGGCCTCCTAATGGCTGGTGGTAACTGCCCAGAAGAGCACACAACATGATTTTCAATCCTGCCAATCAATCCAGGAGTCACATCTGTGAACGCAGGGAGCATTTTTCTTGACCTTCCCTCACATACAAGGAAGAGAAGAATGCTTGTTCCAAAACATCAGGGAATAAATTTGCACTCTAATAGCTGATGGCAGCTGTGTTTGCTGTGGTCACTTTCCCGTTGACCTTCTTTCATTTATTATCCATAGCACACATTTCTCAAAGACGCATATTAGATTAGAAGTTTACTGTTTATTACTGCAATGAAGGCATGGGCTTAACTGGGGGGCACTGACCCACACTCGAGGAAACATCATAGTGATAAAGCTTCAAAAAAGATTCTAACAAATCCACAGCAAATCTTCAATAATTCCAAAGTATAAATTAGACTGTTTTCCATTTAAGGAAAAGGTATATAGTTAGCCCAGGGACCTATGCCCTCTTCCTCTTCAACTCCCCTCATGTTATACACTGGTAAGCAGGATGAACCTCGGTCAATCTTTCACTACATTTCAGACAGAAAGCCCTAGACTGAAGTTCTTCTATCTTCCCCTGACTCTTTTTTCCTTTCTTCTTTTTTCTCCTATCTTGCCTCACTCTTCCCCACCCCTGCTCCCCATTCTTTTTCCCTCCTCCATTTCTGGTGTTGCTGTCTTTTCCTTGATTAGTTTTCCTAGATTTCCTAGTTCCATGCTCATAAGTCACACGCAGCTTTAATGTAGCTATCCACTCGTCACAGCTTCCTTTGCCAAAAGAAGATGAGGCTGTACTGAAGTGAGCCTGTTCCTTCACGCATCTGCAAACAGCTCTAAGAGGTAACCACAGAGGGAGATTCAAGGATCCAGCCTACACATTAATGGCCATTTACCTTCTGACCCAGCAACGACCTGACGATCAACCCAGTGCACAGATGAGAGGAAAGGAGCAGCAGTTCAAACCCCATCTCCACTGGCAGAGCTTCCTACATCAGACACAAGCAGTGGTTTGAAGATTTCTTGAATCATTTCTTACTGGCAGCACAAATATACTCCACGACTTCCACTGAAGGAAAACGTTACCTCAGCACTCACCAAAATATAACCTGAGCAAACGGTGAAATTTTGCTCTATTTTAGTACTGGCTTATCCAAAAGCTCCAGGCAAAGGTTTCGTTCTGCAACTGATACAAAGTATTGCTACCACAGGAGGTGTGTCCCTCACTTCAGGAGGGCTTAGACTGAACCTAAGTGTTTCATGCAATAGGATGCTATCCCTGACCAGTATCCAGGGGACATTTTCTTTCCTGTTAAACAGACTGAAAGCTATTGTTATCAGCCAAAGGAAAAAAAAAAACCAAACTTTCAATACTTATGTGGGAAGCTGCAATGGAGAAGCATCACCCAGTCTGAATCGGTGCACGAAGCAACACGTGTGACTGCGGCTGCTACGCTGTCCGGGGCAGAGGGTGCATGGAAGGAAACCAGGACGGGGAAGACAGACCTACACAGAAGGCACAAAGCAGACTTTCTATGCAGAATAAGTATGTTTAAACATCAGCATTGATGAATGTAATCTTAGCAGGCAGTTTGACATCTTTCTTCAGTTTTATCACTGGGAATTTGAGAAACAACTGGATTAAGACACTTGAACTAGAGCTCCAGGAAAGTTCAGCCCCTGAACATGCCAAATCCTCTGCTTCCCTGCCTTTTTCTTTGTTGCCTTTCCAAAGACCCTCAGCAAGTGTCACTCAACAATATGCCCGTTTCTCTTCTTTTAGCTCTCGACTCCTCAGTGTTAAATACCAGGACATTAAACAGCCATCTCTTTCTTAACAGCACAACTCCTTACTTCACTTCACACTAAAAGGAGACAACCATCTTGTTTTGCAGATCACAGGCACTTCTTTGGCAAAAACAGACCATGTCCTCCTCTGACCTTTTGATTTTCTATGCACAAAAATGCATCTGTGATCCAGCCTCTCTGTGACAAAGAGGGAATGAAAACATCCTCATCAGATGCACTTAACTCCTCCTATTCCTTATGGGAGTAAGACAGCAGAATTCAATCATGCTTATCTGTACAAATACAATACAAAAGAATGTCCTCAACATTGAGACAGAAAAGTTAAATACAAATTTTCTATACATCAGCTTGCACTCAGGTTCCCAGAGACCAAGCATCAAAAGTTCATCAATGCTTCTCCTGCCTCCTCTGCTTCCCAAAAACTTAATCTGGAAACAGTCTGTGGAATTTCATTGTAATACAGGGTTGGTGTTTTTTTCTGTGGTGCAAAAAGATTCTGCAACTTGAAATACCCATTTGTTCTGCCTAGGTGATCATAAGGGAGTTTTCCAGCATCACTCAGAAATGACCTATGGAAACGCCCGAGCAGACAATCAAAGACAGGAGGCCTCATCTAGTTTTCTGACAGCTTTGATGAAACAATTTGACATGAGCATTGCACTTGCAGGAGCACAACAGAAGACAACGTGCCCACAAAAGTCACCACAATGCATCGAGCAGATAATGATTAGGAAAACTCTCCTTTTCAATGCACTGAAGGGAAGCAGACATTTGTGTGATGTTTCACAAGTTTTAAAAGGTAAATTATTCAAGTTTCTTCAAATCCAGACAGAAACTACCTACACGCAAGAAGATAAAGAAAATCCAGGAAACTATAGAGACAAAGTATGTTGCTGTGTTCAAATTCACATTAATATGCTACCTCTGTCACACAATAAAGATTGAGTGAGCCTGATAAAAAACAGAGATGATTATTTCAATGGAGGCCAAGAAACCATCACACCAAACCAGTCACACACAGAAATTCATGTGCACAGGTACACTACTTTTCAGATACTTGTGGAATTTTTTAAAGCTGGTAGTCCACTTGCAGCAGCAACAGCAGACATCTTCTAGCACACAGCCTTTCAAAATCAGAAGTAACTTAGAGGCCTCCTAAATCAAACCTTTCTCCTCATCTTAGGATAAAAAAAAAATGCAGAGACTGGGAAGAAAATTATTAGCCATTGTGTAGCTACTTAGGATACAAGAATAGATGGGCTTGCAACCCCAAGAGGTGTCAATCCAAGATTTGGGTTGCCATAGTTAGGATTTGCCCACAGCCATTTCCCAGCTACCTTTCAAGCAATGGATATTTTCTAATAGGACAGGTCACCTTTCTTGAGCTAATTCAATGACACAAATAAAATCAAACATGATTTATATTGAAGAACTCTCCCCACAGCTTTGATGGAACATTACATACACATAATAATTAAATTACTGTTTCTATTTAATTGAATTCACTCAATTAGAACTTAGTTTTACACTAAAAACAAGAAGTAAAATGGTGTTTTGGAGCTTCAGTCCATGAAAGCATTTGACACATCCTGTAGCTCCGGACAAAGACCAAGTTCAACCCCAACATTATTTTGTTTCCCAAGTCAGACGTTACGTCACAAGTAAAGGTGACCCTCTGACTGCCATTTTCTGATCTATTGAAATGCACCTTCATGAAGGAAGGTTTAATCTGGTCTAACAGAAAATGTCAAAGCTTGACTAAATGTCAAGATTTCATTACACTCTGAAACAATGTCCCAAAAAATAGCTGCGAGAGACAATTTTTAAATACCTTTATTGATATTATACTAAAAACCAACAAAAGCATTAAAAAAAACCCCAAACATAACGACTAAAATCACGATTCTGACAGAAACTGAAATGACTCTCTGTGATTCCCTAGGTTTTTCACATTTTGTGACAACCTCAATCCAATTTGCAATTCTGAAGTGTTAAGAACAGCATTTCAAAACAAAATTTACCAGTAAAGACCAGATACTTACAAGGTTGTTGTCTAGTGAACTATAAACAAAAATAAAGTAACAAAACTTGAAAACCAAGAAATACCAAGCTTAAATTTCCCAAGCAGGGAATCAACGAAAGCCAAAGCAGAAATCTCTGAAAAAATGCTACTGTCATATTTTGACAATACATAATACATAAATTTAAAGAGATTTGGTCTTTAACCTAAAAGTGAACCCAGCAAGTTCCATCCATCAAAGGATCCTTTGATGAGCAAAGCTTCAGTGCACTATATGCAGCAATAAGCATGACTTTAAACTGTGCCTCAGTGCATCTGCTTGATAAATCCATTTCAGAAAAAAGTGTTGTGAAGCTATGCAAAAGCAACTCACCTGTGGGAAACAACTCCCAGTGAGAACCACATGTCCAAGACTGTTCATTCCAGTTCCAGTGGGACTAGAGTCCACCCTTCACTAGAATGAAGCAGAAGCCAGGACCATGTACGGGCAATTGTACAGATGATTTTTAAACAGGTTAAGTTTACTTAAATTAGTAAATTAAAATAAATTGATACCATACAGATTTAAAACTGTATGTAAAATTGTTGCATCAATTTTATAACTGACGAATAAGTTACCATGAGCTAACAAGCTATAATCTCCATTAGACCAGTAACTGTGCCCTTCTTGTAGCCAAATTGAAGCAACTAAATACCTACCTGTGCATGCCCCTGAGCAGGTACCACAGATCAGTAACTGCCTTTACTCACATTGCAGCTTTTACAGTGCATGGGACACAAGATTGTAGGTCCAGGCAAAAGTAAGCATGGTCCTGAATGGGCAAAGAACTCACATGGTAAGCATGTTCAAAACCTCACCTACACCACATAAAAAGCCAGGCCAAGTTAGATGCAATGTTTAGCCCAGTTCCTGCTCTGCATAGAAGCTTTCATGCTTAGAGACTCACTGAGGTAAAATGACATCAAGGTGGATGCAGAGAGGTTGGGGTTTTTTAAAGGATGAAGGCAAACTGAAAAAAAGTTGTCAGGAAATAATGACTGACTGCTTGCGTGCTTCTCACACCATGGTCTGAGTTACTGTAGGTACTCAGGTATCTGAGCTCTGCAGCCTGCTGGTTGCAGCAGCGACAGCAATGTTTAACATGGTGTAACAGACGATAAAAATCTCTTTTCTAGCCTTTAACATCAAGGTCATTAACCATATCGAGATGCATTCCATTTGCCTAAGTCTGAAGGTAAACTATTTTGCGCTATTTATAAATATGGGCAAAATATGATACAGTTGGGGACCTGCTATCCTCCAAAGTACACTTACTGTTAGCTAGCCAGATTTATTTCTCCTACTACTCTGACTTCACATTCTTTATCCTCACAAACTGCAGGGATTGAGCAGGTTCAGACAAAAAAAATTTGCTACCAGTATAGCTTCTAAGTCAGACATGGCAAAAGAGGGGAAGAAGAACAACCTGCTATATAATGATGCACCTGTTTCCTCATGGATCTCTTGAAAACTGTGAAGTTTCAGGGCCGCTTCTCTTCCCACCTAATTCGCCAAGCTAAAAGTACCTGTTAGGAACACCATCAAGTTTCCTCTGTTCCCTCTTTATCGTGAATTTTCCTAAAGGATTAATATGCCTTCTAGTTATAACTCAAATTGCACATTATTTCCAGTATTATAAAAAATTACATATTTTTACTAGTAGTATCCCAAGGTAGCTGATATTTTCTGTTTCCCTCTGTATAAATAGAGTTCCCAATGGAACAGGAGGAGCCAAAGTCAATGTTTGGGCCATACAATAAGTCATAAATGCTGACAGCACAAACAGTTAGGGGTGTGCTTTCCAGAGACAACCAAGTAGAAATCCTCGGAACAAATCAATACACTTTAGGTAGTCAACACTACTTCTACAATTGCTTCTATTCCCTATCAAAATGTTCAAAGGTTTAAATTAGTCTCATAAGTTGTTATTCACAATGCAATACACAAATACTGTCTGCTTCAGTTTGCAATTCATGAGCTTTTAAGTTAATCGAAGGCAGATTGACCTACTCTGTGTCAGAGAAATGGCTTAAGTCTTAATTTTCAAAATTATGAAAACCATCATTTATTTTCCTACAGAAGACATTTTCCCTGTATTATTTAAACAGGGCTTTGCATTCAGGAATTCAGAAGAGGAACTGACATTTCCTTTTGGCACTGCTTCCTTAAAAAGCTGTATAATCAAATGTCATCTCTAATGCGAATTCCCCAGTGCAACGTATTACTGCGTCGCAAGTGTGTGGTGGAAAGATGTATGAGCAGAAGGTGGCAATAGAGGATCAGATCTAAATCTGTATACATCTTACTCGCAATTAGATGCTTGCTGTCATCACAAAACACAGACACGTGCATGGATCACACACCTCCACTGAAAACACCACATGATTTAGGCATTTCTTATGGCTATATTATTCTCGGGTAAAAGTAAATGTAGGAACAGTCCTTTTCTCCTTGGGTAGCTGACATAATCTAAGAGACTTTCCTAACCAGTTCAACATGCTGCCTGCATGGTTCCCTACATCTATCAGAAAAATACTGAAAAACAAGGTTTTTGTGCAGTTTGACAAAAGAAAAATTGATTGTAAGCCTATGTACCTCAGTTG
>Ga0181612_106807_pt1 | contig 15255 bp, 14 predicted proteins | sample HoacroProtozoa21_FD_119630 | JGI IMG/M metagenome (GOLD analysis project Ga0181612, IMG submission 119630) | Hoatzin crop microbial communities from Cojedes, Venezuel. Combined Assembly of Gp0051906, Gp0051904, Gp0051908 | reverse complement strand
GGGGATGGCGCAATTTATCAGGGAATTAACATGATGGTGTAGAGCCGCAAGAGTCTTACGCGGACGGATGGAGTATCCCAAAATAGGCTGGCGGGGGCGCGGCTTAGTGTAAAGCGTGCGTTCTTACTACTGTGCAGCGCGGGGATATAATGGCCATGTAATCAGAGACGGCCGCTGCCCGGCTGTGCGGCGCGGACGCGCTGAGATGGCATCGCGGGCGGTGGATTGCCCCGCGGGGGGCCATGATGAAGCGGAGCCGTTGAACGAGGAAGCCCGGGCGCCGGAGGCGCCCGCAAAGGACGAAAGGAGTAAGACATGTCATTTTATCTGAAATGGAAGGAGCCGACGGAAAGCGGCGAGTGGGTCGAGAAGGAAAAGACGTTCTACGGGGACTGGTGCGACGTAAGCAAGTTCATGGACGACAACTTAGGCGACGACTGGCCGGCGAAGTGCTCGAAGTACGAGTCCTCCTTGAAGGGGCTGCCGTGGTCGACGGGGCCTGACATATCGCGCCGGCTCGAAGAAGAGGACATAAAGGAGTCGGAGCGGTTCGCCGCCTCCCCCGAGAACCGGTGGGAGGCGCGGTTCTACGAGGACGACTGGTGGTCGCTGTACGACATGGGAGCGAGGTGACGCAGGCAGGACATTAACTGAACCGGACGATTTTGAAAGGCGCGGGGCGCAGGCCCTCGCGCCTTTGCATTTTCCAGGGGCGTTTATTAAATATTGGGTGTCGCTCTTTTCATTTTCGGGATAAAATGTTAAGCGACTGAAAGGGGGACGCCCTGCATGCATAAGAAGTATAAGAATATGTCGATTGCCCAAAAGCTCATCCTGGTGATGGTGCGGCTGGTGCTTATCGTGCTGCTTGTCGTGCTTGCCATCATGGGCACGCAGATGGCCTTGCTTAGGCAGCGGCAGAAAGCCACCTATGAAAATATTTTCTCGAACGCCCGCGAGGTCGACAGCGAGGCGCTGCTTTCGCAGGCCGAAAAGTCGCTCAAGGCGATCGTGCAGGTCCAGACGGAGGCGACCGAGCAGCGGCTCAAAGTCATCGCCAAGACGATCGGCCTCATCGCGGATAAGGCGGAGGACATTTACGCCGATCCCGAAAGCTACGCCGACGAAGAGCGCGAGGCGAAGCCGCTCGGAATGCGCAGCGAAGGGAACTTCAGAGTCGGGTACATGATAAGCGGGGGCGGCGAACTGACCGAGGAGCTCAAAGAGGAGCTCTCCTATGTGTCCGCGCTCGGCGAGACATTTACGTCGGCTGCGGCCTACAACGAGGAATTCTCGCAGATCTATTTCGGAACGGAGAGCGGGATCTACTACAAGTACACCGACCGCGGCGCCAACGACGCCACCTTCGACGCGCGGCAGCGGCCGTGGTACCAAAAGGCCATGGAGAACCCTGGAGAGACGGTGTGGCTTGAGACCTACATCGACTACACGGGGCGGCTGTGCATCAGCGTCGCCAGGACGGTCAGCGATTCGGAAAATAATATCGTGGGCGTCGTCGGAGCCGACGTCTACTTCGAGAGCCTCGCCAACCAGATACTCTCCGACGGGCTCGGGGAGACGGGCACGAGCATCATGCTGAGCGACGGCTACCAGATCATCGCCTATCAGAAGATGATGGAAGAAGGCTTCGACAGCTCTCTTGAGGCGCATTTCTCGGATCCAGAGGCACTTATAAAGAACATCTCCGACAGCGACACGGACGCCTTCTTCATAGAGATGGACGGCAAGAGGTACTACATGGCCAGCCAGGAGATATCCGAGAACGGCTGGTACTTCTGCACGGCGGTCAACGAAGAAGAAGTGCTCTCCAGCATCGACAGCCTTGAGAGCGTAACGCGCGGGATCGTCGACGACGAGTCCGCAAATACGATGGAGATGTTCAGGAAATTCATAGTCATTGACGTCATACTGCTGATCCTAGTGTCCGCAGTCGCGGTGATCGCCGCGGTCAGTGCGGCCAAGTCGGTCGCCTGGCCGATTAAGCGCCTTGCGACGGGCGTGTCGAGCATCGGCACGGGCGACTTCGACAAGAAGCTCCCCGTCGAGACGAAGGACGAGATCGGCGCTATGGCGATTGCGTTCAACCGGATGCAGGACAACCTCAAGTCGTTCATCCAAAGCTTCAGGAAGGTCATAACGGACAACGAGCGCATGGGCTCGGAGCTCAACGTCGCCACGCAGATCCAGGCGGACATGCTGCCGCGGATCTTCCCGCCGTTCCCCGACAAGAAGGAGGTCGAGATCTACGCGACCATGACGCCCGCGAAGGAGGTCGGCGGCGACTTCTACGACTTCTTCCTGATGGACGACGACCACCTCGCCTTCGTCATCGCCGACGTGTCGGGCAAGGGGGTGCCGGCCGCGCTCTTCATGGTCATTTCTAAGACGCTCATCAAGAACAGGGCGGCGCTCGGCGGCACGCCCGCCGAGATCCTCGCGGACACGAACAACCAGCTCTGCGAGGGCAACGAGGCTGACCTCTTCGTAACCGTGTGGATGGGAATCCTGGAGCTTTCGACCGGGAAAATAGTCGCCGCGAACGCGGGCCACGAGTTCCCGGCCGTGCGCGACGCGGAAGGGAACTTCGCCCTGTTCAAGGACCGCCACGGCTTCGTCCTGGCGGGCATGGAGAACATGCGCTACAAGAACTACGAGCTCCAGCTTGAGCCGGGCGGCGGCTTCTTCGTGTACACCGACGGCGTGCCCGAGGCGACGAACGCGGCGAACGAGCTCTACGGCACGGACAGGATGATCGAGGCCCTGAACAAAGAAAAGGGCGCGTCCCCGATCATTTTCATGAAAGACGTCAGGGAGAGCGTCGAGGCGTTCGTGGACAAGGCTCCGCAGTTCGACGACATGACCATGGTCGGCGTCGTCTGGAAGGGCGGCGAAGGCGTAAACAGCGCGGAGGCTCTGGTGCTCGGCGCGGATACGACCGAGCTCCCCAAGCTCGAGTCCTTCCTCGAGGAGAAGCTTGAGGCGCGGGGCTGCCCGATGGACGTTCTGATGCAGATCCAGGTGGCGGCGGAAGAAATCTTCGTAAATATCGCGCACTATGCCTACCCCGGCGGCAAGGGGCAGGCGCAGGTGCTCCTGGACTTCGAAGGCGAGGATCCGGCGACGATGTCGCTCCGCTTCCTCGACAGCGGCATACCGTTCAACCCGCTTGAGAAGGAGGATCCGGACGTGACCGCCTCGGCGGCGGACCGGAAGATCGGCGGCCTCGGGATATACATGGTCAAGAAGTCCATGGACTCTGTCGACTACATGTACGAGGACGGCAAGAACGTCCTTACGCTGAAGAAGAAGCTGGAGTCGAAGAAGAAATGAGCGCGGGAGGCGCGCGCCTAAAAGCGTCCCGACGGATTTTTATTGCAAAATGCGTGCGCGGGATGCAACAATAGACGTATTTTCGGAGAACATTTTCGGAGAGCGACGAAGGGAAAAGAATTATGAAATTTCAGGTGCCGGAATACAGCGAGTATGTGTTCAGGGAGAAGAGGAACAAGTACTGCCTCCTGATCCCTCTCTTCAATGAAGGGGAGCGCTATTTCAGCCAGGTCAAGAAAATGCAGGAGAACGGGACCTTCGACAAGGTTGACGTCGTCATCTGCGACGCAGGCTCGACCGACGGGACGACGGAGCACGAGTTCCTCAAAGAGACCGGCCACAGGGCGCTGCTCGTCCGCCACGGCAAGGGAAGGTATTCCACCGACATCAGGATGGGCTACTGGTGGGCCTTGAAGCAGGGCTACAAGGGCTTCATAACCGTCGACGGCAACGACAAGGACGACACCTCGGCCGTGTGGGAGTTCATCGAGAAGCTCGACGAGGGCTACGACTACGTCCAGGGCTCGCGCTTCATCAAGGGCGGCAAGGGCATCAACACCCCCGCGATCCGCTACTGGGCGATGAAGCTGATAAACGAGCCGATAATGACGATAAGCGCGAAGAAGCACCTCACGGACACGACGAACGGCTTCAGGGCCTATTCGCGCAGGTTCATGACGGACAAGCGCGTCCAGCCCTTCAGGGACATCTTCTGGGGCTACGAGCTGATATATTACCTGCCGGTGAGGGCCTGCAGGCTCGGCTGCAAGGTGACCGAGGTGCCGGTCACGAGGGCTTACCCCGGGAACGGCGAAGTCCCCTCCAAGGTCGGCGGCTTCAAGGGAAATATTTACCAGATGAGCATCCTCTTCCACATTCTCTTAAAGCATTACAATCCGGGCAACGAGAGTAAGCTTAAGAAGAAGGGGTGAGGCATGAAAGCTGTAATTATGGCGGGAGGCAAGGGGACGAGGATCGCCTCCATGCGCTCCGACATACCAAAGCCCATGATCCCGGTCGAAGGCAAGCCGGTGCTCCAGTACGAGATCGAGAACCTCGTCGAGAACGGCATTACGGACATCATCCTCGTCGTCGGGCACCTGGGCGACGCCATCAAGGATTATTTTAAAAATGGATCGGCCTTAGGAGCCGACATCGAGTATTACACCGAGACTGAGCCTCTTGGGACGGCGGGGGCGCTTTACTGCCTTAAGGACAAGCTCCAGGAGCCTTTTTTCCTTTTGAACGGCGATTCCGTGATGAGCGTGGACTTTAAGAGGATGGCCGCTTTCCATAAGGAGCGCGGCGGCCTCGCGACGATACTCACCCATCCGAACTCGCACCCCTACGACAGCGCGCTGATCGTGACGGGCGACGGCGGCTGCGTGAAGAAGTGGCTCAGCAAAGAGGACGAGCGCACGGCGTACAAAAACCGCGTGAACGCGGGCATACACATCCTGACGCCCGAGATCGTCAGCGGGATGGACCGCGGCGGAAAATGGGACCTCGACAGGGATATTTTGCGGCCGCTTTCGGGCACGGGCAAGCTCTACGCCTACGACTCGCCGGAATACATCAAGGACATGGGCACGCCCGAGCGGTACGAGAAGGTGTGCGGCGACGTCAGGTCGGGCCTTGTCAGGAGGAAGAACCTTTCGTGCAGGCAGCGGGCGGTGTTCCTCGACCGGGACGGTACGCTCAACGTATACAAGGGCTTCATCACGAGGCCGGAGCAGATAGAGCTGATCGACGGGACCGCGGAGGCGATAAGGGCCATCAACGACAGCGGCTACCTCGCGATCGTCGTGACCAACCAGCCCGTGATAGCCAGGGGCGACTGCACCTTTGAGGAGCTCGAAGAGATAAACAATACGCTCTCGACGCGGCTCGGAGAGGCGGGCGCGTACATCGACGATTTGTATTTCTGCCCGCACCATCCGGACAAGGGCTTCGAGGGCGAAAGGCCCGAGTACAAAATAGAGTGCTCCTGCAGGAAGCCCAAGCCGGGGATGTTGCTTGAGGCCGCGGAGAAGTATAATATCGACCTGAAGGAATCGTACATGGTCGGCGACGGCGAAAACGACATGAGGGCGGGCGCCGCCGCGGGCTGCCGCTGCGCTTATGTGGGCGGCAAGGAGCTTAAGTGCGAAGGCATAAGCTGCGAACGCTATGACAGCCTGCTGGATTTCGTCAGGCGCTGCATCGAATAAGGATAAGTTTGAAGTATGGTAATTACGAAAACCCCGTTCAGGATGTCGTTTTTCGGCGGAGGGACGGACTATCCCGATTATTTCAACAAATACGGCGGAGCCGTGCTTTCGAGCACCTTCGACAAGTACTGCTACGTGACGGTGCGCCACGTGCCGAGGTTCTTCGACTACACGAACCAGATCAAGTACAGCACGATAGAGCAGACGCAGTCCGTGGATGAGATCAGGCATCCGGCGGTCAGGGAGGCGATGAAGTTCCTCGACATGAGGGAAATACAGCTCAACTACGACGCCGACCTGCCCGCGAGGTCGGGCTTGGGCACGAGCAGCGCCTTCGCCGTCGGCATGCTGAACGCCTTTTACGCGCTCAAGGGAAAATACGCCGACAAGAGGAAGCTCGCGGACGACGCGATCTACCTTGAGAGGGTGCTGTGCAAAGAGGACGGCGGCGTGCAGGACCAGATAGCCGCTTCGTTCGGCGGCTTCAACAGGATCAACTTCTCCGAGTCGGGATATACGGTGCATCCGGTGGTTATTTCCGAGGACCGCAAGGCGATGCTCAACGACCGCCTCGCCTTGTTCTTCACGGGCTTTTCCAGGTTCTCGAGCGAGGTCGCCAAGGAGCAGGAAAAGAGCATCGAGGCGAACTTAAAGCGGCTCGACGAGATGAAGGGCCTGGTCGACAGCGCGGAGAGGATACTCACCTCGAAGGTCAATCTCGACGAGTTCGGAAAGCTGCTCGACTACACTTGGAAGCTGAAGCGCGGGCTGACCTCGAAGATTTCGACCGATTCGATCGACGAGGTGTACAAGGCCGCGATGGACGCCGGCGCGCTCGGCGGCAAGCTCCTCGGAGCGGGAGGAGGCGGCTTCCTCCTCTTCTACGTCGATCCCGAGAGGAGGCCGAAGCTCAAGCGGGCGCTCAAGGATTTCCTCTACGTGCCGTTCAAGTTCGAGAGCGAGGGCACGAGCATCCTGTACTACAAGGCTGAATACTACGATATCAATTCATGAATGCGAGGAGCGGAAATGGCTAAGAAAGCGTTGATTACGGGAATTACGGGCATGGTAGGCTCGCATCTGTGCGACTTCCTGCTTGAGGAGACCGACTGGGACGTCTACGGCGTGTGCAGGTGGCGGAGCCCGCTTGACAACGTCGAGCATCTTCTTGAGCGGGTAAATGAGAAGGACAGGGTGTTCTTCGAGTACGCGGACCTGAACGACCAGGGCTCGCTCCTTCTGGTTATTCAGAAAATCAAGCCGGATTACATTTTCCACCTCGCGGCGCAGAGCTATCCGCTGACGAGCTTCACGGCTCCGATCGACACGCTGAACACGAATATTTTGGGAACGGCGAGGCTCTTAGAGTCCGTCCGTTTCGTCATGGAGGCCGACAAGGACTACAAGCCCATTATCCATGTGTGCGCGTCGTCGGAGGTGTTCGGCAAGATTCCCGCCGACAAGAAGCCCGAGACCGGGATCCACGAGGAGTGCCCCTTCCATCCGGCGTCGCCCTACGCGATATCGAAGGTCGGGACGGACCTCGTCGGAAGGTACTACGCCGAGGCTTACGGGATGACCGTTATGACCACCAGGATGTTCACGCACACGGGCCCGAGGCGCGGGGACGTGTTCCACGAGTCGACCTTCGCCAAGCAGATCGCGATGATCGAGGCGGGGATGATCCCGCCGAAGGTCATGGTCGGCAACCTCAAGTCGCTCCGCACCTACGCCGACGTCAGGGACGCGGTTAGGGCGTACTACATGCTGGTCACCGTCGATCCCGTTCCGGGCGAGTACTACAACATCGGCGGCTCGTACACCTGCGAGGTCGGCGACACGCTGAACACTCTGATCGGCATGTCGACGATGAAGGACGAAATCAAGTACGAGGTCGACCCCGAGCGCCTGCGCCCGATAGACGCCGACCTTCAGATCCCCGACTGCCGCAAGTTCAAGGAGCACACCGGCTGGGAGCCGCGCATCCCCTTTGAGCAGACCATGGAAGACCTCCTCAACTACTGGCGCGACAGGGTCAGAAAGGGCACGGAGTTTTTGACCAGGTGAGAGGTGCGGGAAATGCTGATTGAAATACTAGAGCCCGACTTTGCCTTCGAGGACGAGCGCGGCGAACTGGTCCAGCTCGCAAGGGAGGGATACAGGCAGTTCAACGTCGTATTTTCAAAGGGCGGAGTGATAAGGGGAAACCATTATCACAAGGAAAATAACGAAGTCTTTTACGTGATGTCCGGGTCTTTTGAGCTCTCGGCGCAGAAGGACGGGGCGTCCGAGGCTTATGTCTTTAAGAAGGGGGACATGTTCAAGGTCCCGCCTTTCGTCATGCACAGCTTCAACTACCTTGAGGACACCTGGGTTGCCGCCATGTACGACAAGGGCGTGGAGCACGCGGACGGAACGAAAGACATTTACGCGGAGAATGCATAAATGAAACACGCTGAAATCCTTGAAACGCTGATAGAGCGCTATCCTGCGCTTGCCCCGTGCAGGGACGATATCGCAAAGGCGACGGACCTCATGATAAGGAGCTACGGCCGAGGCGGCTGCGCCTTCGTCGCGGGGAACGGGGGCAGCGCAGCCGACAGCGAGCACTTGGTCGGTGAGCTCATGAAGTCCTTTATGCTCGACCGCAGCCTCAACGAAGCGACAAAGTCGCGCCTTTCTTCGGAGTACGGAGAGCGCGGCGAAAAGATCGCATCCCAGATACGGGACGGGCTTCCCGCGATCTCGCTGCCGTCGCTCATATCCGCGTCGACGGCGATCATAAACGACATGGACGCGGACCTTCTCTTCGCGCAGATGATGAACGCGCTCTCTAAGGAAAATGATACCTTCATAGGGATCAGCACCTCCGGCAATTCGAAGAATGTCATAAACGCGATGATGGTCGCGAAGGCCAAGGGCGTGTCGGTGATCGGCCTCACGGGCAAGAACGCCTGTCAGATGGATTCCGTCTGCGACGTGGTGGTCCACGTGCCCGAGACTGAGACTTATAAAATCCAAGAGCTGCACCTGCCGGTGTACCATGCCGTCTGCGCTATGCTCGAATATGAATACTGGGGATAAAGAAAATGTATCTTGTGATCGGCGGCAACGGCTACCTCGGAAGCTATATAATACAGAGCATTTTAAATACGACCGATGAGAAAATAACCGCGACCGCGAGGGACGTGTCGAAGGCTCCGCGGCAGGACAGGGTCGAGTGGACGGCCTGCGACATAACGGACGAGGCGGCTTTCGACGGGCTTTTGGAGAAAGTCGGGGAAGAGGGCGGCGACGTCAAGTGCGTCTTTCTGGCGGCCTACCACCATCCCGACATGGTGGCGCAGAACCCGCAGACGGCCTGGGACATTAACGTCACGGCGCTTTCGAGGTGCGTCAACAAGCTCCATTTTGCAAAGAAGCTGTTCTACGCTTCGACGGACAGCGTGTACGGCAACAGCGTCGGCGGCTATCATTTTAAAGAGGGCGACGAGCTGCATCCGGTGAATGTCTACGGAAGGAACAAGGCGGCCGCCGAGGCGGTCGTAGTCTATTCGGGCTTCAACGTCGTGAGGTTCCCGTTCCTGATCGCGCCGAGCCTTGCGCCGTCGAAGAAGCATTTTTATGACTTTATCGCGGAGGATCTGCTCGCGGGAAAGCCGGTCGAGATGTTCGAGGATTCGTACAGGTCGTCGTTGAACTTCGCGACGGCGGCGGACCTGACCGTCCGCCTTTGCGAAACGGAAGGGGAAGTGCCTTCGGTGCTCAACGTGTGCGGCGACGAGGACCTTTCGAAGTACGACGTTGGATTGCTGCTCGCCGACAAGCTCGGGGTCAGCAGGGAACTCGTGCGCCCTATAAAGGCCGCGGGCGACAACGGGATATTCAAGAGCCCGCGCGCGCTTTCGACGCTGATGGACAACTCGAAGCTCAAGGGATTCCTGGGGCTTTCCGAGGTCAGGTTCGTGATCTGAACAGCCGCGGGCAAGGAGAGCGCTAGTTTAGCGCCGACCGGGGTGAAACGGAGACGGCGGATCAAAAAAAGTCCGCTTTTGCGCTTCCGCGCGGCGGCAGTTGCGGCGGGAAAGATATGCGTATGGACGAAAAGAGAGACATTTTCGATAAAATAATGGGCCTTCCCGTGCTTTCTGTATTCGAGCCGTTCTACAGGAAGAACAAGCAGGCGCTGCTGTACCTGTTCTTCGGCGGTATAGCCTTCTTTTTGAATATCATTTTGTTCTACGTGATGAAGGAGCTGTGGGGCATAAACGAGCTGGTCGCGAACTTTTTGGCCTGGCTCGTCTGCGCGACCTTCCAGTTCTTTACCAACAGGACCTGGGCTTTCCACGCGGAGACGGAGGGAGCGGGAGACCTGATAAAGCAGATGCTCAGCTTCTACGCGTCCTGCCTTTTTACGCTCATCCTTGAAGAGCTCATCATTTACGTATTCATTACCAGGATGGGGCTTGCCACCATGCCCGTGAAGCTCGCGGCTCAGGTGATCGTCATCGTCCTGAACTACGTGCTCAGAAAATATATTGTCTTCAAAGAGAAGTGACGTTCAAATAAAATCGGAGAAATGCGGGCGCCGAGGCGTCCGCGTTTTTCTTGAGGGAAAGCGCGCCGGGCGGCTGTAGTGCCTGTACGGGAGGGCATCCGGCTGCGCGGAAAATTTTTTTGAAAATAATTAGCACTCACCTCTTGACAGTGCTAACAAGAAGGTTTATACTCCGTTACAGTTAAAGAAAAAGCAGGCGCCTTAAAGGGGCGCGGAAAGGAGATATATATGTTAACACCTAGCATTTTCGCAAATGATCTTTTCGAGTCTATGAATGATTTCTTCGGAGTTCCGGAACAGCCGACGGGCACGAGGTCGAGCTTCACGGGCCGTCCGCTCGGGCTTATGAAGTCGGACGTCAAGGAGCTGAACGACGCTTACGAGATTTCGGTCGAGCTCCCGGGCTTTAAGAAGGACGAGATCAGGGTCGAGCTCAAGGAAGGCTACCTGACGATCACCGCCGAAAAGGCCGTCGAGGCCGACTGCGGCAAGGAGTGCCAGGAGGGCGCCGAGGGCGAAGAGGCGGCCAAGGCCGAGAAGGAAGAGCCGAAGTACATCCGCAAGGAGAGGTATTACGGCAAGATGTCGAGGAGCTTCTTCGTCGGCAAGACCCTCACCGTCGAGGATATCCACGCAAAGTACGAGAACGGCGTCCTTACCCTCGACCTCCCGAAGGAGGACAAGAAGCGCGAAGAGGCTTCGAGGGTCGTCTCCATCGACTGAGGAGCCAGGCTTTAGCCAAGCGGCGGCCGCCCGCGGACGGCGGGATGAGCTGAAAAAGTAATGTGAAACAACAGGCAGGGCGCCGGCGGAACCGCCGGCGTCTTTTTATGCGGGAAAGTGCGTTGGGGCGGCCGCTGCGCCCATGTGGGCGGAATCGATTTTTTGTCGTCCGGCGCTGTCGTCGTTCTCAGAAGCCATGCCTGCGCGGGCTTAAAATCCGGCGCAAGAAAGACGAAAGGCCGACCCAGGCCCGTCGTTTGCTATTGACACCCGCCGCGGGCGGTGGTAGGCTTCGGGTGTCGGAGCTGAAGAGGCCTTTTAAGGCTTTTGCTGCGGCGGAAATCAATATTTACCGAACTGACGCGGAGGGAGGAATCCCGACGGGAAAGGCGGGCGGGCAGTCCTTTTTGCCGTGCGCTTTCCCGCGTATGGCGAGAGGGAATTTTTTTATAGGCGCGGAGCGGATTGCTGCCGCCGGCCTTTGTGCGGGGCTTTGGGAAATGGGCCCGCGCGGACAAAAAAGCCGTAAGCGGCGCATCAGGGACGTAAGGAGGAAGCATGGAACACAGGATAGCTTTGATCGGGATCATCGTCGAGGATTTCGAGTCTGTGGAGAAGATGAACCAGATACTGCACGAGGCCAGGAACTACATCGTCGGCCGCATGGGCGTGCCTTACCGCGAGAAGAATCTCTCGGTAATCAGCTTGGTGCTCGACGCGCCGAACGACGTGATAAGCAGCGTGTCGGGAAAGCTTGGGCAGCTGCCGGGAGTCTCGACGAAGACCATTTACCAGAAGGTGAACTGAACAGGCGGAGAAGCGGCGCCTGAGATCCGGTGGAGCTTGGAACTGTGCCGAATGAAGCGGAGGAGCTGCCGATGGTTCGCGAGCGTGCATCGGCGCTGCGTGCCGGCGGCCCGCGGCCGGCACTGAACAAAGCTAAACGCAGGCAGCGGAACGCGGACGTCCGCTTTTGATTAGGCAAAACCTGCCGTCAGGCAGTTTGCTCCGGCGCTTCTGCCGGAAGATATATCAGCACCCGGTGCGAAAGCTACTCGGGAAGAAAAGGGAAAGGATCATGAAAATGATGACCAAACACGCAGGAAACAAGTTCGCGGCGGCCCTCCTTGCCGCCGTGATGGTAATCGCTTCGCTGGCGGGCTGCGGCGCGTCGGGAAGCAAGGCGACGAGCGGCGCTTCTTCGGCGGCTCAGTCGACTTCAGCGGCGAGCACGTCCTCTGAGGCCTCCAAGTCCGAGGCTTCGGAAGCTTCGACGGCTTCAGTGTCGGCGGCCGCAGTATCGGAGAGCTCCGCGTCCACGACGGCTGCGGACAAGAAGACGGTGCGCATCTCGGCGATGGCCGGCCCGACGGGCATGGGCATGGTTGAGCTCCTTGAGAGGAACAAGGAAGGCAGCCTCGACTACAATGCCGACTTCACGCTTCTTTCGGCGGTCGACGAGATCGCGCCGCTCGTGATCAAGGGCGATGTCGATATCGCGTGCGTGCCTGCCAACCTCGCCTCCGTCCTCTACAACAAGACCGAGGGCGGCGTAGAGACCCTCGCCATTAACACGCTCGGCGTCCTCTACATCGTCGAGCAGGGCGAGAACGTTTCGTCTGTCGCCGACCTTAAGGGCAAGACCATCTACGCCAGCGGCAAGGGCGCGACGCCCGAGTACGCGCTCCGCTACATCCTCCCTGAGAACGGCATCGATCCGGACAGCGACGTGACGATTGAGTGGAAGAGCGAGCACGCCGAGTGCCTCTCGGCCATCGTCGAGGACGCCTCCGCGGTTGCTATGCTCCCGCAGCCCTTCGTGACGACCGCTATGATGAAAAATGAATCCATCCGCATCGCCCTCGACCTCACGGCCGAGTGGGACAAGGTGCAGGAGGGCAAGGACGAGAAGTCCTCTATGCTCACCGGCGTCGTGATCGCCCGCAAGGCCTTCGCCGAGGAGAACCCCGAGCTGATTAAGAGCTTCATGATGGATTATTCGGAGACCGTCGAATGGGTGGGAACGCACGCCGAGGAGGCCGCGAAGCTCATCGGCTCCTACGAGATCGTCCCCGAGGCGGTCGCGCTCAAGGCGCTTCCGTTCTGCAACATCGTCTGCATCGAGGGCTCTGAGATGAAGGAGAAGCTCTCCGGATACCTGAACGTCCTCTACTCCTTCAGCCCCGAGGCAGTCGGCGGCACCCTTCCGGGCGACGACTTCTACTACGTGGCGGAGCAGTGACATAAAGCTTGAACCGACGCGGGCGGGCCCGCAGCCGCTTCGCCGCGAAAAGGCGCAGGCGGCGGCCGCGGGGACTTGCCCGCATCGGCGGGGGGGGGTAAAGCCGATTTCCGCCTCGACGCGGACAGCGACTAGGAGCCTGCCCGCATCGGCGGGGGGATAAAGCTCCCGCCGATGGAGCAGCGAAGCTGCCGGCGGTTCATGAACATATATCGAAGCGGAATGCGAAAGCCCGCTTTTACTTAAGGAGCGACGCTATGAAGGCGCAGGAAAGCGGAACGGCGAAGAAGAAGCTGATCCGGCTTTCCTGCGTCATTTTTTGGCTGATCGTCTGGCAGATCGCCGCGTCCGCCGTGAACCGGCCGATCTTCTTCGTCTCGCCGCTTGAAGCCGCCGCGCGCCTAATAGAGCTGATGCGCGGCGCCGACTTCTGGCTCTCCCTCGGCCGCACCACTTTGAAAATAATGTGCGGCTACGCTGCATCCTGCGCCGCCGCGGTCCTCCTTGCCGCGGCCTCCGACAGCCTGCCGCTCGTAAGGGAGCTAGTCTCGCCGCTCATGACGGCGGTGAGGTCCGTGCCGGTCGTTTCATTTACCATACTCGCGCTGATACTGCTTCCGTCAAAGTGGCTGTGCGTGCTGATTTCATTTCTGATGGTATTCCCGATCGTGTACACGGGGGCTCTGGCCGCCTTCGATTCTAGGAGCGGCGAGCTCGCCGAGATGGCCGACGCGTTCGGCGTCGCCGGGGCAAGGCGGCTCCGCTACGTCGACCTCCCGCAGATGTACGGCGGCCTTGAGGCTTCGATTTGCGCGGCCTGCGGCTTCGCCTGGAAGTCGGGCGTCGCGGCGGAGGTCATCGGGATTACGACGGGCTCGGTCGGAGAACGGTTGCAGCAGGCGAAGGTCTACCTAATGACCCCCGACCTCTTCGCCTGGACGATAGCGGTGGTCGTGATGTCCGCGCTCTGCACGAAGGCGGTGAAAATCGTGCTCTCCCTCATAAAAAATGCCGCGCTGCGGATGCCGGAAAAGCGGGGGAAGGCTTCGGCGGAAGGGGCGCTTTCGCCGGAAGCGCCGCAGATCGCTTTTAAGGGCGTAAGCAAGTCCTACGGCGAAAAGAAGGTGCTCTCGGGCTTTGACTTTACGGCGGCTCCCGGCTCGCGCACGGCCCTTGAAGGCCCTTCGGGCATCGGCAAGACGACCCTCCTTCGCCTTGCGGCGGGGCTTGAGGAGCCTGACTCGGGAACCGTGGATAATGGCGGCGGGAAGGCCGCGGCCGTATTCCAGGAAGACCGCCTCATCCCGCAGCTTTCTGCGCGGAAGAACATCCGCCTCGTAAGCCCCTCGCTTTCCGATGGAGAAATCGACGCGGCGCTTTTGGCCGTCGGCCTTGAAGGCGAGGGCGACCGTCCGGTTGCCGAGCTCTCAGGCGGGATGAAGAGGCGGGCGGCGATCCTTCGTGCCCTGCTTTTTTCAAGCGGCGCCGCTTTTCTGGACGAGCCCTTCAAGGGGCTTGACGGGCCGCTCAAGGAGCGCGTCGCGGCGTATGCTTCAAAGAGGCTTGAGGGACGTACCGTGCTTTTCGTTACCCACGACGGCGGCGAGGCGGAGATGCTCGGCTGCGTCAACAAGGTGTTCTTTGAGCCTTCGAAAATCAGCGTCCAGTGAGTTAGTCATGACTATTTCAAAAATACGCCGTAAACTTTCGCTTTAATCCTTGAAAATGAAAATTTGATATCGTAACATCGAATTAGACGGGCGGTTCGTCCGTCTAATATTGCGGGAGAGACCCTCGCCGTACTGCAGTTTGACGGAGACGGTGCGGAATCACGAGGGGGCTTTGTGCAAAGTGCCAGGCTGCTCTTTCCGCAGCATACGCCGCGCGTCCGTGCATTTTGGTGCATTTCGGGTGGGCGGTAGGCGCGTTCGGGAATCATTTTCAAGGATGCGTGCATGACGGTGGGAGCGTGCGTGATATTGCTCCCTGTTGAGCTCATATTTAAGGAGGATTTATGAGCAGACTTTCCCTTGTTACAGACAGCCGCTCCGACCAGGCGGTTGAATCTCTGTACAAAGACATGGAGCGAAGGATCGCAGGCTCGCCGCCCGGCGTCTGCCCGGTCGATCTGACAATCGCCATGGTCAAGATGTCGCAGGTGCAGACCTGCG
>Ga0181612_151789_pt1 | contig 15256 bp, 7 predicted proteins | sample HoacroProtozoa21_FD_119630 | JGI IMG/M metagenome (GOLD analysis project Ga0181612, IMG submission 119630) | Hoatzin crop microbial communities from Cojedes, Venezuel. Combined Assembly of Gp0051906, Gp0051904, Gp0051908 | reverse complement strand
CTCTGCAGCGTTGTGTTGGAGTGGGAAGCCGGAATACGGCAGTAACGATATGCATCCCAATATGAGTAAGATCGTTCTCCTTTATTAGTCAGCAAAACAGGGTTTATATAGCAAAACAATTACAGCCTCTTATTGGTCAGTCACTCCCAACCATACAAGGCAAAATTGCCGTTACTCACTACTATTGGTGCAGAGCGTCATCTCCATGCGGAAGCGAAGATAAGGCAGAAAGCGGCGAGGAGGAAGGAAGCGACAGTGCGGCAGTCCCCCTGCGCCAGCGTTCCGTGTTCGCCATTTTACTTTCTCAGCAGTGTTCCGCGTTCACTGCTTTCCAGGCTTATCTCCGGTACAGAGCCTGGGTTGCTCAACGGCACCAAACTATGTCCCCTCTCGTCCAACCAGGACTCCACAATCTGTGAAGGCACTTTTAAACTTACCGCTTCTCCACATCACTCCAGTTGCTGAAAAGCCTTTCATTTTCTTTTTGCAGATGCTCATTTTTTGCTTGCAGTCTTCCCAGGCAGTCCAGACAGTAACCAATCAGCTCCCTAACCACCTCCTCCGGACTCGAAACTTTCTGTAGCTTCAGAGACCCAAGTCTAAACTAGGACACAAAGAAAACCTGAGTTACTGCACCTGTACTAGAAAGATTACAAAACCTTGCTCCAATTAACTTCTATATGTACTTCATAAGCATAAAAAAGTACTTTACAGTCCTCCAGTTAAAAGTGGTGTAACAAATTTGTCACAAGAGTAATTGTGGACTATGTGGAATAATCTACCTGTCAATTGTTTATGCAGCTAATAGGTCTTGTACAAATCAGAGGTAGTCAGTAGTGTAAGTATAAATGTGCAACCACAGATTTTATATAAAAGGCATTTTGATGTAATGCAGAACCACAGGAACGGAAAACCTAGTGGCATTGCTAACATATTCTTGCCATCTGCCCAATGAACTAGGTGACGAAACTTGCTGCCTATTCTGGTACCTGCAGCAGCAATACAACCACGTAAACTTTACTCATAAAACAAATGAACATTAATTACCTTTTATTTAAAGTAGTACTATAAATGCCTCTCTACCATGCTTGTATGCACCTGATAGATGAAAACTAGTCCCCAGGTTTTCCCCTTCAGGGCTCAGACAGCAAATGCTTAATAAAAAAAGGAGTTCTTAATTAAATAGGCAGCCTCAATAATTCAATGAGATTAAAGGATAGGGTCTACAGTGAATAGTTATATTTCCTCAGCAATGGGAGTGTTATACAGGATAGACAAGAGGTCTGAACAGATTTGTTCTGCCTGGTTTGGCAGAAACAACAGGAAGTTGTTGTTTCTGTTATCTTAAAGGAAGAATAGTTCAATCATGCACATTAAAGCATCAGCTAAACTATAAATATGCAAAGCTGGATGAACATATAAAAAATGTTCAGCGTGACAGTTTGAGGCAATTGAACAAGAAAGATATTAAGGTTGTCTGAATGGAGTCACAGGCATTATCTTAACAGAAGCAAGCCAGAAGCAAAAGGCCTGACTTTGGTGCTCTGGACTGGGAAGCTGATGGGGAATCTGAACTGCCTTAAGGTACACTTCTGCAGCTGATAGAGCCTACAGAAGCCACAGGGTGTTTTTCTAACACCTCTCCACATCCAGCAGCACCACCATTTGCCCAGCTTCACAGAAAACTAGTTGAGGAAACAGATCCAGAGAAAAGCAGAGTGGGTTGGATGACACTATCCAGACTTTGGCCAGATTAAACTACAGCAGAAGCAGATTTGTCAGGAAAGAGGCACCAAAACGACCTGGCTTTGACTGGAAATGTCTCTAGAAACGCTGAGCTGGTGAGGGGTATGTGGAAGGAGAAAGGGTCCTCTCTCGCATCTTGTAATTATTAAAAGGATTCACATAACTGTTGTAGCACTTCTCCATGAACACAACTATTACTCATCTTTTCAACTCGAATACATGGCAATAACATCTTAAAAAAAATGCAAATATAAGTGGTACACATTAGGGAAGAGTTCATTCTGTGTTGTGGTACTTCATCTCTTAAAATCAGAAATGCCATTGCATTCATTTTTCTCCCCACTTTAGTTCATTTTACTTGGCAAGGCATGGCAAATAACAAAATAAAAGTAATCTGTGAAAAAAATGTGTAGCATTTGTTAACACTTTTTAAAAAGTGTCGTTTACTATTACCATACATAAGATTTTGTTGAAAAAGACCTTGTAAAACTTGCTCATAAAGATATTAAAGGCATTGTTTGAAACAAATAACAGTCCTTCAATTTATATATTTTATTTGTGGAAGTCTCTGCAAGAACATATGATACCATCATAAGCTTCGTCAGTATGGTTAATTTATGAGAAAATGCAGCAAACCCAAAGATGTAACTTCAAATTAGCCACTGATCTTTATTCCAAATTCCCATGTACTGTCTCTAACTTGTTGTTTTCCTTCAGCTTACATACATCTGATGGCTGTAGATGAAAAGATGCATTTAACTTATTTTTGGAAATTAGATTACATTATCAGTAACCCACAGAGTGATGTGTATTCCCTGGATATCACACTTGCTGTTTGACAGCATTAACAAAGATGGACATCTGCGTAAAGGAAACTGTTTTTCATCACTTGCAAGCCACCACCATGCTATATGGATAAAGAGTTCAAGCCACACTTTAATACTAGTCACAGAGATAGAGAAGCACAGTAGCACAGATAAATAGCAACATAAATGTCTACTTTAACGGTGGAGAAAATAGCGGGAAGAGCACATCTTTTTCTTATGCTTTTAATATAATCAGCTGAGATATGTTCAATCAGGACAAATGCATATTGATCAAATCACAGTTTACTCAGCACAAGAGCATAAAATACGAACACTACTAAAACAGGTTAAAGTGAATAACAATAAATTTCAGCTGAAAGCCTGGTTCCACTCACAATCAAAATCACGCCAAACACACAGCAGACATTTCTAAGGCAATTGTAATTACAAACAAACACCAGTTCAGCCTCTTACTTAAACATACTACACAAACTGATACTGCTAGTGCAACGTGGAGTTTAGAACTGCAAACGACATCCTCAGCTTCATGTACATCTCCCATGAAAGGATTTCAGAAAATCTGTAAGAAAAAGCTACGTCTTCCTTTTTACAAAAGCTGAGACACCAAAAGAAGTAAAACCAGGCTTTTGGGCATGCTACCTTTTTTGATGAATTCTCAAAATGGAGAGGGAGAGAGGTCACGCTGCAAAGAGCGGAGCAAGAAATGCACGCCAGCACGACAAGCCACTGCTAATGTGTGAACCAACAGAGAGGAGGTGCTGGACAGATTTGCCACACTGCTTTGGAGACACAATGAATTCTGTTGCTCGTGTATTTAGGTGTTCATGTCAAAGTTAACACAGTAGCAGTCTTTAATTTAGTCTTGACGTCAGCCTTTATACAAAGCCATCGGCTATCGTATACTTTCTTACATGAAACTTCACTGTGCTGCTTTCCGTGTCTGATATGCTGTGATCTGCAGAGCATTTCTGGCAGGCCCACAGAAGGTAAGCAAAGCAAGACCATCACCAGGAGGCTTAAATTTATTAGGCAGGTGCTCACATATCAACTGGAAAAGAAAAATAATAATCATAAAGCTCCTGCAAAACAAGTATTCTTCTGTATCTTCCTCCCGCCCCTAGTCATCTAATATTAACTTAGTACAGTTGTAGGAGCTCATTATCTGGGTTACTTTGCAGCTACCTCCAGCACCTCAGTGCAGAAAAACATGGGACGTTTAGACACAGCCCTAATCACACCAAAAGTAACGTGATATTAGACATGAGGCTTTGTTTTGCCTCCTTCATGCAGAATGATATACGAAGTGTACTACGAAGCCTTCTCATGCAGTTTCTTCATCATGAAATCATTTGTTACATCAAGCTATTGCACTGTCTATTTAACCAACAGAAATGTTAGCACTAACAATAGTAATATTGTTATCTGAGCAAATTACAACTTATTGGCATTCACCCCTGTAAAGAGCCCAGCGCTGAGAGACTGATAAGCCATAAAGGCAGCCAGATCCATTTCATTTCCAAAGCATCAAGGCACAGCACGAGCCATTTGTAAAACAAGGTAAAGAAAATCAAGTCTCTGGACAGTTTTGCTCTGGAGTCCTGCTGGCATTCCAAATTGGAACACAAACTGGTAAAGGAGCAGATGAACAAAATAATACTATTTTAGATGCAAGGATTCTGAATTTTGGACAGATGTGTAATTTGCAGCGCTGATTAAGACAGAATTCTATTAAAACAGAATGGGGAGGGGTGTGGGGAAATAACAAAAAAAGGTGTTAGTTTTTCCACATACTGCTTTTTTCTGCTGCATGCAACTAAAACAAGATCTAGTTCAGTTATTTGTTCCTCATCACCAAAACTGCAGTACTGAAACTGGAAACAATTCTAGGAAGCCTCCCTAGAAGTACCTAACAACCATGACACCATAACAAACAGTTAACCGGGTGGGATATCAAGACAAACAGATCTTCCTTACTGCACGAGTGAAAGCTCAACATTAACGCTTCACTAAGCTCATTTCACATAAAACGATTTGGATCGCATTTCCAAGGTGAGCCTCCTTTTGTTAATTCCTGCACATCTCTAGATCATTTTCTGTTTCTTGCCATTCTTCCAGCTGCTGTAGCTCTCTAGCTTCATCTCATCTGCAGATGTAATTAATGTGCTTTCTACTTCCTCTTCCAGATCATTCAAGAAAACATTATGTAGAACATTAAAGCACTAAACACTTCATTTATACAGAAAATGAGCAGATCTGCTAGAGGGCCCAGTGGACAACAGACTGGCTGTGACTGATATACTGCTCCCCTTCAATATCTATTTTATTTTTTGTTGAGGTTTTTTTATTTTTGTTTTTTAAAGACACAGGAAGATGAATACAGAATCATTCAGAAAGTTGTGTTCCCTTAATCAGAAATCACATTCAGCACTTATCCATTAGACCAGTATTTAAAGTTTAGAAATAAAAACAAGAATTAGAAGTTTATCACAAAACTGTCATTTTCTCATCACCTCTCACCCTGCCCAATGTTTTTCTTCTAAGGAAGGAGAAAGAAGTGATCTCAACCATAAGACAGAAAATATTTTGGAAGTAAACTGAAAAGCTTCTCAAGTAATTTTTCTTCTAGTTCCTGATGTTTACAGGAAGATGCTTCACTTAGGAAAAAAAAGTCATTGAAATGTGAGACAATGTATTTTTTTCATGGAAAATTCTAAAACTACGCACAAATTACTTTATTCTATAAAGATGGCGGATTTTCATTTTGCATTAATATATATGTGATATGTTCTTTGCATTACTACACTAACATTGAGAGTTATCTAAGGGAATAAGTATCAGAGGTCATGCACTGAAAGGAGAAGCCATTTATGCAGCAATGTCTGCAAGCTCTTTCTTCTGAGGCAGAATCTGAAGCTAGATACTAACAGTGAGCTAATTTCCAATAACAACAATTTTTCATTATGACATACTAGCGTATACGAAAAAAAACACTCATGATAGAAATTCTCATTGCATCTGCATTGCTGGCCGTGATTTCTATCTCTATTACCTAAGTATCCTGTCAATCCTTGCTAACAGTATCTGTTGTCCAAAATATATTTCAGGAATTCCATAGTTCCACAAGCTGGGAAAAAACCTATTGATTTAGACAGACAGATTTTGTTCTTTCTTGTCCTGACAGGACATTTAGTGGCGCTTTCTCGCTTCTGTTTATTTTATATGCTTAAATCCTAACCCGTAAGTTTTTTTTTTTTCCTTTTCTATTTTGAAAATAATTTCACAAATAATTTTTACAGAGAGAACACTCATAGATACTTAGGTCTGATTTTTAAATGAAAATATTCTTAATTGATGGAGTTTTAATTGTACGAGTCAACCTTCAACCTGTAACAGAATCATCTCTAACTCACCTCACTCATCTTCCACTTTTCTGACGCCTTCAGAGTAAGACTCAGAGATCCTTGCACTCTGCTTCTAATCATAGTATTTTAAACTGTGTTAAGAATCAGCTGGGTTAGCACAGTTAACTTCTATATCCTTGCAGACAGATGCTGCCTCCTGCAAGGTACTCTCTAAGCAAATGTCCTTTCACCAGGGAAATATTAATGAAGAATTTGACGGGGGGGAAAAATTCCACAGCAGCCCACCAGCATGGAGCAGCTGTGTAGTCCCTCTCTGTCTTTATCAAGACCCGCAGTCTGCAACTGCAGATGTGACCTCCGTGTTGCAGCAGCAAAGCCCTGCAGACCCACATAACAACAGATCCTTCTGTCATGGCCCTACCCTGAACGTCTCTCAACGCCTTTCCTACGCTAGAAGGGAGCTATGCTGGGAGGCATATTTCTGCGACAGGTCTCAGTCTTACTAGAGCTTGGTCACTCCATGCTACCTATTAATGTCAGTTTAACTGAGTCTTCGGGAACTAGGGAGGATGGAGGAACAATCAGGGTGGTTTTTAGTAATAAAAATCCCACAGTCTGAAACCGTATGTTTTCAATGCTCAAAAAGCGATCTCAGGAGCCAAACCAGAAGAAAAGCTTTACTCAATTTTCAACACTTGCACAGATTTATACCCAGAAAATTTTGCTAAGACAAGATATTAAAAGCTATCAGCTAAACTATCCTGAAGTCACCTACTGCTGACCTTGTCTATGACTGGTACTGAAAGTAAATTCTTTACCACAGAGCCAGAGATTAACCATAACATACAGGACAACATTGAATGTTACATTAATTCAAAAGTAAGATGTGCCTTACACGCTTGCATTACAAAAGGTGGTGTAAGATACACCAGCTTTATTTTCTCAGCTGAGAGCTGGAACTCTTGCAAGACAGACAAGCTGTGATTCCCAGAATCAGCCTTGCTACTATCAGTTAAATATTAGCTACCTCTTCTACTCTACATAAGGCAGACTCTGAACTAAGACAGAACCAATACTTTGATAAAAAGAAGTTTTCATTATGAATATACCTACGAATTTAAAAGCAGAAAATGTCAATGAAAATTCATGTACAGGGTTAAAGAATACGACTTACAAATGAATGATGCTGACACTTAGTTGCCTATACAAAGAAAGTATTGTTACAAGCTTGAATCTGGAAAGCATTATACCATTTTTATTTCTTAAGTCAATCAGTGAGTGGTCTTGATTTTTTAAAGCTGTGGCACTATTATCTCCAGGGAAATCATTCAACAGTAACCATGACATCCCTGGGTGTGGTAATAAAATGAGTACACTAGACTTGCACAATACAGCGATGACAATGTGAAAGCAGAAGTTGCTTTTGTAACAGCAAACTCTAGGAAGCTAGAAAAATTACAAAGTAACATGGAAGCCAAGAAATCTCACTGGTTACATCAGTCAGTATAAAAATATGATCACCAGTTATAAAAATCAAGTTTAAGATAAAAAAATCTGCATTTCTCCACTCTTGCTTTTCCCTCCTGAAATATTATTTATGAGCAAAGTATTACCTCATCCCCCCCCAAAAAAAGTATCTTCCTGCTTGACAAAGGCATTATATCTATTCTAGAGCAAAACAGCTGACATAAGTGATTGCTATTTTTCTCAGGTTTTTACTACACGCTGCAGAAACCTTCCACATAAACTGTCGTCCTGTTAGTTCCACATCAACTGATGAAATTCCATCTGGTTTCACTATTTTGTATGGCAGGGACTCCCATATACTTTGGAGAGTGCTTCACTGTTTCTCACACCCTCAAACCCACACACTCATGGCACTGTGGCCCCCTTACAACTGCAGTGCAGGGCTATATCTGTGCAGCAAACTACGCAGACATTAGGAACATTGCCAGGTACTAGAATAGACTAGTACTATATAGGTCTAAGAACTAGAATGGCCACAGCGTGTCCTTGGCCCCCCATGCCAGTGACCACCTCACCAAACACGCTGCAAGGACATTGCAGGCGCTCCCAAGAGGCATTTTGCATGCAGTCACCCTCTTCTGGAAGCTGAGATGATTTTAATAGCATGGACATAGACTATTTCCCACCAGTTGGCCTCTGTGCCTGGGAACAGTCCCAGGAAATCTTAATCTACTGGTGCAGAGGCAATCACAGTAGTCTCTGGAAGAGTGCTCTATCAGGTTTGCAGCAGGTGCCACTGTATCTTACTAGACTAAGAAGGACCAAGGCACACTGCAGAAGGAGGTCTCAGGTTTCCCTTTTGATGGAATACCTGGATCCTGCAGAAGGAGGCAGAAACAACGCTGAAGAAGCGTCTGCCACTTCTAAGTTATTCCATCCATCCCTTACCAAGCTGTACACTGCATTGTGGGCCAGACTGGAAGCAGATTCCTGCTGTGAAAACTCTTCATTGACTGGGATGGACCTCTGGAGGTCTCCAGTTCAATGTCCTGCCCAAAGCAAGGCCATCTCCAAGGTCAGACCACGCTACTCAGGTCTTTATCCAGCTGGGTCTTGGAAACCTCCAAGCACTGAGACTGCACAACCACAACCTGCCCCAACATTTGGCTCACCTAATAGTGAAAAACACTTCCACTGTATCCCACTGGAAACTGTGGTTTCCAGTTACGTCTGCTGCCCCTCATCCTCCTAACGTGCACCACTGCAAATTGCCTGTCTTCTCAGTAACTTCCTTGGAGGTACCAGGTGGCAACACCTGAAACTGTCTCTTCACCAGGCTGAAGCAGCCCTGGTCCCACAACCTCTCCTCACAGAGCAAGTGCTCCAGTCCCTGACTACTTCAACAGCCCTCCGTTGGATCCATTCCAGCTGATCAGCGGTGTTCCTGTGCTGGGAACTCAAAACCGAATGCTGTATCAATCTGACTAATGCCAAATAAAGAGGGATAGCCCCATTCACCTGCTCTGGTAGTTGTGATCCTGTCAGTATGGCCCAGGATGCTGTTGGCCTCCGGTCTTGGACTTAGCTCACTGCCCTCCAGGACCCAGGGCCTCACCTGCAGAGCTCCTCCCCTTCCCCACTGTCCCCAGCACATCCCCTCGCAGGGGCTCTCCCAGCCCTGCTCAGGGCCTTGCATTTGCCCACTGGCTTTCACACAGCTCCTGTCGGCCCATTCGCTCAGCCCAGCCTCTCTGTGTGTCAGCCCCAAACTGGAGGGCATCCACTGGTCACTCCAGGTCAGTGTCAGCTGGGAACTCAATGGCTGTGCACCCCCCTCCCTCCTCCAAGTTACTGTCAAAGATATGAAATAGGAGCGGTCCCAGCAGAGACCACTGTTGCTCTCCATTCATTACCAGCCTCCAGGCCCATACGACCCACTAACCACTGTCCTCTAAGTCCCACCAGCCAACCATTTTTCTATCCATCTCGTTCTCCACATGTCCAAACCACAACAGCCCAACCTGGAAATAATTTCATGGGAGATGGTGCTGCAAGCTGGCCACAGTGCAGAGAAATGGCATCCTCTGCTCCCCTTCAGGCATGAATCCAATCCTTTTATCACAGAAAACATGGTAGAGCCAGATGCAGTCTGCATGGTCTGTCATGATTTATATTTGGTAAATCCATGCCAACTGCTCCCCATCACCAGCTTCTCTTTCACGTGCACAGAAATATGGTCTGAGAGGAGTTGCTCTGTGACTTTCCCAGAAATCAAAGTGAGCCTGACCAATCTGTAGTTTCCCTGAGGATCATTCCAGCATTTCTGAAGACTGGTGGAAGGTTTGCCATTCTCCAGGCCAGCTCTCCCAATCTCTATGAGCTTTCAAATTTGATAGGGAGCAGTCCCACAGAGGTCAGCTCTCTAAGCACCCTTGGATGCAGCACATCTGGTCTAATGGACTTGGATGTGTTGTTGTGGTGAAGAAAACAGTAAATGAAAAGCCAGCTCTGCTCAGCAGTCTAAATTTCTTATTCTTACTTAGATTTCCCTGATATCCATTTAAGTCCCTGGAAGCACTGCATTGTGACTGGCCATATTTGAGATCATTCCAGCAAGAAGCTCTCAACATCAAATCCTACTGCTCTGTTCAGGGGAAAGAGAAGGAGGACTTCTTTGAAGACTTAGGTATTGTACCAAAATTTGAACATCATTCTCCTGAGACCTCACTAAGGCCAACTCTTTGCAATCACAGGAAACAAAGTCACATAAACCCTCTCATAAAGGAATCAAAGTTTTTTAAAAGAGTTTCTTGATCTCACTAGTCTAGTTGAAAAGCTGTTTGGGACTTTTTTTCTAACTTGCGCCCTAAACACACACATGTGAAACTTGCATCCATTTGCTTTTCGACAGACACTGTTCCCTGGTTTACAGTGTTCTTCTCTCTCTCTTGTGTTCAGATTCTGCTATTTATAGATAATTATTTTCCTCTGTCACTATTTATTCTGTTGAATTAAAGCTCGAGGTTGTAGCTTTGGCTACATGTATGTTAGGCAATCTATTCCTCATTTCATAAGAGCTTCCTTCCAATTTGAATCTGCATTTCTTGACTGTGGATGACCAGAACTGTACACATAACTCTAAATACACACCATGACTACATAGACTGTGCAAATACACAGAAAACAAACACAGAACTTATATGACATTTACAGATCATCAATATTCAGTCTATCTGCAAATTTCATTTTTTCATTCACCCTGCCACATTTACCCAGTAAGCATCACCATGATATGGGGATTACCTATATTTCAGGAGGCCTGGCTCTTCAGATAGTTCTGGAATAAAAAAAATGTTAAATGAAAGCAATATGCACATCAGACATCGCTCAAATACCTTTGGAAAAAAAAAGTCAGTCAACAACAACAACAAAGTGAGCCATACAGATAGGTAAGAGTAGTTGTGTGGGTGCCAGGAAGATATTTATTGAGCATGAAGCTACTTGATTTTTCCAACAAACTGCATGTTATCTGTATGTCTTCCTTTAAAGCCTTTAGAAAACCTCCTTGTTTAATCTTTACACTCCTCAGAAACATCACGTTTCACATGTCTATACAATCAGCTACTTATGTGAAGCTTAATCCCACCCATGCTGAAATGGTCTCTAGCTAGGATTTTGACAGCTGTGACATGGTCTGGTCAAGATCTATCCAGGCTATGATTCACTGCCCTAAAGTGCTCTTGTAATCATTTTCCCAAACTTACTCTAAAATCTGTTGCTCACAAGAGTACTTCCTCCTCCAAACTTAAACCCATATATATCAACAAGAACCAAATCACATCTTAGTAAAAAATGAGATACATTTCAAAAAAGGCATGAACTGAGTAAAATTACAGAGCATTTACCCTAAAGTAATATTCACCTCTCAAGGTGCTAAGCTACCAAAAGCGGCGACGATTTTCCTCCTCAATTTTCTTGACCATAGCCAACTGAATTCCGTAAAATTAGAAATACACTGAATACTAAAAGGCATTGCAGTGGTAATACTCAGCACTTGGAATATTAGGTATGTCTTCCAATTCTTTCCCAATGGCAATCAGATACAACGTTCCACTTCACTAAAAAAGATCTGAGCAATGGAGTAAAAGGACCAAAGGCAAAGCTCCAAGAAAGATCAGGTGCACTAGTTACTTATTAGAATAATAAATATGGAGCAGGAACTATACATTTTAGTTCCAGAAATAGTGATAACATAGTCATGCTTATGTAAAGAACAAACAATTTGAGCAGTTTATTGAATTTGGTATGAAATTACTACTTCACCATGCAAAAACTGGGGGGTTTGCATTTTATTCATACATTCAAGTGCTTTATCTTCTTTTAAGCTTCTCGCCTTTTATCATTCCCTTCTATACTTCAGGCAATTCTGTCCATTCAACTCTCTGCTACCAGTCTGCCTCTGAAGTGAGTTTACAAAGACAACTGAAGCAGGACATCCTTAAAAGATCTTTTTTTAATCTTTTTCTTCATTAATTCAATGGCTCCAGGAATAATCAGATACTTTCCTACCTCACTGAGTAGCAAGCAGGTCTGTGAGCAATGGAACTACTGAAGCCTGGTTTCCTACCGTTATGACTCTTGTGCTGGATCCCCTTATGTCTAAGAAGGTGAAAAATCCAGTCAAAGCTTTTCCCTTATTTAGAGCATTCATAACTTCTCTTTCCCATGAGGATTTGCTAGTGTCTAATAATACAGTTGATCTCACTCCGCATTTTTTTTTCCAAAGCAGACATATGAATAGGGTCTCTCTTCTCTATCCAGCCACCTATTTCCATGAAACTAGTAGGAACCTGATATCTTTAAGACCTTTACTCCTGTCAAATCTGTTTGAAATTGGCCAGTAGTTTCAAAAGTTACTGGGGGGAAGGGGAGGAGGTAAGAGACTGGCAGTCAGCAGAGGCACACAGCATGATCACATAGGCTTTGTTTCCTTAGGAAGTAGGGCAAAACACTTGCGCATTTTATTATTTTAAAAACTGCCCTAAACGAATTAGGAAATGAGCTTTACTTGGAGATCTAAACTTGTTTTCTTCCTTGTTTTTCATGTAATTTATAGTGTGGCAATAATACAATAGGCTCTAGACAGAACATCTGGATTCAGGTCTCAGGGCTTAAATACATGAACAGTTCACAACTATGTTAATTTAGATTTCAGAGGGAAAGCCTGATAAGATAGCTTAAATCAGAATACATTTCCTACAGGCTAAGAACAGAACATGGGCCATTACCATAAATCAACTAACACACCAAATTATCACATAGCAACTTACTTGTGTTTGAGACTTTAGTCTCCCAAAAGTACAAAAGGATGCCTGCCAAGGATTTTTAATTTAATCTGCTGCCACTTTTTGCCAAATATTCTGTGTTCATGTTCAGGTTTCCAACTCAGAATTATTCCAGAACAAAGCTCATTTAAGGAAAATCTTTAAAGTAGGAGTGTGAAGCTCTTTTTTCTGAACAGTTAATCACAAAGTATACATAGCATGAACACGTAACAGTGAAAAAAAACCCACATGCAACCCTTTCGATAACCTCCAGAAAAATTTCTGCAAGTGTTATGAAAGGCAGATCCAGAAAAATGTGCTTTTAGCAAAAATCTCCAGAATCAAAGCAAGGCTTGCAAGAGTGCTTGTGATACTACTGTCAGCAAAAGTTCCAAGGTAACAAAATATGAATGATTAATACTTCAAAACTTAAAAAGCACTACCACATTATGTGTTAGCTGCTGTATAATGGGAGTATTTTAAAACTACCTGTTAACTGATAATATTCCCCACATGTGAAACCCAGGCTGCAAATTTCTTTAAAAACTTTAATAAAACATAACTGAAATGTCTGGAGTAATAACTGTCAGATATGAAGACAACTTGTCTTGGGAGCTACTTCCCTTCAAACAGCGACCTTTAGGTTTGGGAAGTAATGGAAACTATAAAGTGCTTCTTGAATACACCCTTGGAACTAACATGCCAACATTTTGCAATAATTTAAGTTTGACTCCCCTTGAATATGCTGTACTCTGACAGTTAACAGCTCAGTGATTGCACACAATGTTTTCTTGGAAAGTAAATGTATAACCACGTGAATAAGCATGAGATAATGCCTAGACCAAGGCAAAATATAAAAGTGTTCCCAACTAAGTACTACAAACAATTTTCCAGTGTGAGTAATAACACAGGATTCATTTAGAACAACCACTGACTGTTTTCAGGGTGTTTTTTCACCCTTTGTTTACAACATCCTTTCAGGACGTTGACAGCCACTTGCTGAAATCTTTAGGATCCAAACATCTGACTACTTATTAAAAACTTCATTGTATGGAGTTATTTCATCCCATTCAAGAAAACAAGAGATTGAAGATATTCCTCTATACTACTAAACTCACCTATCTGAACTACGTGGTGCACATCTGCGTACACTGTGTCCCACCCACAGACATGGAAACACTCAATGCATCACAAGATATATGTAATGAATATGACAAATCCCCAGTAAAGCCAAAATTCCAAGCAGCTAAGTACACGGAAGGACATAAACACTTCTATAAATTATCAAGATATGAATAGCATATTTCTTTTTCCATCCAAGAGTCTAAAAGAAACAAACAAAAAAGCCAAACTCCTGTTTTCATGCAGAAAGAAAGAAGCACCAGCTCAGATTCAGGAATGCAACATAAGTGAAATAAACTTTAGTGAGTTATATGCGTCTACACTTCTGTGTGTTTTCTTACTGTTCGATTTCATCATCAGCAAGAGACTTCCCTCACACCATTTAAGACTTAAAATATTCCACAGATACGCACTGAGATCCTACCCACAGAAGCTAAGCACTTTTAGCCCTCCTCAACCGTCTTCTGTCTCCATGTAGGAATCTACACTGTTGTAACCGCCTTCATGACTATGTTATGTAAGCATATAAAAAAACATCAAAGTAGTATTTAAAAAAATCAAGAAGTATGTCCCTGTACTTCCTTGTAAAACAGCCAGAGATGCAGAAATTTGACAATCAAAACTTGATCTAGCATATATGGACCTAAAATGCTCTAATAATAGCAGGATATAAATTTTTGCAGTTAACAGAGATTCTCACTTTGTTGGAGGGTGGGTGGTGGTGGGCTTTCCCTCCCTTCTTTCGTCACAAGAATACTCCCTACAACAGTAAAGTGTTTGTGACCACAGTGCTAGACGGTACTATCCTAACAAGGACCCCCAAAGCAAACCCAACTCTCACATTAATTTATAAAACAAGAAAGACAGTTCAAGCTTGAACCATTTAGTGGTTCAGCAGCAGCACATCTTTAATCCCAAACAGACAGGATACATGTCATTAATTTGTCTCAACACATCTGCAGAAACCATTGCGTGACTTTATTCTGAACTGTAACTCCCAGCACAAAATTCCCAGCCTTCTACACAATTTCCTTTGGATATATGCATCTAAACAGAGGGATACAACAAAACAGCAGCTGCAGACGACTTTGAAAGTTAAGGAATTAAGACACCATTATTAAAAGACATTCTCTGTTACTGCTCTGGACCAGAGGCAGTTTAACACCTAATACTTCTCTATTGCTATGACTTGGGAAAATACTGTATTTCACACTGTCCAGGCGAAGCAGCAGTGGACAGTATGCTTCTGGCCTTAGAGGAGGATTTAAAGACATTGAGTAGCTGGAGCGTGTCCCAAGAAGAGTAAGAAAGCCAGTGAACGGTTTGGAGAACAAGTCTTAGGAGGACTAGCTGAGGGAGTTGGGGCTGTTTAGTCTGGAGAAGAGGAGTCTGAGAGGAGACCTTCTCG
>Ga0181612_132379_pt1 | contig 15256 bp, 8 predicted proteins | sample HoacroProtozoa21_FD_119630 | JGI IMG/M metagenome (GOLD analysis project Ga0181612, IMG submission 119630) | Hoatzin crop microbial communities from Cojedes, Venezuel. Combined Assembly of Gp0051906, Gp0051904, Gp0051908 | reverse complement strand
TCTCCCTCTGCCCTCCTCACCCGGCCTCTTGCTACGGGTGGGCTTACCCGGTGGGCAAGCACAAGGAGGCGCACTTTGCCGCCGAGCCTGTGAAATCGGCCCCTGAAGAGCGTTCCCACGATGGCCCGTAAGTGGCCACCACTTAGGGGGACTCTGGGAGGAGGGAGACCTTCCCGGTGGGATCACCGGAGAATTACGTATTGCATGTGCGCTACCTGCAAATTCTGCACTGGCTACATGAGAAAGCGTGTGGCTGCGCTCCTTCTCCAGCTGTGCTCATTCCCTAATTTTATAACAACCTGAAAATGTACAGCGAGCCAAACTTTAAACAGTGGGAACATCATTGCTTTTCACCTCATTTTTTCTTCAAAAAGTAAAGAAAAAGAAGAAACCAAACCAAACCCAACCAACAACACCATTTGTTTTATGTTACAGATTTCCACAGACAATTCACAACATGTCTAGCAAGGAATCAGACCAAAAATACCACCTCACTCCTATCATATACATAATACAGCTTTTGAATACTGGAAAATCTGTCATCCGTTAAGTGCAGCTCAGGTCTTCTGTGAGAAAAGCACAAGCCTTTTTCTTTTTTTTTTTTAATGCAGTGCTGCCGTGTCTGCACTTTTTTGAAATTGCATATTTATCAGGTTATGAATTATTTATGAGTGGGGAAGGGAGGGGGAGGGCTGGAAGGGGAAGGAAGAGTGAGAAAACATATGCTTGGGCAGAGGAGTACCTTAAATGAATCCACTACCATGTCTTTTGAAGGATTACTTGTAATTACTTTTTTTTTTTTTCCTTTTTGTTTTGCTTCTCTTGTGTTTCTCTTGGTCATCTGATATTTCTGTTGTGTTGTTGGTTGGGTTTGTTTGGCTTTTAGGGAGCACAAAGGGATTGGGGGTAGTGCTTGCTACGAGTTGGAAGATTTTGCCACGGAAATGAGTTGAGCATTTCTTTGACTTCGAAAGTACAGGGTGTTAAATAAATATTAATCCTTCAACTGCCAGACTGAATTATTGTCAAAAAGAGGCTGACAGATTGAGCATTAATGACATGTTTCATAAATTAGAAATGAACTATCAGCAGAATGTCCAAAGCAGGGATCAAGAATGGACCCGATTTGTACCTTAGACCAAATGAAGGTCCCATCCATGTCAGACCTGAGCTCAGACTTACACAGAAAACAAAGCCAACCCTCCCTCCCTTCAACAAACACACCTTCTGCTCTTCACGCACCAGGATCTGACATCTATATCCTTTCTTCTTTAGGATCTGTGTGTACCGAAATAGCAAGGCTGTCTCAGACACCAGATAATTTGATTAGACAGAGTCAGATCAGTATTCATTTTTTACAGTTTTGTTAGAGGAAAATCAAGGGAGGTGGAGTAATTTCTGTTCAAACATTTCGATGTTGTATTTCCCCACTATGAAAAATACGACATCACAGAAAGCTGAAGACAGGGCATTATAATGGTAAATTGGAAAAATGGTAGCTGCCTCTTCAAAAACACACAGAATTTTAAATATAAATTATGTATTAAAGGAAATATGTTTGCATAAAACAAGTAACAGTAATTTAATATAAGGTGACAGGATTTTTAGGAGAGGCTAATGTGTGTCAAAAAATATCGTGTATAGTCTTTAATCAAACTCATGATCCTCAGTTGAATGATTGCTTGTAAAGCTGATTTTAGTGTATTTTCTAATTCATTAAAAGCAAATCTGTGTCCCTCTCTCTTCCCTTCTTTTTTCCATTTGTGATTATTGGGGGAAAACAAAGTTTAAATTTTATAAGACCAGATTTTTGGGGGTGGCTGAAGCAAACAAGCAGTTATTTGGGGTGCCATTCTTTCCCTCGGCACAGAGGTACACTATATGAAACTGGGCTACCAGAGTGTATAAAAATGTTTAGCTTAATCACTCCCTAATGACAGCGACTTATGTCCTTAGTGCAGTCGATTTGTTTCCTGGGTTTTAAAAGTAGATTATTTCCATGGTGCAGGCTTAGTGTAAGCTGTTGAGAAACCACAAGCACTGCACTTCAGCCTGAGTTTGGGACGTTCGCCAAGGATAATCTGATTAAAAGGGCATTTTTTACAACATTGTGGTGCTTTGAAAATTCTGTGCAGCCAGATAGAGTAAGGCCAAAAAAAAATTGCTTTTTCAAGGCTAACAGTTTTGCTTGAGCAGAATTAAAAGCGTGATAAGCAGCATCACTGGAATGATTCTCTTTGACAGTCTTGCAACTGGATAAACAAAGCATCCTTAGTAACACATCTGTTACAGACCCACAAGCAAATTCATGATCTATTTAATGCAAGATTTTTGCTTGTTTGTTCTGCCTTTAATCACATTTTCTTGCTGCATAGGTGTGAGGTTCTGAGGCCTTGCTTTATCTATAAGAATGAAAATATTTCCCTTTTTCTGCAGTAGCTTTTCTTATGATGTGACATTTATAAATGTTCTGCCATGAAAGTGGTTATTTGTGATGTACTCTAAGAACTAATGTTGGGTACCATATTCCTGAGAAGTTTAGCAGCTGTATGTTGTTAAAAGATAATTATCCTATCTCAAATCTTGGATTTCTTATAAGAGATAGAATGTAATACTAATTAAATATGTCATGTTTGCACACAGAACATACTCAAAAGAACTGTTCTTGGATCATTTGCCTTATTGAACTACTTTCATATTCTTCTGTAGCACCTAAATAAGGAAGAAAAGATAATAGATCTCTCTCCCCTTCTTCACAGCCCTGTATTTCTCTGAATGGCAAGTTCATGCTGGTGTCCACACATGCTGATAGTACAGGACTGCTTACAGCAAGAAATTTGTATACACAATATACTTCAAAGTCACTGGGTTCAGTGAGACTATACAACAGATCAGATTGGCACTTGGTTCTAGTGTGACAGGCAAAATGAAATTTTTCTACAAAACAGGCTATTTTAGTTGGCTTAATAAATATTGAATGACAATCATAGTTTCGTATCTTCTACTGCATCACATGGCTCTCTGAAAGAGGAAAGACCTATAATGAACTAAAATGAATTAAATTTTCCAACTGTCTTGTCTTAATTGTAGCTGCTGACCTGTAAGCAAAGCAAAAATGCAATGCATCATAAACTACATTTTTTTCTCAAACAGTCCCCAGTGATAAAATTACAGTTATATTTCTTTGAAAAATGAAGATTTATATTTTGTTTATCTTTTTCCACGTAGGTCAGAACATCTGTATCTTCCTCTGTGCATGGGGCAAAGCATGTCTTCCCTGTCTCCAGGAGTACCTTGTCATTTTTCCACCTATCAGCTTTTTGAAACTGACAACCTTATGACTACATGAGCCTTTTAGATATGTCACTCACAGTATTAGTTGTAATGTGAGGAATAGGCAATACTGCATTTATTCTAACTTTCTTCTACCTATCGATATATACATCTCACGTTCACTCATCCGTACATTCATACCTACATGTATGAGCACATGTAACTATACAAAAGCAGTTGCTTTCAGCTAGAATTTTCATGATATTCAGCATTTCTTGCTGCATCCCTCTCAAACATATATGCGCCTACGTTTGTGAGATAAAAGCGCACATAAACTGATTTTAAATCTGGTGGATGAGGAGCCACAGAGCAATTCAGCAGCAGCATTTCCAGCGTGAGGCTGTGTGTCCTGGAGCCCTGACGGGCTGAGAATAGCTCTGTCAAGGGCAGCTGGGCTCAGGAGCCTTTGACGCAGTGCTAAGTTCAGTTTAGAGTATTTACTGATACGTGACCTCAGCAACTGTCAAAACTGCTTCGAGCTATGAGATTCAGGCTTTTCCAGTCCCAGTGACCAGCCAGCCTCCCGAGGCATGAAAAACTGCTTCAGGGTACCTATAGCCCACAAATTCACTTTGTGTGACCATAAAAAAAGGCAAGGGGAGGAGGGGAGGGAAAGCAATTTTACCAGGAGAAAGACTGAATGAAGGTGTCTTTGTGTCACACTTTATTTGCTATGTTGTTACCACTGTTACTCAGATATGGAAACACAGCGCAGGCAGAATTAATTGAGAAACATCTGTTTACTATCACTGTTTACTCTGGGTAGGTCAGCACAGCCCTGCTTTCTGGCATACTGAATGTTGCCAAGCATTTTTTTTTAATCTTCAATTTCAACATATACCTTCACTTAAAATTTTCTTTTTAAGACAGAATTTTGTGCCTTTTAAAATGCGATATTCATGCCTGAAAGATGACCTGCTGTTCTCAGGGAGAGAAGAGGATACCATTAGAAAGGAAGGAGATTTCTTGATAATCAAGGACACCTGTGATTCTGCGTTGCTTTCGAGAGCACAAAGACCCATAGATCTGCTCTTTCTTCCAGAGTAAAATGTCTGTGATCCATAAGAAGCTCCAATCCTTTCTCACCCTAAAGAAAAAAAGGGAAAGAAAGAAAATTATGCGCTATCAGATCAGCTGCTTTCTGTTTCTTCTTTAAAAAGCTGAGGATGTTGCTATTTAGCATAAAACCTTGCGACCTTACTACCGCGGCTGCTTTGAAACACCAAGCTATTTAATGATGCAAATTGCAAACAGAGGGAAAACATCAGAAGAACCTGTCTGGAAATTAGTGTGCTTGACTGAAAATTAGCTAGCTTAATCGAACTTGCAGGAAGTGGATTTTCTATTCAGAAATCTGGCTTAGAGCTTTTGTCCATCGGGGTTATTCTCAAAGTGTACAGGACCTTCGGGAGTGCAAGAATTAAGGCTCCACATAACGCTCACAGTTTCATGCTTGTGTTTGATTTGCTTGTATTTTGGACTAAAATCCTTCAACAGGAGAATCATATGTTATGCAGTAGTAAGCCTTAGTTCAGAGAGACCAAGCGACTGCTGTGCATTCAGGTCCCTATTTTCTCAGAGCAACAAAATGATGATGTTCTGACTGTGTAACCAAGGGCGATATGTGTGCAGGGATGATGCTTATACCTTCATCCAAGCATTGGAGGGACCCTCCACAAACATACTCCTTTCTATTTGTGAGGAAGAAAGATCTCAGCTGCCCGTGTCCCACTTCTCTTTAGCACCGGGATTTGCAGGAGGGGAGCTCTATGCGCAGGGGGATTAAGATGAATGAGTGGGAAGGCCAAACAGCTGCTGGTGGAAGCAAAGTGCCTCTGTTTGCCTGTGCCCATCTTCTCAGCTCTGCGAAGGCATCTTGGCCAGAGGATTCTCACTCTGTTTACTATTTCCGAGACCTCATTTCCAGGTCTTTTTAGTAGATATAGTCCATTACCTTTTGCAAGAAAGAGGAACTTGAATCACTGCTCCAGGTCTTCCTTGCAAATACATATTTTTCTAAATCCATGCATACCTCTCGTTTACCACCAGCACATAATTCTGTTAGGAAAATAAAGGCAGAACAAGGTAGATAAACCATGTCTGAGTTTGGTTCAATTTAAAAGCTCTGAGTGTTCCACGTGGACAAAAGTGCTGTTTTAAAAATGCATTTCAGTAGGTCTGTCTCCCACATCTACATCAGCTGTGAATGGTTAACTGTAATTTATTTGGATGAATTTGCATTGCTGTCCTGACATTAAGAATAGGACACTTCAGTGTTTTGCTACTGGAAAAATAATTTGCCTAAAAAAAGGGTATGTTTTGAGCTTGCAAAGCTCAAAGCTAAGGACCAAAGAAAAAGGGTTAACTAATAAAACGATATAAGGAAAAATTAATGTGGAAATTGTTCAAAACATTGAAATGGGAGTGCTTAAAATTAGGACTATAAGTTATCTTAAAGCATAAGCTTCTGAAGATTCTGACTTCCCTTTTCCATTGTATCAGTAGGATTTCTGGGCAGCCACAGTCTGAAAATCAAGTTGGTTTTATTACGTACACATATCTGGATTTAGTAGCCTAGATTTTAGCACCTTGGTTTAGATCTTTAGTTCAATGGCAAGTTCTCAGTAAAGATAACGAGAGCTTTGTCTGAGTAAAGTTAGACGAAAACCAGTGTTCTGGTATTTTGTGATTTGAAAACAGGTAGTTTTAGAAGTGTAGAGAGATTTTCTAAGTCTTATAGGAAATTGTTGCGAAATAAAGGACTAAACAGTATATTTGCGGAAGTTGATTAAATTGGATAATGTTTTATACTGGAGGTATTTTCATGAATATCTCCATTTTGCTAGGTCCTGAGATTTGTACTGATGTATCACGTAAGTGCCAATGATTTTTGGATGATATAGCAATATTTTATTTCTATTTTCATTTGATTCAGGCACTATATTACCAACAGTGTCCAAGAACAAATATATCCATAGAGGCATTCGTATTTATAATAACGACTAGAGCCCTGTTGCAGAAGATTCACTATTAGGAAACATACTAGTGCTAACTTTATCTATTCTTCTACACAGAGATATTTCTAACAAGCAAAGTCTAAGTAAAGAGTTGTATTGTTGTAATTCTACTGCCATGGTGAACCTATCTTTCCACTGGCGTAAACAGCACAGATAAAATAGATATTTTTCACATTCACTTTTTTAGTGCTGAAATTCCTGTGTCTCTAAGCTTTGTGAAGGCTTAGGGTAAAAATGGCCATTCCTGAAAACATTTCCTATTCTTCATAATTCTGCTGGCAGGGCCGTAGAATCGCATCCTTTATAGGTACCTGTCACAGTGTGATAGTGTGATATCACTTCTTCGCTCGCTTTAGTCCAGCATGTCATAAATTTAACTTCCAGGAATAACTCATGTTGCAATGTGCTACACTCAGTTACGAGCTTCATGTTGAAAGAAGGTGACTCTCTTTTCCTTCTTTTATAGGTAAAAAACTTGTTTTTGTACTAACAACGAATGTTTATAGGTGTAGGTGCTGAGGACATTGACTTTACTGAAGACACCACAAAAACTAGCTCCCAACAATATGTAGTTTTAAAAATTTTAATTCACACACACACAAAAATAATTCCACATATCTGTGCTTATACCAGATTAGCAGGTTATAAGCACATCGGTTAAAAATAGGAGATTCGGTTTTCAATGAAAAAATAGAAACCCAGTGTTTTCCCTGGAAACATTTAGAAAAAAAACTAAACAGTAGGGAAATAAGAAGTGTATTTTATAGAGGATAGTTAAAGGTGGGGTTAAAGTATTTAATTTCTCTTATCTTTTGTGATTGCTCCAGTCTGCAGCTTTCTTAATAGAGCCTCTATATGCACAAATTAATTCGGACTACTGTTGTTGGAAAGAAACAATAATGAATATATAATTCCTGTTTATAAAAGAAATGCATCTAAGCTGTCTATATGAAGCACTATGCAATTAGTCTTTTACGAACCAACAAACAGTATCTGTAATATATATTTATCAAAAATTACTGGAATGATTTTTAAATCTTCTAACATGCAGAAAGAGTGGGGACAAAAAGGGCAAAAATTTAAGAAGTTGATTATCGGTTGGATCTGAATTTGGAGGAAGTAATGAAAATTTATTTATGCCGTTTTATCTGCTACATGCCTCATTTATGTTTTAAAGTGCAATTCACACCACTACAGTGAAGGAGTTAATAATAATCCCTAAGCCAGTGGGGAGGACTATGTTGTTTCCCTAAAGACAAGGAAAGGCTAGTGAAATATTTGAAAAAATGTGTTGTAATCGCTGAAATTAATGGCAAATTATAGAAACAAAACCAGAATATAGAAACGGTTGGTCTCCTAGGTAAACTCAAGTATTGGCAGGTCTGAATTAATAGAGACTGTTTTTCTAAACATTCGGTGTCAGCTATATATTGCATTTACTCATTCAGTTCCCACACTACTCTTCAGGGGATTGCTTGATTCCTGACACTGTGTGACAGAAAGAAACTTAGATATAGAATAGAGAAATAATGTCTCCAAAACCGAGTAGAATACCAAAATTTTATCATTTTAACATTTTAAGGGGATATTCACAAGGGGCTGTATTGGACTTTGTTCACAAAAGATTATGGAGTTCTTCATTTGCATCTTCATTGGGCAGATACTGACTCCAGCTAAAGCCGGCTTTTAATCCTGAACGCCTAAGTATTCAACAGAGGACAGGTTAAAAAGTGCAAAAGAGCACTCACAGTGAGTTACCTCCCGAGGAAGTGCGTTGGAGGAGCGTGCCAAGGAGCCTGAAGACTACAGTAAGATCATATATTTTGTGTCAAAAAGTAGCACATCCTTTGCAGTGCCCTGAAATAATCCTACAAGGTATTCTCCTGAGGCAGAGTTTAGTCTCTGGACAGATAAGAGGCAGCTGCCAACACCTAAATGAATGCAGAAATGCTTTTCTACACCCACTCCACTGGAGTTTTATTGGACAAACAGTGCAGTATTTTATGCCACATATAGCCCGCTGCAATATGACGATTGTCTTGAGCTGGGGCTGATATTTATTAAATAAATCATCTTTGAAAGCCAAAAAACTGTGCCCAGAATCTCATTAAAAAAAAAAGAAAACCTGACTCTTCAGACACATAGTTACTGCAAACACAATTTGTTTTCCTTCAGGTACGATTTCAGAATTGTTGCAGGATTTCACAGATTGGTTAAGGATTTTGATGGCAGGACAAGTTTAGAGATGATTCAGTTATAATGTGCATAATATTCACCTTTTTTAAGATGTCACAAGTTTTTTTGAAAAGGCTTAGTGAGCCATATTTTGATCTTCTTGCCTATCTGGGGAGTGTTAACCCATCAGATGATTGTTGCTTCTGTACACCATTACAAAAACTCAGAGACCACCTTCTTGGGTATTTTTTTTTGGTTTTTTTTTTTACCTGACATAACTTGTTTCATTATTGTTCTTCCTTTTTTCCTATTTATGTAATTTTAATTGTAATATGACCGTGAATAGTCATGGATTTAATACAGGAAAATTTTCAAAATTACATTCCGTATACTGAAATGTAAAAACAAAAGTAGTTCTTCATACATAAGGCTTTAATACTATATTTATTTCATTCCAAACTCAATTATTACTGAAACAACAACTAATTAGATATTTTTATTGTCCTTTAAAATGTATTTTAAACAGAAGCCACCTGCTATTTGTCTCATCCCCTCACAACTTTAGAAAACGCCTGACATTAGAGCTACAAAACTGAAGATACTTAAGCATATATCTAACATATCTACAGGTAGTTGCATCAAAAGTGGATGGTCTGGTCAATTTAATGGAGTTAAATGCAGGTGGCGCATGAAACTTTGTAGCAACACTTGTACATATTCTACATATCCTGTGCAGGAGGTTCTAAGCGGCAGGAAAAGACAGTTTAAACAAAATAGCCCAAAATAAAGGAACTTCAATTTAGTCATTATTTTTCATTTTTGTATCCCTCTGGACAATTTTTTTCCCACCTCCAGACTGGTGAAGGTTCCTACATACAGACATCATAAGTGGAATAGTTAATTTGTCTCTGAGCAATTATCTCTTACAGTCAGTGGGACTGTTGCTGTGAGTCAGAGTTTGCAAGTTTGTTCTCATCATCTTTCTGGCAAGGAGTACCAACAGTTTCACAATAAAGTCCAATTTCCCAAATCACAAATCTCAGTGCAATTTTGCTGACAGGTTTGTGCTTTTTGAAGTGTTTGAAAGTTGAAGGTTTGAGTTTTATCAGATGAAGAAGCCTAGCCCTTCAGGATTTGCCTTTTACCTCGCTCAAGTGGATGAAACGGTGACTTTCAAATTCTTTGGACTATGCTACTTCTTCATGAACCTGCACTTTTATCGTCTGTGTCAGACTGACCCAACACATTAAAAATGTTATGTCTGCTCTCCCACGTGTGAACAACATGAATTTTAGCCTTGCTGATGTGCTTTTCTCAAGATGGAGCAAATGCAGTTGACTCTGAGCATCTCATCGCAGGAACAAAGTTTTGCTGTTTTTGTCACTGGTGTTTCAGAACTGTTCTTACACGCACACGCACGCACACGCCAGTTGTTGTTTCCTCACTTTCTCTAACAAAAGGAGAGCTGTTGTCAACATTTTTTTTCTGCTCTCTTGGTTGTGTTTGTCGGGCAAAGATCATCATGCTCTGATTTAGTGTTTTCAAATAAGTGTGCCCTCTGGTGCAGCACTCTATTGAGAGACAACACAGCCCAGGCAGGAGAGTTCAGCATGGCCACTAATAAAACACAAGTGCTGCTTTGTCAGGCCAGGAGTGATTACTTGAACAAGTGCCAACCAAGAAACCAAACATTAGAGAGCAGCTCTTCAGACCCTCAAGACAAAGGGCCAATTGACTTTCCTCATTAGTTTTTGTGCCAAACATGTAAACACAGTTTTCTCTCTATCTTTGTTGCTCAAAACATGCCAGCTTGTTAACATCTTGGGTGGTATGGTGGTTTATGAGCCTGTAAAGACTATTATGTAGTGGTGGGTTTTGTCCTAATTGAAAAGATTGGCTTATCTTAAGGACGCCCGAAACTGGCACATTTTTGACAATTTAGAAATTCTGTCTTCGCTCTAATAGGCTGATGAAACTGTGTAAAAGAAGTGCAAGAAGTGCACAAGACCTTCCTCTGTCAGACATACACGTTCAAGTTTTGTTAAAATTAGGATTTGTCTCCAGTTTACTGAAAAATAAAACCAAAAAATCCTCCAAGTGATAAAAGCAGCTTTGACTTCGTAAACTGCCTGATGAAATCTTGTTTGTAACTGCTGTGCAGGAAGCTTACTGAGATTTTTTTGCTTGATATTGTCTCTTTTACACAGCTTTTGTTTTGGGGACCTCTGACATTTTGACTTTACATTTTACTCCAGTCTTTCTTGTTTCTAAATGCTGTGACTGTACAAGATAATGGAAATTGGAACAATTTCAAACAACCTGAAATGTTTATGAAAGGTGTTGAATTTTACTGTGCAGGGAATGTTTTCTTTCTTGTAAATCCCTTTCACATACGGTGTGACTGATGACATGAAATTTTACCAAAGTAAAACTCTGAGGGTGTTTTAAAGTGGTCACTTTATGCATGACTGTGCAAGCCGGTGAGCTGTATGAACTGGCTTCTCTTTTCACTTTTACAAAGGATATGCATATCCTTTAGCTGAAAAGCTGAGTTTACTTTTGCTCCCCTTGCACAAAAATATGATGAGGTTTTAAAAAATGAGGCTGATTGATTGATTATTAAGAAAAAACCCCAACAAAAAAACTCCTGTTTAGCTCACTTTTCCAACCAAAATTGAAAGAGATTGATTTGCCAGGCTCTGGCAAAAGCTATATAACCTTCCATTCGTGGGTCTAACGAGAACTTCATTATTGTCAATGAAGAAACTGCAAACAATAGGCACAGGTAGATTATTGTGAATTTTCTTTCAAAGTGCTAAAGGGTAAGAAAGGAAAAGAAGAAGGAAAAAGGTATTCTGGTATTTTCTTTCACTCTCACACACAGAGACAGATAAATCTGTCTTTTAAAATTGTGGATGGAGGGTGTGTGGAGTTATCTGCAGACAGAGCAGTGAGCACATTGTGCTTAGTGGAGCCCAGCTGCTGCTGGGCTTGATGACACTGAATGAAAGGGCTAGAGTTTTGGTGGAGCATTGGCAGCCAACATAGAGGCACAAAAGTGGTTCTCCTACTCCCTTATCTGGAGGGTCTGGGTGACACTAAGAAGAATGAATATTAATTGAACAGGAATAAGAATGTATGGAGTCTAATGGCATCCGATACAGTATCTAATAACAAAACTCCAGGAGTTTCTCCTAGGCTGCCCCACAGCCAAGAGCCTCTGATGCCTGCGGCCTTGATTCTACAGCTTCTGGCTTGCAGAGGCTTTAGCAGGTGGTTGAGTGGGCTCCTGAGCTCCTCACCCCTTCCCCATTCCCTCTGCAGAGTTGTCTGCCAGAGATCTGGAGGTGCTGTCTGCCGTTTCAGATTTCTGCCTGGGCTCTTTCGTCTCAGGCTGCAAGCTCTGTTTGTTCGAGGTTTCCCTGTATCACCGTAACTCAGGAGTAACAGCACAGGGCTGTTAATCATCCTCAAGTGGACCGTTTGTGGACAAACAAATGGTTTCCACCTGGAGAAAGCTGGTTTTCCAAGGCAGGACTGTATGAGAGTGATAAGCAAGCAGGCAATCTCTCAGCTACTGATACGAGCCACCCGAGGGGGCTGATGGTGGGAATCCTGTGACAAAGTTTTAGACGTTTTCCAAGAGTGGTACCTGTGCTGTTCACCTGGAGGGGAAAAGAAGCAGGGAACAACCTGTCTTTCTGAAAATAAAACCACCTTCTGTATGTCACCAGGGAAGGACAAGCAAAGCTGAGTGGAGTTTGTTCTGGGGAAGGTATTAAAAACAGTGTGCTTGTCGGTTGCCTGCACAGAGTCAGAATGGAATCCCAGAGCGCCCTTCTGCCCCCAGCCTGGGGAAAGGGCCAGGCAGAGCCATGAGGAGGTCCGTGGGGTCAATGCTCAATACAGGAGAGATTGCGAAAGGGGAATTTCATTTCCCAAGAAGGTTTCACTGAATTGCCTCCTCACACAAAGTTGCACTGAGAGACTCCAAGCCAGGGCAGTGTCTGGACTCTTCTGAGGCTCTTAAGACTTAAATTACTCTGGGAAAAGCTGCAAGTGGGACCAAACACTACAGCCTTTTGAGAGTTCAGAAAGTAAGATCCCAGCCGTTTCTGAGAGCTGGACGCCAGCTCTCTGAAAAGCCCTCTGAAATCCTCAGTGCTTCAAAACTTTAGCTGCCTTTGGTATTTAAGGAGTTTTCCCTGCCAGTGGAGCTGCTCCTAGACTTCTTGGTAGTACAGGAAAAGTTAAATTCCATGTGGTGCCAAAGCAAATTCTCAGCGCAAGGAGCAGTGACAGATTTGGAGGTCTAGGAGTGAGACAAAGAGGTGGGAATCTCTATCTGGATAGGGTGGGCAGATACTGGTAAAATAAAAGGGTCAGTGAGATTAAATGTGCTTGTGGTGATGGTTCAGAGAAATATGGATGGGGATCTCCCCTTTTCTCCTTCCTTAAATCCGCACCCCATCTCCCTTGCCTTGGGTTAGAGGAGTCTCAGTTTCTCCCCGTATTCCTCCCTCTCCTTCCTCTTCCCAGACTTCTGCTTTCTCCTTCAAGCTGCTGACCTCCTTCACCTTGAACCTTCCCCAAGCAGCAGTTCTTCTCCCATATCAACGTATATAGCATGTGTGGGGAAAGTTCAGTTATTCAAGTTCTGCTGCATTCTGGATAGTGCCTTCCCTGTGGGTGTAAGGATGCCATGGCTTACTTGGGAAGGAGTCTTCCAGATATTCCGGGTTTTAGAGATAATTTGGGTCTTCTCTCAGCAGAAGTGAAGCCAGATGCCATCTGAAGCAGGTGATACAGTTTCTGCTCAGGACTGAACTTATGTCAGTCTGGGTCAGAGAGCTGGAGATATTGTGGGACTGTCTGTGTTATTCTTTGTTGTTCTTTTTCCTTCTGGATTTAAAAATATCATGCAAACCACCTTTTCTGTAACATAGTGGATTTGAACCAGAGCTAAATTTGGATCAATGCACTCTACATGAAATGTTGCATCTGTAGCTTGTTTTAAAACTCCTTTTTGCCTTTTTACCAAGTTTCCCTTAAAGAAACAGTCATTTCAAAATATGTTTCAAATAGCTATACATTTTTGATCGCCCCGTGTTCCGGGTGAGTACATTAGTAACGTTCAAAATGTGGTCTGCAGTTTTTCTGCCATCTCAACACTCTGGAATTTCAGCAATTGAATCTGACCTACAGAACCCTGCACGCAGATCCCTTGAATCGATTGAGCCGCACAAAGCAAAGCCTGCTGTAGCATTGCTGCTAAAGGGAAAATTGAAGAGTATGGTATTGGTGCTCTTTTGCTACCAAGTTCATCAAGGCAACATCATGAGCTCATGATAGACCACATAAGTATAATGAAACTCTCAGCATTTTGATGTATAAGCCAAGACAAATGCCTCGACCTTTCAGAGCTAGTAAAATGGATACAGGAATTGTGGAAGAGGTGTCTGTTCTTAGCCTGAGTCTGGCAGTGTATATAGAGATAGGGTCATTGTGTACAAGAAACACCATTCTAGATGTGTTAAGAAGGTTCCCTACTGAAGCTCAGCATTGTACTGAAATGGTAAATTTCAGGCAAAAACGAATTTCAGACATCAAAGTGACAGAATGAGCGGCACATGGGGAGCGGGGGACAGAGTCCATGTGAGAAATCACTTTCTGTTAGTTTTGTCACCAGCTAACTCTGCAAAACAAAATGATTGTCAGTAGATCAGGAAGATGAAGCTTAAAGTTAAAAAAAGGTATAAAAATATATGTACCTACCTGTCTTCCAGATTTAGTTTCTATCTGAGTGTTACTCATCTGATCATCCGCAGGAGAGTTTGTTGTTAGAGATTTGTAAGTTCTCAGAGACAGGGAGATTGCTCAAGCTCTAGCAAAACAGCTGGTCAAAGTATGCATTAAATCACATTGGTAACAGGTGCAAAGTACTTCTTTGATTCTTCAAGTTTTTCTCCTTCTTTGTGTACAAAGCAAAATAGCATGAATTGCCATTTATGAGGTCTACTGGTGAGAAGAAACTACATGACTGTAGGTGTCAGATTCTTTTCTTGGTAGGGTTCATCCCCTCTTCTTCAAATCCACAGTGATTATGTAGTGAATTATTAATGGCAAGGTAAATGCAGTTATTCTGGTGGAAAAGAAAAATATATGTACTGTTATTATCACTGAGAAATTGTTACATGGCAAAAGGATAGGCTGTCATTTACAAACCATTTTGATATTTAAGGTTCTCTCATTCTCTTGTTCCTCTCTAAGTAGTTCAGACAAAAATGAGAGACTGGGACAAGGATGAAATTTCTTACTTAAAGGTCAGTCAGTGCAGGGCGGAGACTCTCTTTGGGCCCATCCTTGCAATGAGTTCTGCACAGGCAAAAGCCTGTGCTGGCTCAGAGCAGGATCATGTCCGATCCCCTTTGGGTCAGGGCAATAGGACTAAGGGCTATCTGAAGTTGTTTGGTAAAGGGGAAGCTCACCCTTTTTTGTGAAATAAAATAACAATGACTTCATAGAAGAAAACAGTTCCAGTAAGCCTAGTCAGAGAAGTGAAAGTGAGCTTAAAAATATGAATTCCAGAAAAACAGTCTATGACTACTGCATTTAAATAATACAGGAAACAAAGAAATGTATTTTCTTTCTTCAGTCACCTTCCTAAATTGTGGGGATCTTACATGCATTTGATGACACTGACTGAATGATTTTTTGATTAGATAATATTT
>Ga0181612_116285_pt1 | contig 15256 bp, 13 predicted proteins | sample HoacroProtozoa21_FD_119630 | JGI IMG/M metagenome (GOLD analysis project Ga0181612, IMG submission 119630) | Hoatzin crop microbial communities from Cojedes, Venezuel. Combined Assembly of Gp0051906, Gp0051904, Gp0051908 | reverse complement strand
GTGATTTCCTTCCCCTCTACAAGCTATTTACTGAATTCACATTATCAGATGCCCATTGAACTCTGGCTGGCTGACATTATCAATGGAAGTGCGTAAGGGTAAATGTTTGTAAAAGATTTTTCTTTCTGAGAGTTCTGCAGCCTCTGGAAAAAAAAAAAACAAAACCAAAAATATATAGAGCCATTCACTCGGGATCACCCTGAAAATATTATTTTCAATGTCAACCCCAACTGCTACCTGTCAGTGTTTCAGACCACCTCTCACGATTATTTTCTCCTCCACAGCTCCTACTCCTCAACTCCCTGCCCACTTTTTCCTTCTCCATCCCACCGCCCACCCATCTGACATGCTGAAAGGGTAACTTCCCTCTCATGTCACCTCATCCCTGATCTTTTTTTAGAGCTGCAGTAGAAGGAGTACAGCTACACCAATTAGGCCCACAAATTCTTGTGGGAGTATCATTTAGAGCGGAAAGAGGCTTCTAATTAAACTTTCGCATATAATTTCCCTTCTATTGTAACACTTCATCAGAACTTCCCCATCTTAAAATAAACTAACTGGTGACTAACGGTGAGAGGGAGAGATTCATCTGAAATTGCCTTGCTTTGTTTTCAGGGTTATCCCTCTGGTCAATGGCAGCATATTCCTTCTTCATTAGAGAAAGTGGACTAACTTAGAGATATCCCACCCTACCTTACCTGCAGTAACTGAGGAGGGGGTAACATCTACGGAAGGTTAGATTTCAAGTAGCTTGAATACGTATAGTTTTGAATACTTCATTAATCTACATGAACAAATATATTGTTAGTAACGGACATTATACAGACAAGCATATGAAACATTTAAGAAAAGAGAAAGAATTTGGGCAAAGAAGTGAAGTTGTGAGCTTTGACTGATATTTTTTGATCCCAGCTCAAGATCATTAATGCTCAAGGAAAACCTAGTAGAAATTTGGACCTGGTCAACCATGTCATATATATTTTATAGAAAACAGATTATCCATGTATAGTAGTGCCATCTTCTTGAGGTCTCCTGTGTTTAAAACATGACTATTCACCAACCATTCAAGACTGAGGAAGTAAGGAAACCAAGTCAATCCTTTTAGTCCCTAGTCTAAGGATATAAACCATCTGCATTCTGAATTTGATGGTGATTTAATAATCATTTACCTGGCCTGAGTTTGAATATTGCCTCTTGACATGTCAAATTGGAGACTAGAGAACAAGGATGCTGTATCTGAAAAGAAGACGACATCTTTGCAATTGTTGTGTTCCTTTTTTAAATGAAGCTTCCAGATGCTGTTTGGAGGAAGCAGCCTCTGCAAAGATGTGTTGGGTTTAGATGCAACTGCGAGTAAGCAATTAAGTAAACTACAGCTTCACAGAGAATTATAAAATGGAACATAAAATGTAAGTCCTCCCTTAATTTTAATATGCAACTTTTTGCAAACAGGGTATGTTTTCTTGTGCTCAAGAAAACAGGCCCTTTAAAAGAGCATGATATGTTAATAGTCCAGACACTAGATTTAAAAAAAAAAAACCTACCCTGATGAGTTTTGACGATAGAGACCTCTTATATCTCTGGGCTTTGTTCTACTATGGTTTGGAGAAGTCATAGAAAAAAACATGTTCTCCCACAACTTCATCCTCATTCCTGTTACACATTATGAGAAAATCCTTACATCTCCTCATACCTCATTGTGGTGCTTTTATTTCATGACACTTATAATGTCACTGGAGTCTTTTGAGGGAGATCAAGTCTTGCTTGAGAGATCAAATATTTTAGGTAGTTCGCAGATGAGCATTGTTAATATTAAAAACAATGTCACCGAAGCAGGTGAAAGCAATTTAAATAACTTCTGTAGGTAGTAGATAGCCTGTTCTGGACTATTTTTGTGAAAATTTGTATCTAAAAAGTTATAGCTGGAATAAGAGGAATATGATATATTCCTTTTTTATGCCCAGTATCCAGTAAAAAAAAAAAAAATTAAAAAATTGTAAATTACACAATAGTAAAAAAAGGAAGGGGAAAAAAACAGGAAAAAAAACTGTGGTGACTAGTAAATTCTTTTCTCAATGTTCTGATGAACATTATGCACCTATGATAACAAATTAGACAGCTTAACTTCCAAGACAAAATATTAAGCTGTGTTTGATTTGAAATATATACAGCAACATTATTTTTATGTTCCGTTCTTGGTTTTTAGGTAGCAGACTGTGATAGCATACATCGGTATGCCACAATTAGTGATTTACAAATGAAACTGCAGTTTCTTTCTGAAAATCTTATCCTATTTTGCATGTCTATTACAGTTCAGGAGAATTACAAAGACATATCTACTGACAAATGTAGATGATTTTTAATCCTGAAAGTATTTGTGATCTTCTGAGTATTCACAGAATCAATCATTTTAATGATTTGGATGAGACATGGTATTAATTCTGAAAACTTTTATTCTGAATGAAGAAAAGAGCTCAGGTTTAAGTCTGCCATGATTGTTACTGCGAGAGTGACGTGTCCCAGTCGTGCCTGGGAGCTGCTGTGACTTGGAATTCAGCACCTGGATGACAAAACCGCCAGCAGACCACCGTGTTACTCTGTTTGAGAAGGCACTTGCCCTCAAATGCTTCCCAGCTGCTCACTTCTTTACATGTTTGCTGTAGGACTAACCATACTGAAGTTGGCAACCTGAAAAATAAGGTCAAAATTTTCACCTAATTTCCAATATTACGAGACTGGCTGCAAGCCCCAAAGTAGGATGACTGATATCTCTGGAAACACTTTGGGTCCATTCTAACTCTGGATATTTCTTCTAAATAATTTATTTATACAGAACATTCATTAAAAGTAGTCCTTCCTCCATGTCTTCTCTCTGTCTGTTCCACAGGAGCCCCCGTGCTGTAATGCACCTTCCTGAGCCTGAACATGGGCTTTAAGCAGTGCCCAGCTCCTCCTGAGGCATCGGGACTCTGTGTGCAAGAGGAACAGAGCTGACAGCGATATCCTGGCTGTGGGTGTTAGCAAGAGACGGAGTTCCACCTTCTGAAACAGCCGTCTAGCTGATACAGTTGTTTTCTCCAGGCGACCTTGTAGCAGCGATATTTTCCTACGGAAATACGGCTTCCTCCATGCAGCACTCTGCGTTTCCCTCCCGTGTGATGCAGTACTTACAACGCCCCATGGAAATTACCGTTGCTATCACAAATGAACAACAGAACACTCGATCCATTGTGAAACATTTGGTTTTTGCGAAACAGCAACCCTTCTGACTGCAAGACATCTAGAGCCAACCTAAGTCTGGCACACAAGGCTCGCAACGGAGTTTAACTCTTTGCGTCTCCCTTGAAAATCTCCTCTGCTTTGCACCTCTGCACAGGGCCAAGCGGTGATTCTCAAGCCCTGAGACCGCCAAGATACAGCGTACTGGCCACTTACCCCTCCATCTCCTGGACCAGACCCTTCAACGTGTAGAGAAATGAGTCAAAGCTGCCTGGAGCGGCACGAGCTTCTTCACCTGGAGATGGTGCCGGGTGGGATCTGGAGACCCCAAGTTTTCCTTTGCTCAGTGGTCTGTGGTGCAGCACAGTCATAATTCAAGGAAATATGAGCCATCTGACTCTCGGTTTCTCTTTAGATTGTTCCTTATCAAAAACCACACACCTCGATTCGTCTATATTCCACAACAGAAAACAAAAAAGGGAACCTTGAAAACATTTTAAAAATTCTGTTAGGTGTCTCTACTTTCAATAAACTGTAGAAAAACGCTAATATTGTAATTCACTTCCCTCCAAGCTTCAAAAATAAAGCAATGAAGTATAATTCACATCTACTGTCTTTACACATGGCCATGAAACCCAATTTATTTTCATCTCCAATTTGAAAATATGCTGCTGCGCAATTCATTTTCCTAGGTACTTCTGGAGGTGAAGCTTTCAGAAATCTTTTATAAACAATTTGTCCTGTAAAACAAACCGAAAAAAAAGAAAAGGGAAAAGAGAAGCCAATATTTCTATTTTCCTTGGCAGCATAAGTGATAGTAAATTGCAGAGTGCTCTACTTGAGCTCTCTTTCCCCATGCTATTCTGAACCCCTGGCCGCTGGTGCAATTTCTGAGCTGCGGACACTCCAGCTGCTACTGAGCTCTGAGTACCAGGTGCGTTGCAAATTATTCATCTCTTTTCTCATCTGAACGTTACCCCTTACAGTGCCTTTGCCATTGTCGAGCCTTAAGTCTCATGTAAGTGAATGTTTCTCTGTGAAGAGCTATTCATTTTTTTCCCAGAGATTGCCTTGACTGCTCGTCCCTCTTTTGTCTGTTTGCTTTCTATTCTTGACCTAACAAACACATCTACAGGCAAAGATGTCTTTTCTAACAATGAGCATGAAACGAATATCGCTTCAAATTGCTCCAGTAATCACCAGCATTTTCAGGGGAAACTTCAGCCTTAGACTCATTCGGTCAGCGGACAAGAATAATATCATGCCACAAAAGGGCTCTGGTGAAACACCTCATGTTCCAGAAGGCAAATATTGAATTCCCAGCATTGTATTTGCAGTAAATGGTGTGTGAGCTGAAACATGTTTGATTTATACATTGAAGCTTTGAGCCACTGCTGCTTTAGAGTTTCTTTGCACTGCTTCAGCAAACACAGACATCTCTCTCTCTCTCTTTTTTTGGCTAAACAGACAGTGAGGCAAAGGTCATCCACAGCAGGAGAAGCTCTGATTCCTACATCCCTTGGTAGAAGACATTGTGGTGTCCCTTGTCCATCTCCCATGACCAGGAGTGGTTGGGGAGCTTTCTACTGCAGCGATGCTGCCTGGTACGTGGGGAGCCTTAATGTCCCAGTTGCATCCCAGTTGCCAGTAACCCACCCAGTAAGATGTCTGCAAGGAAGCAACCAGATGTGTCACAGCCCAACCACCCAAACATAATAACACGACTACATTTGGTGGAGCTGGTTTCAAACCAACACCTCCATATCACCACACTCTCCCAGCTATAACACGGTGGCTGAATTGGGCCCAGAGCAGGACGCTTGCCATGATTCACACTGTCACGAAGAGCACGGCAATCCACTTACTCGGACAAAATTATATGAATGTATCCTGCACTTTGACATCAGAAAATTTTACTTGGTAGACAGCATTTGTTCTGCTGGATGGCATTTAGCAAAATCCCTCCCGGTCCCCTAGAGCTCTTAGCATTTGTCCAATCTGTTTTCTTAGGAATGACCAAAGACATCTGCATCTGCAGTAACAATTTCTTGGCAACCAGAAAGGTACTCAGGAACCTTTTTTCTTGGTTATGATCTAGCTTTTTTATTAAGCCATAATAGAACTTATTCCTGGGGAAGGGTGACCCCCCCAGTGTTTTGGAGTTTTTTTCATTTGTTTTGATTTTCTCTGGAAAGTCTTCTCAAAAAATCTGTGCACATTTGCACTGAAAAATTGTGTTTATAAAGCTGTTAGGATCTCCAGTGCTGATGAAGCCCAGGACCTACCTCGTACCCAGTGAATCTCTGCCTGTGTAAGGGAGTGGTACCCAACACATGTTGTCCATCAGATCCTTCAGCTTTTCCTGGACACCTTGTTGTCAACAGCTCAAAAGCTTGGAGACTACAGCTCTACGGGACTCCTAGAGAGTGACGAGAGCATTTTTGTTGATACATAAATTTGTATTACTTGCAATAGGAACAGAATAAGGCACAGGGGCCTCTCGGGCACAGACGTCAGACCTGGCTCCATCAGCGTTATCCCCGAACCAGAAGCACTGACTTGCACAAAATAAAACGCACAAGAACTGACTCTGCTCAGCCGGATTACAAGTCCAGGGATGCATCCACAGGAGTTATGGCTCTAAGAAAGCGCTGTAGGTAATTGTGTGACAGTCTTGACACATCGGTTCTGCTGCAGATGTCCTCCTCAGGTCTGGAAGCAGACTACTTATCCTTGCACGGTGGTGCTAATAAGCTCTGCTTCCAGATCTGAGCTGTAGATTTGCCAGTCATCTGACCAGTAAATCTGGTTTGCTTAAATTTAATCCTGGCTCAGCCTCAGGAAGCCTTTGGATTATCAGATCCATACTCCATCGAACAGTGCTGTCTTCTCTCGTGCCGTGAAGTGTTGATTTTTTGCTTCTTAACGACAAACAAGAAAATGAGTCACAGAAAATATTTCCTTTACTTTATCGCTTATAAAGAAAAATCTAACTGAAAATGCTCAGTCTGCGTCCTTGTGTGAAGCAGTATTTATCAACAGGAATGCTATTTCTCATCAGCCAGACTGCCCCACTATTTCTAAACGCAGCTATTCCTAAATAAACAAGCCCCGACTTTCATGTATCATTAGCGATTCTCCCTCTATTACACTGTTTACCGCTCTTCCATCACCAGTGTTAGAGCAAGACAAAGACATACCTGAAAACCAGAATTTCTAGATTTTATTTGCATGCAGCAAACACGCTTCGGAGCATGACTGATAAGAAACTGCTTAACAGACATCTGAGAAAGGTATCTATAGTCTGTTAAAGGAATAATGAAAAATTAAGGAGACACCTGTGGCATTGTTTTTTTTGATGTACAGACTACAAATGCCCAAATAAGCTTTCAAAGTTTTTTCATTGCTAAGGACTGAATTATGTATACTTACAGGGAGCAGCAAATCAGTTACGTTCTTTGGATTCAAGCTGCACTGCTTGATCACAAGTGCACAGTAACCTCTTGCCACCTGTGCTGATCTCTGAATAAAGGAACTTGGATGATTAATGTGTTTTGAATCAATTTTGTTGTTAGAGGAAAGTGAGTAGGTCAGGAACTCTGGTTTATTGGCCAGGCTGTCTCTGGAGCATTTGGTCTTAGTACTGCCCAGCGGAGTACCTAACAGTTCATCAAGATGAAGAGAAATAATAGTCAATGTGAAAATGAGACTTGGGAAGAAGAAATCAGCAGAGTTACTTTTATAAGTCAGTATGAACAAGAATCATTTCCCCATTCTCAGCCATTCTGCATTCACTGGTGCTCCCTGGCAGGGTGCAGAGGTGCAGGTAACCATGGTAATTAGGGCTAGCTGCAGTTTTGAGAAGAGGGAGACAAATCTGTGTAGGAATGATTTCCCATCACAAGTCCTATGGAAAAGGTGATTCATCCAGGAATAAAAAAAGGATCCCAGGGAAAAAAAGGCAAGGCAGTAATGCGCAGGAAGAAATATCAGCCCTTCAGCCACGAGAGTTCTTACCACTGCTTTGAATCAAGATCTCGGACTCTCGTAGGCACCAGAGATCCTGACCTACTCACTCAAGCTGCACCGCTTGATCATGCTTTGCCAAAAGCCAAAAGAGGGCTGCAGCAGGTTAAAGCTTTCAGTTTGTCCTGATCTGCTGTCAAGGAGTAGCTGATTAGAGCACATCAAGCTTTTGATGGAACAGTCAAGGGAAATTTTCCCAATTAGCTCATTAGTACAAATCTCATCGGTCTGCCAGTTTTGGCATCATAAACTGAGGCAGAAACGAAGTCTGTGATTCTGCTTGTTTGTTTGAAGTTCCATCTATTTTATACGTTTCCTGACTTTTTTACAGATAACTAGTGGTTTAAACAGCCAAGCGACTGCAGAAAGCATGGCGAAGTGTGGGTGCAGCTCCTCTTGCGCAGAGCTCCCCGTGCAACGCTGCAGCCATTGCAGCTTCCTCCTAACCCCGGAGGCTGTGACTCGCCATGTATCTGTTGAGTAATGTCACATTTTCCTCTGAAATTAGAGAACCCATGGGACTTGAGCAGCTCACAGACCCTGTGGACAGCTCAGTATTTTAGAGTAGAAATTAAATTCTGACAGCCTGCCAGTTTGGTTGGCCCAGATCTTGGGGCTACTTTGGTCCTTCAGAGAGTTGTGCCTCTGGATGGATCTGATTAGAGTAAGCCTTTAAGTAAGATAAAATCAGTCATAGAAAATTCCTGTTTCATGCTTGCAGCTCAGTTTCCTGGATTTTGCTCTTATGGGAGCTCTCTCTAGATACGATTATTTTAAGGGGATTTACTGTAAGCCATAGCACTCCCCTTACATCTTCATTAGTATCACTCATTACAGCACAGGTTGCCGGGTCATTTGATGCAAAGAAATTAAGTAACTCTGTTGTCCCATCCCATTTACAGCATGCCTGCGCATGAATCTGAACCTTTCCCACCGCACACGTTGGTGTTAGCAGACTGAGCAATTAAAAGTCAACCTGGTTTCTCTGCATTCATTATATATTGCCCTTCAGCAAAAAGAAGCTTGTTGCATTTCATGGATGTAGTCAGAAACTGGTGTCCTACCATGCCGCTTTCCACGCTAGAGCAACCACCTTTATTCTCCACACTTATGGTCTGATGTAATTGGCATTAACAGGCTGTTAACAAATTGCCAAGGGGCATCCAAACACTCTCCATTAACCAGCATGAGGACTTAAGGGTGCACATACAAAATGAATTAGAAGGATTTCAAATAAAACTAGTTCCTAGTATGGCAGTCTGATTACACAAATACTCATGTCAGAAGCCACTTTGCCTCGGGGAAAAAGTCAAGGCACTGTCCTGGAAATGTCAGAAGAACAGAGATGAGCTGCACCTTTTTGCAGACTCTGCACCAGTTGCAGCTGCTTCTCCAGGACACCAGCTTTCCCCAGGGGAGGACAAGCACAGTGGTCCCAGAAGCATTTTCATCAGCTGAAAATTCTGTCTGGAGGAAGCCACCTGGGAACCGTTTTTTTTGTTCCTCAGACATGCACAGCCTGGGAAGGGTGTCTTCAATTTAACAAACAAATCAAAGGTTCTTTCTGTTGAAGAAGCTAGCAGTAGGAGCAACATATTTGGCAGCCAAAAATATCCTTAGTACAGAAGCAAGAATACACTCAGTCCCCTCTACATTTTTACTTCATACCAGGACTCTTTATTACCTTGCTTTTTCTAGCGAGGGTATCATTTAAATTCTTTCCTCCGCGATAATTTTTTCTAGTTGCCATCTTTGTCATAGATGCCATGTGTAACCCTCGATGGGTCACTTTATACACCTGCACCAATTCTGTGCAGTGAGGGTAGTAAGGTATCATTTGCTGGGTCTCCAATGCTCTGTGTTTCTCTGTGTGTGCATGCAGTGTAAACACTTCGTAGAGCTCTTTGGTGGCGACTCTGGAGGTGTTGCCATTGTAAGCGATATTGATGCTCTTGCAACTGCCCTAGGATCTTTGCACAGCACTAGCTAGGCTATCATGATTTTAAGACCTGCTACTGGGGACAACCCTGAGCAAGTTGTACTGCTGCTGCAAGCTAATGATAACTAGGGCAGATACATGCTTGCAGCATGAGACCTTTTTCTATGTGATGTATATGCAGGCTAGCTCAGTCCAAGTGTCGTCACAAATCTGCTCTCCCAACAACTCCTTGACGCCCCCCAAGAAAGAAAACGCAAGGCTCCCCCTGCACAACAACCAAGCAGTGTGCAGGGATTCAAACACCACAAAAAAGTCATCCCGAAAAATCCACGGAATATATTAGCTATTTGCAAAGCTCGCCTACGGTTGCAGATGCCTCGCTAGATATTGCCACATACATGGCCCTGATGCTGTAGGCACCGAGCTCCCGGTGTGCACAGCTGAGCCTTCTTGGGCAGCCTCCAGAAGTTCTGCTGGTTGCTGCGCCTCTGAACACATCAAGTCCTTCTGAACTGGGCCTGGCATCCTTTAATTAAATGCCTGACTTTGTTCCCATGCAATGCTAACCAGGCTTTCAGGTTCCACGTTTGATCTGAAATCAGTAGCTGTGGCTCTGTGAACAGAGTGTGTGTAGGGACAGCCATCTGCCAGACATACTAGAGCCAGTCCCTGAACATCTCCTTTTCCAACAGAGGTGCACAGCAATGGATAGTGTGCTTTCCTAACTGGCTGACCTTCGGCAACCTTTAAAAACTCTTCAATGAATTGTTTTCATGGGTTCCTGTGCATTTACAGCTCTTCATTTATTGAAGAGGAGCCTACTGATTACAAAGATGCAATGGATTTTCTCTAGATCACAACTGAGGAATTCAGGTATTGGTTTCCTTTAATTTTTAGCATGTTTTCACGACGCATTGTAGGTCCCAGAAAATGTCTAGCCTGAGTTGGGAATGCAGAGATACTAGAATCTGGAAGTTGCATCAGGTTGTTACTGGGGACATACTTGAAGTTCAAAGCTGAAATCTTTCCAGGTTAAGATTAAGATGTGTATAGGAAAGCTGAATATATTTGTGCTCATAACATCTAAAATTGGGTAAAATGAGTTTTCTAAAGGCAACGGATTGCAAATCTTGATTTTAGGTAGGATCATGTTAGTAGTGGCCAGGCATCAAAGTATTAACCTGATCAAATCCTACACTGGCAACAGGAGTCATCTCATCCAACTCGAGCTGTTTGGATCTTGGCATCCGATCTGAGATGGTGATCTGGGCTGGCCATGTGTCCATGGTGTCTCTGGAAGGTGACTCAACCTGTTCAGATTTGGGTGTAGGATTTTTAGTTTCTTGGAAGCTTCTGTCTCTCTTTCTGTGACTGCTGAGGGAGCTACAGTATCTGCTTTTGCAAGGCTAAACTTCAAAGTTTCAGTCAGTCGTCTTTTGGATGCCTGCAGTTGGGTGGGGTGAATACCAGTTTTACAGATCCCTGATGAAATATAACCTGTGTCCTAGGACAGATTAAAACCTAGTGCAACCAGTCAAAAGTCTAATATATTAACCTCCTACAAGGCGTAAAAATAAATTTTACATTCTTATTAAAATTACTAAGGTATTTCCTTATAAATATTGAAGAGAAATGCCATACTTCTGTCATTATCACAAGCAGTTTCTTATATCCACATTTCATGTTGGCAATTCAGATATAAATTACTACATTAGCACTACATTACTACCCTGCTATCTGATCTTTTCTTCACAGCTGAAAGTCAGTACTACATGACGGAGCATTTGAGAAAGTTGTGGTTTGTAAATGTTGTGTGATCTCTCCTGACATTAGGAGTAAAGGAAAGAGACATAGTGATTTTAGTATTGAAAGTTTCCTTTGTTTCTTTTCCTTAGGACATCCAGCTAAGCTGGCAAACTGTCAGAGAGTGCTGTGCCAACCCACAAGGGCAAAAGCACATGTATATATTTAAGTATGTAAGCATCCCTACTGATTTAGACAACATTAATTGCACACTCAGAGATGGGGAACACTTTGGTTCTTCCTGCAGCTTATGAGCTCCTAGAGCTTAAGAACAATTAGTTGTGTCACCAAACATATTGCATTCTTTTTCCACTTATTCTGTGACTGGAATATTGGCTCGGGTGACTGAAGACTGATATATTTACACTTAAGATCTTATTTTGCCAGTGCTGTCAGGATTGCGGCAAATACTTCTCTGTTTTTGAGGACATCTTCTTGTTTTATACTAGACCTAAACGAATGCTATTGGAAATATGGAATGCATCTTTCCATAGCACACTTTACTGTCTTGCCTCTGCTACCTACTTTCAAATAATCTTGGAAGTATTTTAATACCAGGTAAGTAGACTTTCCCACAGTTTAAAATTAGTTCCCTAATGCAGTATTTCCCTACCTGTTCTCCTCTGCACAGATGGGATTTCGTTTGTAACTATGTCCTCCTGGTAATTCTGAAAAGGAAACTGATAGTATGAGCAATGTCCACAGGCTTCCCCTGTGGCCCAATGTCTTCAGCAGAGGCTGGATGATGTCCCATAATGCAAAGGACAACTTGTTCCCACCTAGGCTGACTGTGGACTGAAGGTGGGATAACACTACGAGCAGGACGACCAGTCAACTCTTGCCCTGCGTCTTCTGTCCATGATCACTCTCCCTCAAAAGCCACCAGTCTAGGTGGACTTCCAAGCAAACCCAACATAGCTATCCCTATGTTGGTACAGGCAGCTTCATTTGCTGTTGGAGGTCACCAGCTGGTCACCAGCTCTGTGAGTGACTTTACCACAGTACTAACACCACCAGGCTGAGAAGCTGTGGTGGTGAGGTCAGGGGAGGATGGGAACAGGAAAGGTCAAAAAGGGTGTTTTTGAACAGATGAGAAAGCACTGCCCACTCCGCTTGTGAGAAGCATTTGTGTTAAACGCAAACAGAGAGAAGCAGGAATCGTTTGCCTGATTTGCACCTTGGACAAACTCCTAATGACCCGAACTACTCCTTTGCCAGAAGTATGTTCACTTCCAACTGTGTGCCCAAAACCACATGCCCTTCTGCCTGCTGGCAGTATCACTGAGGGCCAGGACAAGGCAGACTGTGTGCTTTTGTCATTCAGACCAGTTTTTACAAATATTTATCTGCTTTGATGCTCCTAGTTGGTGATGTTACAACTTTTTTTTATTTTATCTATACTTTCGTACAACATCCTAATTGTTTGCCTTTTAAAAACATGGTTTCATTAATTTCATCTTGTGCTGAAGAAAATTTTATGAGATCTTAAAGAAACTTCATACTGTGCATTAATTTCTTTCCACGTAATTGTATTTATATTTCAACAAATAGACTTGAAGTACATTATTATTCTAAAATGAGTGCTAATGGTTTTCAGCACTTTCATGCAGCTAATCGTGCATTTATTTCACAGCTTTGATGGCTCACAAAGACTTCCATTTCTTCATTTACATGAAAGAACTGTGAAGGATAAATTAAATGGCTGCTTATTTCATCTACAGATTTTTTCCTGAAAACTCTACACAAACAGTTCACTGTTGGCTTAAAACAAATAATTCATTTGAAAGATGAGACCCTTGTCAGAAAGACAGTTCCATAAATGAAAAATACAAGTCTTTCTCTACCCTGCAGCCTGCAAAAAACAAACAGACCCTAATATTACTCCTTTTTTCATCATGCCAGCACATAAAAATTAACATGCACAAACATAGCACGGTGGACACCATTTTGCTGCAATTTGTTTTCAAGCCAAGTCTCAAAGGACTACAGAAGGAGGGAGGAATGCAGATGCTCAAGAGAAGGTTGTGCATTACCCACAAGCAGCAGAGATGCTGTGCTCCACAGCTTGTGTTAAACGTGTACTGTGCATAGCCCTGAAGACCACAGAGCAACTGGTGCATCCTGTGCCCATACCAGGCATCCTGAGCACTGATATCCCTCAGGACAGGCTTGATAATGGTGACCTTAAATCAGCAATTGCCTGTGAAGGCAAAAAAGTATCCTTCAAATGAGCAGGTGTTGACTCCATGGCCCATTTTGTCAATGCAGAGGCACCAGATGCATGGAAGGAAAGGGAGGCACAATTTGAACAACATCCTAAACTAGAAACCTTAATGGAAGCCTGGGGACATACCAGCTGGGACTTACAAGGAGAAAAGAGGAAAAGAGGGAGTTTGGGGTCTCCAATTCTTACTTGTCCATCCCAGAAACTCCCTGAACATCCGTCCCTTGCTTCCTTGCCTCTTTGTTCTGCTGTTGTTATTGATGAGCTTTAAACAGTTTGGGGCTTTCTGGTTTGTGTTTGTTCAGTGTCCAAGCCCAGATGTCCTAACCCCAGCTGAGACAGCCAGCTGTGACCAGACAACTGGACTTTCTCCGAGGTGTACTCATGGCAGCAGATGTGAAGAGGGTGTCCTCCTGTGGGACACCTGAGCTTAACCCACCTGAACCTAGAGACAGAAAAAAACAACCAAACAAGCTTGCTCTTGGGTAAGCTCCACAAAGGTTACTCTGCTCTACAAGGAGCAAAGGAAAATGACTTGTCTGGGAGACTTTTTTGGTATGATCTTTAGTGTCTCTTCCTCCTGCCCTAGATGTCAATAACTGGATCATTGAGCCCCAGCATGGAGGGATGTCTGAGCCTGAGACACTTTCAGGGGATCACTGAAGCCATCGCTGACTCTGAAGGGGAGTTCCAAGGAGTTTGCTTCATTGGGCAGGAGAATGGGAGATTGTGCAACACCACCAGCAGCAAAATAGCTTCCATTACGCTCCTCCAATAATTAACTACATGGTTATTATCTCTTTGTGCTTGTGGACCCATGGCATGGACCTTCCTCTGAAACATTACAGTAACAGGACTAAAGCCTGTGCTGCCCTGGAGAGGGAAGGAAGCTCCCAACCCACAGATTGTTTTCTTTGGACCATCCTCCCTCCTAAATAGCCCCACAATGGCCAGATTTGGGGTATTTCTACAGTTTTCTCAAGCCAGAGAATCATCTGGCTTCCACTGAAATGGTCCAGCCTTTAACCTGGTAGCACACCGCTACCTGGATTGAGCTCTCCCTTTCACAGTCAGTTTTATTCCAAGGAACTGAAATATTGCATATCAGATAATGATTTTTTATTTTCTTGGAGAAAAGTGGAGAGAATGAATTAATCCACAACAGCATTGATGAAGGGAAGAAAAGTTAATTGAAAAATATAATGAAAACACTGAGCTCATTCCATCCTGTGTATGCAATGGAAACATTGATATTGACAAAGAAAAATTAAAATTTGTTACAGAGTTCAAACACATTGGTAATATATGTGTGATGATAATGCACAGAATCCTTGGCAAGGAGCCTTAGGGCACACACCGTGCTTATGCAAATTTTATGGAAAACTAGAATATTAAATACTACACAATCTACTTGTTTTAATGAAACTGAGTCTGGTAAACACATAGGCCCACATTCTACTTTAATTTAGGGCTGTTTTAATGCTTTCAGGAGAAATAAAAGGTGCTGAAAGTGGAAGCCTGCTGGGAAGGAAGAGTTTTTTTCTGGTGGAGAGCAGCTTTCCCATGTGCCATCTGACACACCTTCCTGTGGCCAACGGGGCTGTGCCAGAGGGTGTTCCTCTGTTCACAGCATGATGAACATGGACCCTTAGGCCACTATTCCATAGCACAAATCCAGCAGAACCTTTGGACTGCCATAAAACATTCAAGGGGCCAGATGGGAAGGTGGTGAAGTAACCACTCTTCCCTATCCAACGCACAGGGCATACTCCTGGACAGGGTGAAGAGTAAAGGACCAGAATTAAAGAACGCTGCCAAAACTTCCCTCAGAAGCGCTCTAGGTTTGGTTCATACGTGCAGTTTCGTGAGCACTGATGTGTTGTATATGGGTGCTGGAATCCAGGTTTGTTCCTTCTCATTAGGCTCCTCACTGAGGTGCTGAGTCACAGGATCACAGAATGGTAGGGGTTGGAAGGGACCTCTGTGGGTCACCCAGTCCAACCCTCCTGCTGAAGCAGGGTCACCTACAGTAGGCTGCACAGGAC
>Ga0181612_113152_pt1 | contig 15256 bp, 8 predicted proteins | sample HoacroProtozoa21_FD_119630 | JGI IMG/M metagenome (GOLD analysis project Ga0181612, IMG submission 119630) | Hoatzin crop microbial communities from Cojedes, Venezuel. Combined Assembly of Gp0051906, Gp0051904, Gp0051908 | reverse complement strand
GAGCAACCTGGTCTGGTGGAAGATGTCCCTGCTCATGGCAGGGGGGGTGGGAACCAAAGATCTTTAAGGTCCCTTCCAACCCCTACCATTCGATGATTCTGTGATTCTATAATCTCAACGGCTGGTTCTCACTACATTTGCAAAAAGCTTAGCTTAACAGAAATACTTGCACTTGTAGCGGCTGCAGGTGATAATGCAGACTGGGTACGCACCTAATAGAAAGCGGAATATTTACTGCCACAGATGTTTCCAGCAACCCAAAGTTTTTCAGAATGAAGATAAACCAGTATCCGCGCTGCTAGGGAACAACAGAAGAATGCTTTGGTGCTTTTCTGGATTTATTTTTTTTTAATGAAAAATTTCTAGTTTTGTGAAGAACACCATCCATCTAACTGTCAGAACCCACTGCTACTTTAACTAGAAATAAGCCATGTTTTTGTCTCAAAGTACCTCCCAAACTTCAGCTAAAACAAAATTCTATACAGAAAACAGATTTTCTAAAGCAGGGAAAAGGAAGGGATGAACAAAAGGATGGTCCTGTAACGAGCAAGGCAATACTTGATACATGGCACAGCCTGCTGCCAAAATTCCCATGCAGAACAGACAGCACACAGCAACGTCTACGAACTCCTCCTACACCATCCTATCTTCCCTTCAGATATCTCCCAAAGCTGAAAAAGCAAAGCTAGCACTACCAGCATCAGCAACTGCAATCCTTAATCTCGCTGGAATCACAAACCGAACGCTTGGGTCATGAATATGTACTTTCTCACGTACCATGCAAGACTTGCAAAAGCTTGGCACAAACTTCATCCCGCTTTACTCAAGTCTTACTCTAAATTAAGGGAGAGAAGTCCAGGACCGCAATAAAACCCTTTATCTTGGCATACATGCCTACATAGGAGCAAGGCATTGCAATTACTCCACATGGCTAGCAGCAATTTCTTCAACCTACGGACAGGGAAGGAACTCTGCAGCCCTCCTTCCTGCTTCTACACATCCCACCCCTTGCCGAGTCAGGCAGACGTTAGAGAAAATATAAGTGAAATATAAATTCACAAAAAAAGTTATCTGCTGACCGAAACAAAAGACAGGTTTGTTTGAAAGCCTGTGGCCCAATCCCTGCACCTATGTATGCATTTTTGTATTTTTTATACATATACATACACCTCTATAAACATACAGGTACTTTTTGGTTTTATGTATGAACACACACTGCTGCCACTGTGGGTACGGGCTACACATCTCACTGATGTCGTAAAAACATACTGCCTCAAGAGCTGCAAACAGCTGGCTGCATGGATATTTTTGGACTGCTACCAGAATTTTAGGTGTGACAGACTATTCTCTATAGCTTTGAAAGATGTGATAAAAGTGTACGTAAGATCAAGTGATTTACTAAACCTGGAGAGAACAAGTCTATGAGATTTCAGACAGATATCAAGACAGTTGACACTTTTCAGTCCTATCGCTATAAGCAACATCACTATACTTAATGTCCAAGTATTCAGGAAGTATTCCAAAAATCCAAATTATAAACTGAAGTGTTCGTTCATTAGAGGCATGGCACACGGACACTAATTGGAATAACTGTGCAAAAACCTCAGCCTAATTGTTAAGCCTCAAATTACAATACTTACAAAAAAAGATGCTACAAAACATTAGAACAGTAAAACTTCTGGTTTATGATTAAATGCATTTGTAAGTCAAGATGCACAAACAGCAGAGTAAGTCACGTATGGCAATTCAGCACCTCAGCAGCTTGTTACTGTACAGCCAAAAAAGCAAATGCAGTCCTGTCACACTGGGAGCTACGGCAAAACTCTAAACTTTTCCGAAGCTCTGATCTGTGCTACCATTTGATGACAACCATATGCATACTTCTGCATCACACAACTGAGTGTAAATTTTATTAATGTACTTTAAATTAGTTCCTGATATGATCTACACAGCAGGATGGAAATCAAGAGAGGAAAACTGGTCTTAGACGCAAAACTGAAACCAATTGTTTGGACAGTGCCACTAACGTTCTACGGGTGCTCTTCAACTGTTTAAAACTTACATCTCCACACCAAATATGCTGGACCAGATAGCAAACTACACACGCAAGCTGCCTGTGCAAACAGAATCACACTATATTTTATGAATTTCTTTCTCTTTAACCATTTCTGCTCAAGCATATTTTATTAGACAGTAGTGAAACTTATGCTGCATGTGAAAACAAAAACACAAAATAACCAAGATACTCTACAGGGACTGCCCTTGTCCACCTACCCACTGCTTTTGCAGTTAAGCTCTCTGCTAAATAAAAAAGCTATCCTTTTGTTCTACACATTCATCAAGTCGCTCAGGGGAATTAAATATTCTTCTGCACACAGTCTTCCAAGTCACACCATCAGTGAAGCCACCAGGATGAGCATTTATGACAGGGCTGTGGTCTCCAGCATTACCAGCCTTCTTGCTCCACACTTCCTACGTAAACCAAGAACTAGTTTAAAAATAGAACGATCAGCTCTCTTCTGCCTGAATAGGTTACTATATAACAGGTTTGTTATTGAATATACAATTTCTGGGTCATTCTATTTCAAGACTCAAGAAAGATATCTAGTTTAATAAACAGAAAAACAGCTGTCATGTATTTCCTTTCACTGGCACTCATTCATAACCAACGGGTGGCTTTCGTGCCCACAAGAATTATTTAACTCTACTGTACCCATAAAGCTAGGAGAACTTTCTACTAAATATAGTCACGTGGCAGCATTTCAAGTTTCTAGACTTCCACTTTCATTTTCTCTCCCTTCTCCAAAAGGACACATTCACTGCAAAGCACGGATCTTTGTTGAGCTACTGAACACATTCTCAGATTTTTACCCATTTTTATCTTCTGATTCACGCTCATCCTAGCAAGAAGAACGTTCTGAAAGAAAAGGTGCCTGGAGAGGTTTTGTTTCACTCAGCAAGGGAAGGGAATAAATCAACATTTAGGGACTCACTCGTACTTCTGCCTATAAGCCAGCACAGCACTGCCACGCTGGGAGGGAATTACTAAACCCTTACATTAAGGTGAAACACTCTGATGAGACAAACACTAGCAATTAGGGCTGCAGAGCTTATTAAAATACCTCACGGCACGTTCCAGTGAGCATGACTGACTTTAGTCCTTGTGTTGTGTCTTGGCCCTAGCTAACAAAGTTCAAAACAAGGAAACCTTTATTTTACCAAGTTTTAGTTCACTTCCTGTCCCAGACTATTATGGCCACCCACACAGTTTAACAAGTGCGTCACCAAAAAAGTGACCAATTTTCAAATGAAGTGATGCCAACACACAGGTCATAAAATGCTTTGAAACTTCATTTTCCATAAAATCATGATGTTTATTTTGGGGATTAAAAGTGATGTGCGTGTATATATCATGTTTTTTTGGAGTACGAAATACCCAACTTCTAGCATAAAGCAACTAATTTCTCCCCAGCTTCTCTCCTGGGCACACTGACAACTTGGTCAACCCCTATTTCAACTGAAGTTTTCCAAGCTAAGAATCTGCCTTAAGAACTTCAGCCATCTGCAAGAACAAGGAAGCAGAAAACCGGCGTAAAAGTTTTACCTGGATTAAAATGCAGAAGTCTTTCAATGGGCAAGGTGCAAGAACTAGCTATTTTGAGCAAAATGCAACCAAATCTGAAGTTCTTTTAAGCGTGAGACCACACAATTTGGAACTGTTTCTCTATATATACACAGAAATAACAAAAACTGCATTCTTTGCACACAGGCCTCTTCTGCAAATTTTGATTTCCCATTCCCTCTTTCCAGTTAATTTTTCAACTGAGAAGTTACACTGCAAAAAATGCTTTACATGAATAATTAAACAGTCAGGTTACAAGCATGAGAATTAGCTAAACTGCATATTAAAGACACCGCAAATACATTATCTCTCACTCAGCACTCAGGATATGGTTTGCTGAATACACGAGCATCCATGCAGCATTTTATATTCTCACTGCTGGATACAGAGATTCAAGTAAGAGCAATGCAACAGGGATGGCCTCTTCCTCTTAGGCAGACAGGTTTTCTGTTGTTTTTATCTTCAGATAACACAGAATAAAACTCAAATACTGTCTTGCCAATCTCAGTTACCACCACAATGATGAACATTTTGCAAGTCAGACCGAAGGACCTCAGATCTGGATACCTCACATATATACATATGTGTGTGTGTATATATATATATATATGATAATGTTAATTCATCTCTCTCCTATCAAAAGGTTGGTTTAAATGACTTGCTTACTATGTGGGGCAGTGCCTAGTTCTCCAGGGTTAGATGCAGTAGTTCTGCAACAGCATGTTAATTCAGGCCATGCTCAATACACATAAACTTGTTAGAAGTCATCTCCCATACCCTCATGTGGTTTGTACAGAAGTCACTAATTATTCCCTGCTTAATCTACATGCCTGCATATAACTTCTATCACTGCTTATCAGCTTTAAGCATAGGATGGGAATATTCTAAAGCGTCCAGTTGCAAGAAATGTATCCCCATTCCAGAATCAGGTTTTAAAAAGCACAAAATATTCCGGATGGCTCAGAAAACAAGAGACCAACGTTCAGCAACAACTACAAGCACCCCTCAGGTGAAAAACCGAGTCCAAAGCTACATCACAACCCAATCTGGCCTCGTGAACAAGAGACCCCTAAGAAAAACATGTGCTTCCAGCATGAAAGGAACTAAAGGATGGCACAGGCTGAAACACAACACACACTCAATATCCATTACCCTGCAATCGATAGTTCCTAGATAGACCAAAACTGCTTCAGGCTATGAACTAAATTCCTGTGCTATTTATCAAAATACATATGTAAAAAAAACCCAAATTAAGAGAGCAGTAGATGCAAAGAGGCATCGAGGCGATCAAAATTACGAGCCTTCACAAGCAGGTTTACGAAACACATTAACGGTATAAACAGGATATTTTCCCTTCTCCTCCTAAAAAGGAAAAAAAAACACTACAAACCACTTTCACAGACACAACAGAACAGAACACTTTATCATGAAAATCAAGATGAAAGCCTTTTAGCTGGATGGGTTGACCTGCTGCTACAGGGAGCCACCAGTTTAGACTGTAGATTTTTAACACACTCTCAAAGCAAAGAAGCAAGATTTACCTAGTGAAAAATTCTGAGAGACCTAACTCATGAGGAACACTCACACTAAATAAGTAGATAAGCAGAAGAGCTTTGCATGACACAGATACTGTGCAACACACTCTATTGTGCATCAGTGTTTTTTAAACAGAAATTAAAACAACCAGCGTAAGAGATATAGATGCTGATCGAACAGTACCACAGTAATAAGGTGTAGATTTAGCATAAATAGAAGGGTAATATATTTATTGGAGAAAAAAATAAGTAAAAGGATAAGCATTTTTTCTGGATAATCTAATAATCTTATTAACAGTGAAAACACAAATTAGATGCTAAAATCAATACAAATCTTTTTTTGACAAGGTGATTAGCCAGCAGAAGAGGCGACAGTCATGTCTCTTTAAACAGTCGCATTTCTAAATGCGCTATTAGGGGAAACAAATACAAGCTCCTTACATCTAGGATTCAAGGCCAGCAATCTACAACAGTTTCCAGTAGTGCTGACAAAGGGGAACCCGCATGCCTCATTAGCAGCTTAATCTAACCATAAGGTTAGATTATTTCCAGCACCACCGCGCTTGTCAAGGATGAAACGTGAAACTTCCCCCCGTAAAAAAACATTCCTTGAAAGATCACAAACAAATTGCTGGAAACATAAATACCTACCGCACCAACACAACAACCCACATTTTACTGAGAGAAGACAGCCTATAAAGGCTATCAATACAAATAGTAGCAGCCTATATTTAAAATAAAAACTCCAGTACATATTAAGTTCTACAACACAGCTATATAGTCGCAGAGATTCAGATGCTTACCTGAGGAGGATAATTGCTTTCTGAAGACCATCTTGATGACTGATCATTGGGCTTGTCCACCAAGATATTCCTAAAAAATGAGAAGCCAGAAGTAATGTAAATAACTGCAACACTGTATTTGACCTCTCCAATAAGATTTGCCACACACACACTGAACATTCTCATGTAACTACCCAAATCGCTAAGCAGAGCCTAAGGTTCCCCCTCTCTTATTAAAAATTTTCTACATCGCTATTTTACAGCACCCATCAAAATACGCCTCCAAGCCTTGTGGTTGTGAAATGGAGCTCCAAGTTGCGAAATAAAAAAATCCAAATTGTGAAATAAATGTAAACCAGATGAATTTACGTAGGCCCAAGTCCACAAAGTGGAAAAAACGGTCTCATTCACCTCAACAGGACAAAAATTTTTCAATAAGGTTAAAATGATTAGCAGTCAGGCTGTTAGCAAGCCAAAATCTGTTCTTTACTAGACAGGCGATACTGGAATGGAGAGACCGAGCTGCTAACCTACTTGAGCTTTCTTGGAATACGGAAGATGACCATCTAACACCAAATTTTAACAAGTATATTTCATATGAGCTACAAGCCTAGAACAATACATAAGAAAGCAGATCAAGCAGCAAAATTACTTTCGATTCACTTTCTTACAGTTTGGAATAGTGCAGCATTTAGGTAATTAACATAAATTCAGTATAGATTTTTGGCTAAAATGAAACAGATTCATCACGGAAGTCATATGAGGGATCTGCCTTCCTCTTGCCTATAATTGTGCACTAAAGCTCACCTCCCAGATTAAATTAAAAACTAAAAAAAAAAGTCCCAGAAATACATATGACTATTGGCGAGGTAACAATGCACCACCTGCTGGACAAGGCTTACGAACTCTACCACAGCCAACTAACGAACTCGCCAGCTCGTAAAATTTATGTAAAAAGAAGGAAGCAGTCATCAAAAGGCTTATGCCATCTCCATCTGCTGTGTAGGAGGAAAAGAACACGAGCATCTGGATTACTACAAAGGACTGGAGGAAAAAGCATTCACATAAAAGCTCAGAAGGGAAAGAGGTTAAGTCAGAGGTTGAGCAGTAACCGAGAAACTAGCTCGCTCTTTCCACACCGGGCAGACCAAAATCACCGCACTAGCAACGGTATCCAAGCAGTCCCACACCCTGACAAGGGAGAGAGCAAGGAGCTAGAACAGGGTGGCCCCTCAGAATGAGTACATTCTAGAGAGCTGGTCTAGAGGCTGTCCATCTGCTGGCTTTACAACAGACACATCCTGATTTTTAACAGCATAGGAACAAAATTCCGGTTCCCTCTCCCTTTAGCCAGTTTCCATCACAGCCCAGCATTTGTTAACACAGGTCTGCAGCTACTTTGTTCACACAACCCAACGGGGAAAATGCTTTTGAACAGCACAGGGACACGCACTACCCTCCTGTTCTAACCCCATCAAAATAGGAGACATCAAGCCACCGGTCTGCATAATTCAACATCCAGCTAAGCACATCTAGTTTGCAGCGCGAAGGGGCTCACCTCCAACAGAAAACCTAGCCTCCATCTTCCGTTACAACAGGGACAAAACGAACCAAGCAAACCAAAGGGGAGAATTTGGAAATTATGAGACAAATTTCTAATAAAAGTTGACAGTCTCAAAGGCAAGTCACCACCAGAAACCTAAACACGCTTGTTTTGAGAAGAATCACACCCGCAGTCTCCTGTATCACGCCACTGGCAAGGCAAAAGGGTATTTAGGAATTTCTTAATACCTTTTAATACCTGGAGAGAAGAAAAACTGCTAAACTTCAAGGAGATACGTATCTTACATCGAATACTTCAGGGACAGGAAAGCAGATAAAACCAGATAACACTGCATGGCTTTTGTCCTTTATGGAACTTCATCCCAACATGCAAGAAGACAATATACCCTACAGAATAAACTTTATTTACAATGCTATTACATTTATTTAAACATTAGATAAGCTCTTTATAAGTTGAGCAACATTTGCAGGAATTGGTGCTGTTACACGGTCAGATAACGCCCTGCTGGAAAGAGGCATTTTAGAACTGGGACAGATCCCAAAGATCGTATTTTTAGAAGTAGATTTGTTTGCTTCTCCAGGTCAAAGATCAGTTTGCCACAACCAAAGAGAACCTCAATCAGTACAGCTAGACAAGATGAAAATCCTGCAGAGACAGAGAAAAGGGACGGGCAGCTCACACAAAATTAAGGCTAAAAAGAAATTTAAAAGAGAAGAAGACAGCAGCATCCACAGAGATATAAATATGCTTAACAATACACGGGTTGTTAATTTATTAAGATTAAACAAACATTGAAGACAGAAGTCCATATGTACAATCTACCATAATGGTTTAAGAAAATTTATGGGCTCAAAAACTTGGAGGAATTCAAGCATTCCAGCAGTCACGAGACAGTAAGAAACAAATAAATGCATATCCTAATGACAGATGCCTCTTTCCATGTGAAGTCGTTTTTCTGGACATCACAACAATCTCACACAGTACCTGGAGGCAGGCTTTTCAGTTATGGCACCTAGATTAAAACCTCTGAGAAACTTTCGAAGTGAAAATTCCATTAACTCAATGACTTCCCACGTAATTTTCACAAGGCATTAAAAACGGTGTTTGTAAGCCCTTGAGCTACCGTAAGTACCAAGTAGTTTTACGCAAGCTTTTCCTGTGAAAAAAGCAACCCATTAAATGCAGTCTGAGATAACTCATAAACTGTAGATACAAGATCTAGTCTAGCACAAATCCGCAACGCTGCCAAGAGAGACCATTCCACCCACTCGCACCTGATCCTCCCCCTCTCTACACCAGCAGCTACAATAAAGATTAGCATAAATAACTTCAGTCAGACCAGTTCTCCAATTCAGCTTACTACTAGTGCCAGCACAAAAGGAGAAGAAAAAAAGACGAGTAGCTGGATCCAGACAGGGCGTTCATACTGGAGTGAGCTTCCAATACCACTTCCCCTGGTTAGCAACTTCTAAAAAAAATTAGATGTCCTGGTACCTCTGCTACTTTGTGGGCAGTCCTGCTCCACACTAAAAGCTAAGCAGAAGGAGCTACTTTATCTGGACCACGAACAGCAACATGTCCAGAGGCAGTACTGGTGTGCCTTAAACTCATAACCTGGCTTCCTTCATGGCTATTAGCATCTAAGCCTTTATTGTAAGCATTCCCAGCACTAAATAAGAGAAACAGATCGTTCTGGCCGCTTTGCGTAGAAAGCCCTCTTGGCAGAACACAGTGGAAGTTTCTTTTTATTACCAATGCAGACGCTGGTCTTCCAGCTGCTGGAAGTAGATAATTTTTCCTTTTATCAACCCAGAAACCGCCATATCCATTGTACCAACTGCTGGCTGATCTCTGCTGGAATTAAGAGACGTCCCCACGCTTGCTATTACCAGAGGACCTCTCCGTGCAAAAACCTCTGGGGTTTCAGGAACGACAATCACTAAGGGAGAGTTTTTCGTTGTTTGGGGGGGAGGAAAGGGAGCAATAAGATGACTTTGCAGAGCGTACTGCAAATTAGGTTTAAGGCTGATACAATTTCCATCTAACCTAAATATTTTCATGAAGCTGCTATTAAAGAAATCCGTGACTTCAGGAACAAGTCCTTCAGATTAAACAAATCCAAAACACTAGCTTTGCTTGGCACGTTCAAACTGCTCTTCAGAGAGCAGCTGTGCACCAAAGGGCACATGTGTTTCCAAGAGGACTTGGAACTCGGACACGGCTCTTCTAGAAAAACGCCAAAGTACCACGCCACTAAACTGCAAAAAGCATTTGGAGTGCTACAAAAACACAGTCTGACTGAAAATGGACAAAGTGCTTTCTTCAGAATTGCCCATGTGAAGATTTTTTCATTTTTTTCCTACAACCGTCCTGAAACAGACTAGTAAGAATAGAGCAACTAGAATATACGGACTAAAAATTGCACTAAGTCCACTTTACAGAGGACTGTAAGACATGGTGGGCCAACTATTCCAAACACCTGGAACCATCACACCAGCCAGTCCAAAGCATCAACGGAGACACTCTTGCCCAGCCCAGACATTGGAATGTACACACAGTCTGAAACTAGAGAAACAGCAATAAAAAAACCACCAAACCACAACCCACCACCAAAAAACCCTACTCCATGGATCTGGAAAGAACTGGAGAAATTTTTCTCCTGCAACTCCCAACTAACGCTGATTTCAAACCACCCGGCTGCGATGTTCACCAAGCTTTACGTACCTATGACTGTCCCCTAAAGCAGTTAAAAAAAAAAAGAAAAAAAGTATTTTATTACCAAGTTTCTCTCCTTTCTATTGGAAAAGTTCTCTACTTAAAACGGCATCAGGAGACGAAGACATGAAAATTTCTTGGTTGAAACAACAGTAAAATATGTATAATTATTATGCAGTATGGAGATACATTCAGGAAAAAAAGCTTTTTTGGGTTTGGGTGCTATTTTTTTGTTTTGCATTTTTAAAACACAGCAGTTCCTCACCCCATTGCTAAGAAGTACAGGAGGACCTCTCGCATCATAAAACAAAGTTTGAGTTAAACACATACACAAGTGTGCAAATTAACTACTACACTGTCACAAGATTTGCCAACTCAGTGCTCAAACTTGCTTCCATCTCCTCAGCAGCAGTTTCACTCAAACATCCAGTATATTATAAATTTACTTCTATCAAAAGTAAAATACTTTTTTGTACAGCGTACAAAAATAAGCTGACTAATTTAGAAATCACATTACAGAAATATACTTAGCAGATCACAGCTGACTATACTGGAAAACAAAACAGGTATCACTTAGCTCTGGCCTCAAAATAGTTCCATTAAAACCAATTTCTTAATTATTTCTTCCGATGAACAGTTGTCTCCTTTTTTTAAGCTGCCTCTCATCACTGCCAGCCCAGTGATACGCGAAGGCCGTTACTAAAAAACAAACTGCTTTTAAACATGAAATGACACCGTTACAGACATTTGCAGTAACACAAGATAGAAAGTACTCCTTTTCAGTCCCTCTATCTAGTTAAGACTTCTTTAAATAAGGTATTTTTGAGTCATCAGTGCTTCTTCCTGACATGCCAGGAATTAAATGTTGCCAATAGCGACTAAAACTGCAGCAGTACAGTGAGCTCCCAGCAAGGTGTCAGAGCCCAGTAAATAACTTCTATTCTGGTGACATTCGACAACCCTAAATCATGGATTAAACTTTTGACTGTATCACAGCACTGGACAACCCAAATCCTTAGCAGCAAAAGCTCCCAGCTCCAGGTTGGTAGTATCAGTACTAGCAGAGCAGAAAAACAAATTGGAGGAAAAATAAAGTCAGGCTTATATTGGTAACCACAGTATCTCCACACATCACAGATGATTACCAGCCTAACTGTCCCAGTGTTCAGGGATTATAATTTAGACGTGATTTAACTGTTAAGTGATGCCGAACCTTTAGGCTTAAAAATTACCAAGGTTTGTTCTCTCCCTGTACTAGCTTTGGTTTTAAATTTAAGAACTGAAACAACAAATCCTTTTCATGTACTTAAAATCTACCTACTTTCTGAAAAGAAAATCACTTAAAATGCTGATGAAATCAGCAATTATAAAGACTGCTTCACCTAGTCATCTTGGTGAACTGATATTAGTGAGTACGAGATGATTTTGAAACTTTTCTCTGCTCATTTCTTTTCATCCTCAGTGTTCATTTCTACGTGTCTAAGCCACAACAATATTTAAAATTGAGCCTTTTACGTGATCCACAAAGTACTAACACAAGCTACCTGGCTTGTGAGGTTCCAGGTGAGGTTCCCTGAGCAGAAATAAATCCCTGGCTTGATAAAAAGAGAAAGAATAGGATGAATTCTACCCTTTGATACTCAAGCAAAAAAGACAAAGATATTAGATTTTTCAGCTCAATGTATTTGTAGCAAATAAATAAAATATTGTAGTAAAATTTGCCAGAGTTTAAGACATCACCAGTCATAGCCACTTTATAACAGAGTTCAGTTTTCACTTTAAAAAAAATATCACATCTTGCTGGGAAAATAGTTCAGACTGTGTCTGAAGATTGGGATTTCTACTGTCAGCAATCACCAGAGGAGTCACTGAACTTAAGACTTCCCAAATCTTCCACAACACTGGTGGAGTAGCACACTTCTGTACTGCGTTGCTCTCACTCCTTGCTTTCAGAAGCCTTTTCTTGGAAAGCGACAGATCCTTTACAAGGAGATCAGAGGAAAGCTATGTCTAGCACACGTCTGTGTAAATCCCCTATGCAGTATTTTGGGAGCATCACAAACTTGGTGGAGTATTTTTGTTTGACTAATGCACATATGGAAAAAATTCACAAAGGCCAGGAAGGAGATTTAGGTCTTCCATGATTTCATAGCATTGCAACAATGCTCTTACATGCCACAATATTAGTAACATTTCCGCTCAACAAAGGAATCCACAAAAACAGACTAAGTGATTACATGTAAAGATATAAATTCCTAATGTAACCCATAAACACATCTTTAATAATTCATCAGCAGTGTAACTTCACACCTAGTAAAAAGTTCACCCAAAACCTGATGTCTGTCAAACGATTTAAAACAGATTACATTGAACAAAACAGACTGAAGCCCCCTCACGCCCAAACTAACGTCAGGTATGGAGCATTTTCACCAAAACTCTACAGAAAACGCCTCCTGGTTCCAGGCGGGACCACCTTCACTGCATTAGGTTTCCTTTTAAAATTAAGGTTTTCTCACTGACAATGTAACTCCACTCAGAGAATCCAGAAGACAAAATACTCACCTGGGAAAATAAAGAAGTACCAGCCTGTCGTTAAGTACTCATTACTTGGGGAATTGCGTTACAAGTCAGAACATTTGCCCCTAGAGCTACATTAGGGAACAATTCCTTATTTTGGGGCAATATAAATAATTCATGATAAAGGGTACACCAGTTCCCTAGCCAAAATTACTTTCATATTTGGCAGTTTCCAAACCCTGTACCAGAAAGCAGGCTTTTTAGGACACAAAATGTGAAAGCTAGCAGTAGCATACTGTCATGAAAGAGCAGGGTGGGAACTCATTCAGCAATTCCTCACTCATGGGTCAATTTACCTAATCCAAATTCTTTTCTTCCATTTTAACACTCTGTGTTAAGAGCACCTCTTTACTAACACAACTTTCAAATGTACAATAGGCTAGCAAATTAATATTTAAATATTATCATAAGGGCGATATGTTGCTTAAAGTATGTACCTACAGAAAAGCATTCAAGAAAAATGCAGGTAGTGTCCTAAGCAGAATTTCAGTGTTTTTCAGGCAGCTTCCCAGAGCTTGAGTGTCACATTATGAACCCAGCAGTCAGTCTGGGGAGAAAAGGCAGAGAAGCCTGAAGAAAACACCAAACTCAAAATTACCAGTGCACAATTTTTCTCCATTATCAAGATCATGTCATTTTCCAGGAACTGCAGAACACACCAGCAGAGGAGGAACAACCGCTATTAACCAGTTTGCTTTTGCAGTTTAAATTCAGACATGCAGGCCACTGTCCTGAACTTAAATATATGGTTGTGCTCCTTGATTTACATTGATCCAGGAAATAATTTCTCAAAGATTATGCAAACTGAGTTTCAAATGACTAAAATAGCAACTACCTAAGGTAACAAAGAACTCTACATCTCCAGCCCTCCTTCCCCCACTTCCAGTAACCAGCACATTATTGAATTCAGATCCAGCTGAACTTACAGTCCACTCTTCCTACAAAATTCAGCATACCATAGTCAAAAAAGGCAAAACTACATTTGGTTTTAGAGGTTTATACTAACGTGCCATTAAAGTAAGTGAAGCATTGGCTTGTTTTGGAAGTTTGGAACATGTCCACCTCTAGATAACTGACTGAATCAACGCTGCACACACCACTTAACCTCAACAGAAAAATCTTGATCACATCATAAAATCAACAGCGGTGATAAACCTAACTGTGCATTTTAACTGTGATCTGCTAAAAGATGATGAACGTGCAGAATAAGAACCGATATTCTCTGGCATGTTCAAAAAAAACAAAAATCAAGCAGACTGTACATGCCATCTCAGCAATAACAACAGTAATCTCAAGGAAAACGTGCTCTGTTTGAAACAGCGTCTAAGTCCTTAAGCAAGTAATTAGTAATGAGGAGCTAAAAAACCTTTATTAAGCTTGCAGGATATAAAGCCACATACAGAAGAAATGATCCATGATCTGATGATGTTACCACCTCCTATGAAAATTTTACATTCTTAATGTTCCCCAAAAATGCCATCCCAGAAAAGGTTGAGCATCACAGTAATACAGGTTCTGCCAGGTTAGTCACGCCAGGCAACTAGACCAATTAGCATTTCAGCTTCATCCTTCCACCAGTGATTAAAACCTTGCCTAAGCTCCTAAATAACAGCTATATTTTAACTGGAGCTTAAAGAAATTTCTTCTCTTGCTACAGCATTTGTGCTTTTCTCTGGGAAGCAAGAGCTATCAGACTTCTGCTGCCCACGGAAGGCATGAGCAACTTCATAATTTTGTGATTTTTTTCATTTCCTCCATCTCTCTGATCTTTTTCTCTCTCACCACTTCACCTTATTAGACACTAGAGAAGCACCTAACACTTATGTATGCAATCTGTAGGCAACTTCATTTTCTACAGAAATATTTTTTGTTTTGAAGTACTCAATTTCAGCTTTCAGAGAAAAATCCTAGGCTGCAGAAGTGATGTAAGCAAGGGAGAAAACGCCTGTCAGGACATGAGATTGTCTAGAAACATCCAGAAAACCCACACAAGTAGGAAAAAAAATACTTTCCACTGGACACTGAAAAGGACAAGAAGCGGAACTGAGAACATTTTTCAACACGGAGTTCACCGGAGGGGAACAGAGGCAGCCAGCTCGCTTCATTAGTCAGTGTTGGCATTCCCAGCTCATTTTTTTAGTAAATGTTAAAAAGCATCGATCAATATTGCAAAGACATCATGAGCACGCAATTACAGACAGCCAGCAGGTGTGCCTGTTCATCTTCCCATATCTAAAGGCAAAGCAATTTGAACAAGGAAAGTGATATGGCTACACTAAAATAGTCAAGTTATAAATACTCACAATTTCAGTTGAAAAAACTACATTCATGCTTGGGGGGGGGGGGGGGGCCCAACCCGGGGTTTAAAAAATAAAAAAAAAAAAACCTCCCCCTTGACCAAGAAGTTTTTAAAAAACCATAGAGATATTAAGCGTATAATTACACTTTCTGGGCATGGGAG
>Ga0181612_171179_pt1 | contig 15257 bp, 7 predicted proteins | sample HoacroProtozoa21_FD_119630 | JGI IMG/M metagenome (GOLD analysis project Ga0181612, IMG submission 119630) | Hoatzin crop microbial communities from Cojedes, Venezuel. Combined Assembly of Gp0051906, Gp0051904, Gp0051908 | reverse complement strand
TTCTGTGATTCTGTGATTCTGTGACTCACTGGTCTCTAGCTAAACTCCAGGGAGCTGGGATACTGTGCCTTCCTTTCAGCAAAATGTGAGGAGAGATGAACCCTCTGTCACACAAAAATTAATTGTGCCTTCTGACCTCTGGTCTGTGGAAACGGCCTGCACAGTGTGAGTGTGCAGCAGGTTCAGGCAGCCAGCTGCAACGGAGCCATTATTATTATTATTAGATAACTGCAGCACTCTAAGACAATCTGTTCCTCAGATCCGCTGAGCAGCCGCTGTTTGGAGTGTAAGCAGGATGTTACGGTGATCAATACATTAGAGCGGCCTTTCCATTAAGTGATGAGCGAAACCAAAGGAGGAAATTATGCTTTGTACTAAAAATCCATTTAGCCATTAGATCACAGTATTGAAAGCACAAAGGAAGGGTTATTTTAGCTTTCAGCTGGCCAGAAAATGCCAGTTGGAAGACAACAGGAGGCTCCCTTTCACAGTGTAAGAGCCCTTTCTTCCCTGGATGAAGGGAGCATTTCTGGCTGTGGGATCCTGCTGCTTGTGTGTGTTTCATTCTTCCTACTCCGGACTGAAATGCTCCTGTCAAAAGGTGGAAAACAAATCTAATTGCACATGACATAAAGTCTTGCTGTATATCAGTGCAGTATTTATCTGGAATAATTTTGGAGCGATTATTTTGTTGCTTTTGCTGCAACCTAAAGCAATTTCCTTGCAACAGCCAAGTCCCATCCTTGCACAAAGCACACCGTTTATGGGGAAAATTAGTATTATACCAATCACTGATAGCCAAAAGGATAAATAACCTGTCACAGGCCATGGTACAGATCACGTCTGGGTCTGTCTGACCTGCTCCAGTCCTGGCGCTAAACCCGAGTGTGTGGGAACGCAGACGCTGATGTCTGCTGTCTGAGTGCTGCTGCAGTTTGCACTATTATAGCACAAGTGAAAAACGAGAGATGCTGAGGCTAAAGGCCACTTGCAGGGCAGCGCGCTGGGGATTCAACCTTGTTACCTGGGCTGGGGATCCATGTGCTTTGCTGTCCCCATCAGCTCCCACCGCTCACTTCGTGCCTCAAGGATCCCGATTACCTGGCACCTCTCCTGCTCCTGTGCCACAGCCCCCACCCAGCAGCAGTGCTTGACCTGCCTTTGAGCAACATGTGCTAAAGAGCAGCACTTTGGCTGCCCGCTGGAACTAGGCTTGAGAAATGCTGTGGTTTTGGGGTGGAGAATCATCAGTTTTCTATTATTTTTGCAAAGGACAATGGGTGTTTGGGATAGCTCTTCTCACAGTCTTCAGCTCTGGACTTAGCAAGAATCCCTCTCCAAGCCACCCACCTATGCAGATCTGATGCCAGAATGCATTTATGTAAGGGTATTTAGTCTGTAGGACAGAAATGCACAGTGTAACACTTAATCTAGAAGCAAAGTGATTTAACTGAGGATTAATTACATTTCTCTTGGAATTGCAACACCTGACAGCAGTTATGGACCCAGTGTAAGACTTCCAAGCAAATGCTTTCAGTGATGTGGAAATATTTCCCAGTATGTTTTTGAAATTGCACTATTCCTGGAGGCAGTGTTGATTGTGTGAGGTTTTCTGCACTTGCTCATCTCATAACGGAGCACTGGATGCCTAGCTCATGAGTCTGCCCTTAAAAATCTGAGAGCTGATTGGTGCCAGCGTGGAGATTTCAACAGGGACTGAGATGACTCACGTCAGAGTCTTCTCTCAAGCTCTCTTAGTCGCTAACGTGTTTCCTCACATAAAGATATTACATGCTAAGTATTCAATACATACTGGCACCACAGGTTCTTGGTTTAAACTGTAAACATTCATACTCAGCATGCTGCACTGTCTGCTTTGCTGTCTCCAGTGTCCTTTGGGAGAAAGAAGGGACCATCTGCCGCTCTCTGGGGAGCTGCTCCACAGGGTAGGAGCGAAAGAGCAGATCCTCATACACCTGCTCTCGTGTGCCTGAGGTACCTCCAGCACCTTGAACTCAGCAGGAGGGAGCCGCCAGGATAAGTGGTCCTCATGTCCACCACGCTCTTCCACTTCTGCTGTCCATCATGTCAGGAGGTCACCCCATTTCACGGACTCACGAGAGTGCTCCTTCTGCACAGCAGCGTTGCGAGGACTAATGGGTAATGATGTTGCTGGAGTGCTTTCAATTCTCCCAAAACAGCTAAACAATCCTTGCTTTTCATGCCACAGGCTGGAACCACCACCACATCCCTCCACTGACTGGTTTTTGGCAGCTGAGAGACTTTTTGTTTGTTTTTAAACATAGGTCCTCCTTTTTTTCTCCTACCTCTCTTCCATTGCTGTGTTCTAGCTGCCAGCATCAATGAGCTAATTCAAGGGCAGCCATTTAATTCAGAGAGCTGTTTGCAAGATGAAGCTTTCAGTCATCATTCATGGAAAGGGATGGATTCACATGGCAGTGAAACAGAAAAACTTGAGGTCTGGCAGACTGATGATGTAGCTCCAGACAGGAATCTGTTTGTTTGTTTGTTTATAATAACATATCTTCCCTCCCTTGCATATATCAGTAGGACAATAATCGCATTTGGCAGGAAAACATTTCCATCATTTTTTCGGTCAGAATTTCAGGTGCAGCTCCAGTGTCACAGAGCATCTGTGTGACCTGCTGCCTTGCAACTGTCTGAACAAGCTGGTCATCCTCTGTGTTTTTTAAGATTTCCAGACCTCTAAGCCCAGTCTGTTTGATTTTTGCACTCTCTCAGCTGGTCCCAGCTGGCATCAGAAAGTTTTCCCAGGGGCAGCAGGTAGAATGAAAAAAGAGTTGAGCTGTGTCTGGTCATGCTTCAACTCCACCTACTCCACAAAAGGTCTGACTCACATTGGCTTTGCGAAAGGCTCAGCTTTTTAAAGGAATCTTTTACTAATGAGTTCATTCACCTCAATAGAAAGTACTCCGCAGAGCTGGGCACTAGCTTTTATCTGTCCTTTGAGCCCACCAGCAAAGCACACAATCACTCCCAAAGCAAACACATTCCAGCCTGGCTACCAACAGATGAAACAGCAGACTGTTGGCATGCATGAGGTTATTGCTTGAGAAAAAAATTGCAGGATTGGACCCCTAAGGTGTGAAAGCCGAGTAGAAGATGGAGCTGACAGGATGTTATATGTACTCTGCAATTCCACTGTGTCCACTACCCGCTACATGGCCTGCTAACATCTCGCCCTTGCTTTTTTATGAAACAATCTGTATGTTTTCAGCTCAAAAATAGTTTTCTTTTGAAGTTTAAAAGCAGTTATGTCATAACTGAAACAGCTGTTCAGCAACCACCCAAGCAAGAGGCAGTTCATTGTGCTGCCTTTTCAGTGCTGAGCTGGCTTTGTGTGTCCCAGCACAGAGGAGAAGCACGAACGGCTGAAACAGCTTTTCAGAGAATGCCTGTGGATGGGTTTAAGCTCTACAGCATGTCACTGCCTGGAAGCTGGTGCATAGTGGATGTTGCCTGCCTGTGCTGCCCTGTGGTCAGCGGAGACAGACCAGACATGGGCTCCTCCCCACTGCTTAGAGGCTTCTTTCAAGGTGGGAAGAACTGGCACGTTTGACCAGCCCGCAGAGTTCAGAATATTGTTTCAACACACGCGTGCAACCCTCAAACCTCTGCACCTGTGCGTCCAGGGGATTTAGGATGAGGTTTCTGCTATTTCCCCATGACTGATGAGCCAGGGCTCTTGCCTGGCTAACGTTAGCCATGGCATGGGCTGAGCAACACTAATGAGGACAGCAGGACAGCGTGGCCATCCACAGCCCTGCACACGGCTCCCCCGAAAGCTCAGTCCCAATGCACAGAGACCTCAGAGTACAAGAAGAACGTTATAGAGATCTTCTACAGCTTGTAGACCACCATCGTGGCTCACTGCCCACTGATGCCATGTCATGCTTCATTCCTGATGAGAGGCTGGTACCTGGGCTGCCTTTGCACAAGTCAGGCAGTCTTTTCAGTACCTGTAGTGTGTTTTAGCAGCACCTTGTAACTTCACCCAATGTGACGCTCTAAGCGTAACTTCAGACTACCGTCGTGGAAGAAATAATGGGTAAACAGTACAATTTCTTGAAATGTAGCTGGAGATGGTGCCTCATTTCTCCTAATAAAGAGAACAGAGGGCTGCAGACATCTGCATCTTCAAACACTGGGTCTTACTCATGAACCCTGTTTTTCAAAATGAACCACAAGCCGGTGACCTCTGGCATGTGGTGTGCATGCCACAAGATGTGAAGACCAGCATAAACACATACTTGTCAGCCTGCTTATGGAAATTTCTCATAATATCTTGGAACAGCACAGAAGACCACACTGAATATGAAGTTTCCATGATTAACCAATGGTTTCCAGTGTTGTGATTATGGTTTAACCAAAGATTATTACTTTGTGCAGCCCAGCACTTCAGCATCATCATCATCAAATTATCACTTTGCAATGACATTTTGCTTCACACAGTGATTGCATTCAAGGCAACATTTGCTAAGAGAAAGAACTGAGTTGAGGTCTTCAGCAGTCTGAATTATGGGAGGATCACAAGAAATTTGATTTAGATAAAACCCATCCATTAGTAATTATTCTTAATAACAGGCCTTATAAGCTCAGAAGAAAGGAGTACTTAAAAGGCACTAGTTATAGAGGCCCATACATAAGCTAAGCAAAGTCTATTTCCTGGCCTCACAACCAGGATAACAGGGTAATGCTGCTGCTAGGAGAGAGGGGAGGTGCAAGTCAGCAAGAAAGCTGTAATACCAACAGTCTAAGCAACATTTTCATCTAGACTAGAAATGTGGATTTCTCCATTCATTGACATTTAAACATTTCTGCTGTGCATCAATGACAGATATATTATTATTTTGGTACTTAAAAACTACAAACAAAATTGAAAATTGTGTTGTTTCAGGTAAGGCTATTTATTTTTTACAAAGCCAAACCATGTTGCTTTTTTCCATTCTGAATTTATAGTATGAAAGCACATTGTTACAAGAAGTCATTCCTAGCCAAAGTTAAAAACTACATATTTCTCATAGTGGACCCTTTTGAGTTTACCTGATATATATATGTATTTAATTAAAATGTCAGCCAAGGTTAGGGGAATTCACTGAATGTCTCAGCATCACTCAGTCCTGCAATTCTGACCAAAGCATGTTATGCGACTGGTGATGGTAGGCTCTGGTTCTAGGAAGCGGTAAGTTTTGATGTGGTCTAGCTCTGGGCAGATTCTGCAGCAGAAGCATTTTAGGTGAAGATTATGGCTGATTTTGCGCCTCGTCTAATTCCTAGCTTGATTTACAAGTTCTGCCATAGCACATCCCTGCCACATCAGAGACATTTCGCATGGTCACAGAAAACAGTGGAACTGCGCAAACATTGAATATGAGTCAGCCATTGCTGAGTTTTGGTTTTAGTTTCTTTTTAAATTATTTTGAAGTTGGTCACCTTTCATAGGAGACAAACTGAAATGCCTTTGAAAACATTGCACATATAAATGCATTTATAGGGCAGAAGCTGGCTGGGAGCAAGCACAACAGCATCTGTTAAAACAGCTGACAGCAAGTCACACAAGCTAGAAATGTTTCTCTAAGGGAAGAGTCAGTCTGGACGGCACCATTGAAGGTAGCAAGCTTGGGTGACAGCTTTCAGACAGTGCATGGTACATGAACTGAATCCCACCTTGCATGTTTTTGAAAAGAGAAAATGAGGAGGCAGTGGACTGCATGTATTAGGTTTATGCTTTTCAAAGAATTTTCTTCTCATGTGGTTGGAGAGACTCAGAATACTGCAATGCTTGAGTGAACGTTGTGACAGGGACCAGTCCCTGGTTTAACCACTTGACTGGTATTATGCAGAAAGACCACTCCAGAGCTGAACTGTCAGGTCAGCCTTGTCTTAGAAAAGATTTTTAAGACATTTATTTTTTTTGTTCTAATCCTCTAGGCTATTCCTAAATTTACGCTTCTGGGCAAATTTCAGATACTCTTCTTTTATGGAAACAGCTTCTTTAAACATTAAATGAAAATGATGCCCTTTGGTGCTTTTAATTCACTGTCTTTGCAGTAATTTGTGCCAAAAAAAAGACGCAGGGGAGCCCTTATAAAGCTCTATTAATTGAAATAAATGGGCCATGCATCTGCGAACAGTGTACCATAGAGCAAGGGCTGCCTTTTGACTCCTGCTCCCATAGTTGTCCCTTGTGATTTCAGGCATGTCATAAAATCCACTGTCCACCTCATTTTCCCACCTTATTAAGATGGGGCTGAGGTCGTTCTTTGCCTAACACCTCTGGGTGTCGTGAAATCTAACTAGGTGCTTCAGAAGTACTTGGAGGAACTGGAATTTTATTTTGAAAACCATAGCAAGCCCTAACCTTTCCCAAAGAGTGGCATTTATGAGCGTACTTTCATTAGTCCCTTAGTTTTTTCTTTTTCATTTTGAGTCTAGAAGAATGTGTTGAAAATCATTTCACTGGGGCGTCTAGGAGAAATCAAGCTTCTTGCAGCATGGGAGCCCTAGAAGATAGCGGAGCGGCGAGGTCAGCTCCCCGAACCCACCAGACAGCAATGGAAAGCCCTCCACTGTCTTTCGATTGGACCCAAACACTTGACTTTTTCCCAACTCTCTCATTTGTATGTTCAGGCTCAGAGAAAGCGGAAGGTGAGAAAGGCACACAGAGAAGTATGTGTCTGCTACCTTTCTCCTCTCCTTCTCCCCAAAGATCATTTCCACCCACCCAACTTTTTTCCCAGATATGATGTCATTAGCTTCTGTGAGTAATCTCTGGACAAGAGAGAAAATTTATTTTGAAAGTTCAAGAGAAACATAAGCCAGCACATTCATGAGTGTTTTTCTCCTCTTCCCTGACTCTGAATGACTAGAGTTTTATTATTCCTCTTGACTGCATGCTGAGATAGGTACTTCCCTTTCAAGCAGAGCCTGTTGCTGGCAGTAGGCTACAGAGGCTCCAAACCTGGCACGCACTTTTGTCTTCATGCCTGAGTCTTCCATTAACACCAATACTTTAGCCTTTTTTCCCCCCCTCCCTTAGTGTTAATGCTTGCAGATAAAGATGGCCCAGGAAGGTTGAGGTTTCAAGGGAAGTTAAGGCAAGTATTATGAAGAGAAACCAACCAAATCTCACAATTTTACTCTCTCCACAAGCATCATTATCTCTCTTCTTGTGCCTTTTTACAGGCCTGCTCAGTCACAGGGAAAGAGCCAGGTGTTGGTGTGTCATCAGTAAACCCGCAGCAATGGAGAGCCAAGCCTTATCTTTAGCCCCTGGCTCTGCATAGAGAGATGTCTCCATCTGCCCTCCCTCATGGACTCAGTAGTGGCAGATCAGACTCAACGCACATTGCCACAAACAGGGTCAAGAAAAAATGCTTGGCTCTTCATGAACTCCTTGCATTTCCCTTGGAGGAAAAGGCAGCAGCAGGATAAAGTAATTGTGTGGGTTGGATCCTGCCCTCAAGGCCATGCTTGGCCCATGCACAGCCAGAGAACACAACCAGCATTGTCCAGCAGACAAACACACAACCACCACCATTGTGTTTTCAATGCACATGTTATCCGAACTAATGTGTCTTCAAGAGGATCCTTCTGGCTGAGAGATGATATCACAGACTCTGTGCCCACTTTTGGTCTGGATCGTTGCTAAGCGAAAAACAATTCTTGGCAAATTCCTCAAAGTGCTTTCTTCCTACGGTTTGGATGAAGATGGTTTGTTCAAGAAGGATGGGCAGGTGTGAGGTTCTGTCTCTTCCTCTTTTGAGAATTATTTTTGCCAGTGCAGAATGGAAGATAATAATGCTCCCGTTAAAAATGAGGTGAATGCTCAGGCTAGCTTGAGTGGGTGGAAAGGACTTCACAGACGATGAAGCTGGGGACAAACCTACCCTTGCCAAGACAAACAGCTGCAGAGATCTCTGGAAAGAAACAGGGCCCTACTGCACTGCTGTTCAAATAATTCAGCTGCATAGAGCTAGTTGGAGCTGTGTATCCATCATGTTATAATTAAAACCAATGGCTTTCATATGAAGAAAGAAAAGGTGCATCATAAGTCACGCAAGAGGACTGGAGAACTGATACTGATAGGACAACAAACTGATATTCCTTAGGACAATAAAGATACCAGACCTATGCAAATCAAAGCAGAAAGCTCCCACTTTCCATCCTACATCTGTCTTTCATTTGCTTTGCCTCTATCTGCCTGTTGTTGATGTTTTCTCACATTATCTTGGTCCCTTTGTTCAATCTGCATTCCATTCCAAGAAGGCAGGGAGCTCCAGGTGTGAATGAGGGCTGTTAGCATGAACTCACTGTCTCAGTTATTATTGTTATTATTCCTCTAAAAATCGGCTTGATAGAGGTTTGGCTCGGTTTAATTTGTTCTGTGGTTTTAACTGTACCCTTGTTAAATGTGGAAAATGGAATGAAGTTCAGTGCTTCAGACGATGGCTTGCACCCAAAGGTGCAACCTAACCTAACGAGGTGCTGGCACGCTGTGGAGCAAGGTGTTTGAAATTACAGGATTGGGACCTGCTGCTCAAATGAATCAGGTGTTCAGGACTTAATGCAAAGCCCAGGGCAGTCAGTGGAAGGCTTTTGACTGGATGTTGGCTCAAACCCTCACCAAAGCTGCACGCACAGTGCAGTTTACCAAGTGTTCAACCCATGGAGAGGGCATAGTGGTTTGTCAGGTATACAGGCTGTTACACAGGCACAGGTTAACTCAGAGATGTACCTGTTGGGATTTTTTGAGTGTGACTCCTTTTTCTACATCTGCAAAAGCATGGTGGCAATGCCAGGAAGCTGGCCTTGAGGTCTGTCCCATCATTCTGAAGTCACATTTGAACCTCACACAGCAGTGCTCTTCAGACATGCTTGTGCTGACACGAAGAGCATCCTTAGATGCGTGAGATGGCATGGGCTGCTGGGTAGCTTTTTATCCCAGCTTGTGCACGTTTGCACTGCCGTTATTATCTGCCCTTCCAAAACCCAATACCTGAAACTCTCTCACGAAATGTACAGGCAGATATTCAAAAGCTTTTATTTGTAGTGGGAGAAAATGTATGTTAAAAAAACTAATATAAAATTTGAAATGCTCGATAAAATTTCAGTGTTTTATGTTTTAAGACCCCAGTGAAATTAAATAATCATATTCCCACCATCCTCCTATTTAACAATCTAAACACATATGATTTTTTTCCATTACTACCAGCAGGCTTGAGGTTGTCTGGTTATTTTTGTCTTTGGACATCCCCTGTGATGTTTGGAGTTCCTGTGGCTACACCTGTACATCCAGCTGGGCCCTGATCTTTTTATATATTTCCCAGTGGTCCCCCTCTGCTCCAGCTGAGGCCTGGAGATGTTACGGAGCTCCTTTGTGTGGCTATGTTAGATGGGCACACCTCTGGGATGAGTCTGGAGCACAGACTGCCATAACGTTCAGCTAAACTCCAGCTCTCCCCCAGCTTGGTGTGACAAGTTCAGTCCCTCCACAAAGCAGGTGCAGTAGGAAGAGCTCTGCCCTGATTCAGTGGTGATTAAGTGCGCAAGCAATGATGTGTTTTCTTTCAGGTGTGCTGCCTCAAATGCACTTGCCTGTAAGTCATACTGTGGCCTCATTTCTAAAACGATGATGGTTATGTGACCACAGTGTGCTGGAACTGCCTCTTGGCTAGCAATTTCTGAAACAGCTTACATGGGGTTGGAGGTCTCAAATATAATAATTTCTAGGAGTTTCATGAGAATAGGTGGCAGGCAATAGATAACAGGGAAGCTCTATTAGTACCTCTGCTCAGGGAGAGGTAGTAAGTTAATAAATACTGGCAAGTCTGCAGTAGGGTGAATGGAGAGACATGCTAAAAAAGCCCAAAAGCCTTCATTAGGTTTGTTGCTCACAGCACAACATGTTTAAAAAGACAATTTAAAAATGAGAGTTGCCAAAAGAGGAAGAGACACAGGCATTTTATGCTTGAGTTCTCTGCTAGAAAACACCCCCCCACCCCAAAGGCAGAAAGTCTCCTGACTGATTTTCCCCATTTAAATGCTCATCAGGAAGAGAGGACCAACAACTCTGCATTTTGATTTAAGCTCAAACTGGTTAAAATAAAAATAAAAAAATAAACAAACAAACAAACAAATACGGCAGCAGACTGCACTTGGGTACTGCTGCACTGAGCTGCTCTGCAGAAGCCAGCCATCCTTCGCCTGGACCAAAGACGGGTGCAGGACAGCGATGCAAACCTCTGTGCAGGGGCACCTGCCTGTGGGCCACAGGCGCTTGGGGATCCCTGGCCTTACCCTACGGTTTGCAATAGACTGCAACAAGGTGTTACATACATTACGAGTACAGCCAGGGGTCTGCACACTCAGTGGAACATACTAGAAGGTCACCAGCTGAAACAATCTGAAGCCACTGAGCAGACTGAAACATGGAGAGCTCGCAGGGGCTTCATTTAGTTCAATAGTCCTTGCAACCCGCTCAGCGTGGGGAGCGCTGGTGGGTGGCACTCAGGCAGTTTGGGAACTGGAAGAGCCTAATCCAAAAAGGAGACAGGCTGCTGGACGGCAACGCGGATACTAAGCTATTCCACAAGAAACCCAATCTTCCTCCCTTTTCTCATCACAGCTTCCCCTCTTTCCGGTGCAAATCTATAAACAGGAAAATCTCAAGTTAGCGTAAAAAGCTGCAATTACAGTTTAGGAGTACAGAGAGAGGTCAAGGGAAGGAGAAGCTTAAGCAAACGGCACCGCTGAGCCATTATCTGGCTCTGCCTGCTGAAGGTTTAAATGATTTTCAGACCTGTGGCTGAACCGGACCCGTAAGAGCAAAAGGACTTGGCTGGCTGGGGCTGGCCAGAGCCAGGGATAGCTGGCAGTGCAAGACTGGACAGGGTGGGGAGCGTGGGCATAGGGTTAAGACCATGGCTGGACCACATGGACTTTCCAAACTGGCTGTGAGTCCAAAGATAGTAATTGTGAGCAGCTTTGAACATCTGGTTGGCACTTCCATAGATGGGCTCTTTTCCAATGATGTTTTCAGAGAGGTTCCCCTCTATGTTGCAACAGTAATTCCTCCCTCTGCCATGGTTAGCTCTGTTCAAACCAGCTCAAGTGTTTATACCTCCCACTGCATTTCCTACCATGGATATTTCTAAAACAGCTTTGCTGGTGGAGTCCTCTCAAAATAGTGTGTTAAAGAGCAAGTTATTTAGCACATAATTAAGCAGCAAACAGTGATGCTCTGATCAGCAAGAAGTCTGCAACGTCAGCTACAAGGCAGGATTTGGATGCAAGAAAGAGGAATATGCCAAGAAAAATGAGTAGATCTCTGTGTCTCTGTATCTTGGTGTGCAGAGTTAGCTTCTGCTCCATCCCCAGTGGAGACCTAGTTTCAGGGTTATTCTGTGCCAGCAGTAACAACAGCAGTTCAAAGGACACCAACTGGAGAAAGTTCTTCTCGTTCCCACCAAACGTGAACGCAGATGCATCCTCTGGGCTTTTCCACCGTTAGTCCTAGCACAAGACCGTCTTTCCGGCTCTGCTGCCCCTTGCCCCACGTGGGAGCTGGTTCTGTGCTTCCCAGGCACGGCGCTTGAGGACTAAACAGCAGTGACAGTAAATGATGTTGCTGGTGTAGCTCCACGGCGTGCAATGTTGTTTTACAGCTGTGAGTAACAAGGCAAATGGATTTAGTAGTGAGGGAAGGGAGCTGATAAAAGGGAAGAGCTCAGTCCTGCTTTCACTCATGCTGACAAAGGTCCAGCGACCCTGCAGAAAATGTCGCCCTGTGGAGGCTGTCAGGGCGTTTTCCTGCCTGTTCCTGGCTGCCTGTGATGGGAAGGTGAATCAGCACAGTGTGGGCTACTGGTGTTGAGCCTTGCTGGGCTGGCAATGCCACTGTCAGCTCCGCAGAGCACCTTCTGGCTGTCCCTGTGATCGTCCCACTCCACCGCCCAGCTGCAGTCCCACATGCCACCATGTCTGGCCCAAAGCTGTGGGACTCAACGTGCGCTGCCCTGGGCACCATGCAAACAAGCAAATGTAAGAACGAAACACCCCAAACCTCTCCCTTTGCCTCAGTCTCACCCATCTACCAGAATTCTTCCCCAGAATTCAGGTGATAGTCCTTCAAGATCCCTGCTCCTGCATTCCCCCATCCCTCCATATCCCCCAAAAGGCATTTGTGGTTTTTTTTGTGCTTTCCCACTGAGCATTTGATAAGATGACAGAGGCAAGCTCAGCTCCCAGGTCCTGTATCTGCCGTTTGGACCCTTTCTCTCTCCCCAAGCAAAACACACCACGAGTTTAACCCAGCGGCTTCTCTCGAGTGACATGAATCAGAGGTGGAGGCAGCTCCAGACTGACTCGTTACAACCCAGGGGCAGCGATTTTTCACCAACAGAAAGGTACATAGAGAGATTTTCCAAATCTCTGCAGGAGTGGACTTGACGAAACCACATCACTTTATGAGGAGTCTTCCCCAGAGTATGGCTTCCTCCGTCCCATGTCCTGGGCAAGAGCAAAACAGCGCACATACGCTCTACAGACTGAAAGATCTCCTTTTTCAGTTATTTCCTAGCTTTTAGTGGAAAGGAAACAACCTAGACATACAAGTTTCTTGTGCTATGGATTTATAATAACATTTTATTAATATATTATGCTACAAAAATATTTTGACAAAATAATATTAGAAAGCATCTTTTTATTACACTCTTCAAAATAGTTCACGAAAGCAGGAGGCGGAACAGGAAAAAATATTTGAAATACATTTGAATTGAAAACTGACAAACATGCAAGTTAAAATTCAGTGTGAGCAGGAATCTGCAGGACAGTTACTCATTGCTCCAGCAGGGAAGTATCGACTACTCATCGGAAAGACCTCTCTGCCTTTAGCTAGCTTAAGGTGCCTCCTGAAAAGCTAGTCACAGGAAAGGTTGCATTTGGGTTGGGGGAAAACACAGGCAGACAACACACGTGTGTGCACGTATACATGCACACATATGTGTATATATACACACACACGCACCAGCCCCCATGATCTCAAAACTAGGCAATTCTCTTTCTGCCTCAGCTAAGCTGAAACACGCTTGAATTGAAGCTGAACTCTGGCACACTCCATGGAACATTGATCACGTCAGAGATATCACAAGCCCATATGCTTTTTGGATATAATATAGAAATATGGTACTAAGCAAAGTCTGGAATGATAACATTTATGCTGAGATAATAACTTTGGCACTTTGGTTTCTCTAACATAAATACATGATGGGAAATTCCTCCCTAACAGCGGTATATGGTAATGACTGGGTCATATCATTCGACTAATCAATGCGCTAAACATAGATTAAGCTCTCCCTCTTTCCACTGCTCTCCCTCTCCACAACTGTATACTGAAGAACTTCGATAAATATACAGCTCTGTACCTTGGGTGTTCCCAAATTACAGTGGAGCTTGGAGGAATGGGAAGGGAAGTTCAACAAAGCGGATTTTGACACCTGTATAAAGAATAGTCATCATAAATCATCTTCATCATTTATTGCCAGAAGAGGTATTGCATTATTCAACAGCCCAAGGGATTGCAGACAAACTACATGAGTCATAAAATATAAAATACCTTCTGCCCCAGCTTACTAACTGGTTCTCCAAGTGGCAATGCATGTTAATGTAGCACCTGTAGTTAAACATAGGCAAGAAAAGCATTAAGACAATGAAACAGTGGAAGTTAGATCTGTTGCTGATGGTGTGGGATATATATTCCACCAGGGCAAGAGCTTGGCAGATAATTAGCATTCATTAATAATGTTACAGTTACATATAACGTTAATTGCATTGGTATCAGTTGTAGCTCCGCTGAAAAGATGAATCATATCAACATCCAGCTTTGGACTCGTCCAAAATCACATCCTTGATTGCTAGACATTGCAGGAGTCTCTTGACTGTGTTTCTCAGAGGTAAACAGTATCACCCACGTTTGCTGTTAGATATAGTGAGCATGAATATTATTGCTAAATCTCCTGCTCCTGGAGTCTTGTGATTACAACGGGAATCTGAGCTTTCCTTTGGAAGAAAGAAAACAGTCAGTTCCTAGTTTTCCAAGAAACCCACCGAGAAAACTGAAGTCCCATGAAGCTGGTAGTCAGTGTTGCTTCAAGAGCGTGTATCAAATTTGATGCACACTTTTTAAACTCATGATGAATATAATCATGATCCATTGCAATGGATTTGCATAGATCTGTGCTAGCCAGTATTAGTGTATTTTAATCAATACTGGGCTGTTGTAGCTGATTAATATATAATTCATTTTATCAGTCACAGTGAGGGTCTCATTTTCTAGTATTGCTATGCTTACATGCCATGGACTGAAAAAAATTACCCTAAGTCATACCTTCGGGTAAGAAAACCGAGTAAAATAAATGTTTGGTTAGAGAATTGTGCTGAAACCATTCTTGTGGGGTTCCTGAGCTAGGATCGATGGAAAGCTACTTAAGCTTGTATTTATTTTAAGTCGTGTCTTCCCTAACCAGAGGAAGCTCAGATGACCAGGTCAGCTAGAGGCTTTTAGGTGGCAGAAGTCAAGTGTGTGGACCCCAAAGCCAAGAGACTCCTTTGCCACCTGTGCTGCAGCATGACAAATGCGGGGCACCAGTGCAAGGGAAATTCAGTGAGCTCCAGGAAAGTTCATCCATTTCGCCGGAATTACAGACAAAAATGCCAGGTAATTCAAATGCATTAGAACATACTTTGATAACCAAGCTATTTACATACTGTGATATCCAAACATACCGTGGTATGTGTGCTAATGGAATACTGATTATTACTGTCCAGTGGAGGAGTGAGTCAGAAAAAAACCTTCTCAGTGACAAATGAAGTGACTATTCTGTGCGGTGTAGTGACAGCTGTGAGTGTGGCAATATCTGTGTGCTGATAATATTCAAAAAAGCCCCAGAGGTTGGGAGAAAGCCACAGGTTGGGGAACTGTAGAAATGTAATTCCTACTCTTGGTCCTACTGGTGGTTTTCCTTACAGTCTTGGACAAGTTGTTTCTGTTTTCTGCTCTTTTTTCTCTCCCTTATCTTTATGTGGTCTTGTCTATTTACACTGTAAGTTTTCCAGCACCTGGAATTATTTCTGGGATGGTATCACAGAATCATTTCTGGATTCAATCAAATTACAACAAATAAAATTCAATGGGTTTTGGTTCATTGTCTGTTCAC
>Ga0181612_162377_pt1 | contig 15259 bp, 11 predicted proteins | sample HoacroProtozoa21_FD_119630 | JGI IMG/M metagenome (GOLD analysis project Ga0181612, IMG submission 119630) | Hoatzin crop microbial communities from Cojedes, Venezuel. Combined Assembly of Gp0051906, Gp0051904, Gp0051908 | reverse complement strand
TCGTCTTGCCACCATTTTCCCCCTGACCTTCTCCTCCCTTGCCTGGATGCGGCCTTTAACCCGATAAAAATTTGGGGGAAATTTTCCTTCCTTCCTTTCCCAGAGGGGCCCCCCCCCCCAAAAAAAAAAAATTTTGTCACTTTGTGGATTGCATGATGTTGTTAGATCGTAGGTTAGAACAATGAACACAGAATAAAGAAACTCAAGAAGCAAACCAAATAAAATTAGATGAACTTTGTCTACATAGTTCTCCCTATGCCCACTGCATTCTTCAGAGCAGATCCTCTCCTTCAGGCTTGTTCTTTATCACACCTTGTTGGCTTTTCAGATTCTCGCAGATCCATGCAGTCCCTCATGGATGCCTTGGGGTTGGTTGGGAAGGCGCTTTCTGTCATCTTTAAGGCCCGGCTAGTCTTCTCAGTGATCTGCCAATCTTTTCCTGTGGCAGATTCCCTGATGGCTGAATTTCCACCTCTTCTTCAGCTCTAACCTGCATTCCAGAAGCATATCTCAGTATGCCTTCCTGAATGAGCTCAGTTGCCCACAGTAGTAGTGGTCACCTCCCCTCCAAATCCAGAGGGCTACAGTGAGGGCAAGGAGACCTTCTTCACTCTTGCCCTGCAACACCTCTGTAATTCCTAAATACAATAAAAAGAGTTTCTCAACTTCCAAGCTCCTTAAATAGTTTTGATGACGCCCTTGAGTGATCAACCTTTTCCAGATGTTTTCTACCATGATTTCCCATTCTGCCACAGGTATAGTTAGTGTAGGTTTTAAAGTTCCCTTGGTATCAAGCAGAGTACTTCTTTTTTCCAGTTCTGGACATTGGTGCTTGCTTCTTGAATTGCTCTGCCATAACTGTAAGTTATTCTTAAGGCCCATCTATTTACTCAAACTCTTTGCAATGAGAAGAATAATAGGCAGGTGGTATTTGCAGATTGGTTCATTTGATGTTTCTTTCTTAAGCATTTTTTCCCCACTTGGAATTGTATGATGAAGAATATCTGATATTTGTGTTGATTACACCATGAATTATTAAACTTTCAAAGATTTCTACAGCTGATTCATTATATACTAATGAAAGATATATCTTAACTTTAGTGAAGACAGGCTACCAGAATTGCATACAAATTAAAAAAAAAGTCACATAACCACCACTGTCAAACCATTTTGTCCATGCTGTTACTTGCAGTCACTGCCTACCTCTAATAAAAGTGAACCATCTACACAGAGGCAAAAGCCATTCCGTATTTTAATTAATACTCTAATTTTTATCTGTTGGAAAAGGCTATTTCATCTCCTAGTTAGCTGTGACTGGGATATATTTGCTTTCACTTCGGGAAGAATGTGTGCATGGGGGAAGAGGGTGAAAGAAGGTTAAGATAAAAATTATGAAGTACTTACAAATGTGCATGTTCTCATGCAGACCAGTTTTATGTCTATAATAACCCAAAGTAAGTAGCTGTATTCATGCCTCTGTCAATCTGCCCACTTTGATTTGTATGGAGGGCAGAGTTCTAAATTTTTTCTTGCACTGCTGACAGTGTTTTAACTGATGTGCAGACACTTTGGAAAGAATAACTTTAATTCTTTGTTGCGGGTGAGAGAACATCCAATTATCTCCACCCACTAATTATGACTACCTTATATGGTTTTGTGCGTATGTGATAGATAAGTGTACAAAATGCGCTTTTAGAAGCTTGGAAACAAAGTAATTTTAAAAGCAAGCCTAATGGACAACTTTTTACTTACTATACTTCTCAGCTTTGATAATGAGCCATTTTTTTCCCCAACAGCAATTCTGTATCCTTTGAAGCACTGCTCACATTTAGGTACACTGTTTTAGAGGAAAACTTGCCTATTTTCAAGGCAGAAATTTCATATTCCTGTGAAGCTTCTGTAATCGTGTGAAGTTTATTTCTGTCCCCAGATGTCAGCAATCAAAATCTGCATAAATATATTTTGTGTAAATCTGTTGGCAGCTGCTCTCCAGTCAGGTTCCTCAAGATATTAGCCTGTCGTGGAGTTTATGACAAAGTTAAAAATTATTCATTAAACTGACCTGCAGTATATTCAGTAACTGTAAAATTGCCTTGCAGTTCTATTTGGTTTGTAGATGTGATCACGAGTAAATTTTTAACTTAATTAATTGGCCGTTTCTGTTGACAAGAAATTTATGTGGTAATAATTTGCTCGAAATAGATGCCGACTGTAGGAAATGAGATATCCATCATAGGCTTGTGTTCCACCAGCTGCACAGTGGCTATTATGAAAGTATTTCAGGCTGCGACGACCCCACTGTTTGTGCAGTCAGGATTATATATACCCACGATCCATTGCCTGCCTGAGAGCCGCTCATGGAGGTCTATGATAACAAAGACTTGGTGATTTATGGCTTGCTGTGAAAGCAGAGCTTGATGAGATTAAACAATTTCATAGCACAAGTGTTTCTTAAGACCTGATTTGTAGTTGCAAGCTGATGGTAAATCACATTTATATATCTGAAAGCATGCTCAGCAGAGGAGTGCAATTACAGTTTAAGACAGCTACTTTTTATTTAATTTTTATCCCAGTTTTGTCTCTTTTATATCCCCTTCGTCTGCAAACCATTCACCTTCACAAGTCCTTTCTTGGTTAGAAGGCCAGAGACTGAAGTCACTGATGTTCTTCCTTGCTTGTGTGCACTCGCACTAAAAAAAGAAAACGAAAAAAGTCTTTGAGTCATTTCAGAGTAGCTTTTACTGGTTCATCTTGGCTGAACTGGGTTACTGGGTTCAGATACAGTTCTTGATTTGCTGTCATGTTCAAAATTAAGCACGCTTTTAGACAATTTCTAATTGCATTTAAAATTCAAATACAGTGATTAAAATACAGAAAAGTGAACTAACCAGTTTTAATATCTTGCACTTTGTACTTTAATAATTTTTAGATTCCTTTTTTCTTGTACAGAGTAGAAAACAAGATGATTTCTAGTAATATCAACCTGCTTTGGCTTTAAATAGGTGTTGGCATTATCAGCGACATCTTTGCTATGCTTCATAAGCAGCGCTGGCTAAATATTGCAGCAGAGCTGCTTGAATCAATATTAAACTGTGATTTGTGGGGCTGAGTGCTTCAAAACCAAAATCAAATGCTTATGCTACGCTTGGCCTAGATGGATATGTTTATTACTCTTTTGACTCAAGAGCAGGTTGGAGTCCAACGTGAAATCCCCAATAAAACTGAACAGTTTCAGCTGTTGCTACAGGAAGGCTTTCATGTTGGTGAACACATTAAAATGGGAAAAGTGGAATAAGCCACGGAGTGAGTTATCATTCAAACTTTCTCCGTTTGCTGTTGTAACAGAAGACCTCGTTTCTCACTAAGCCAACCATCTCCTGTGGGGCTGCGGGTGGCTCCTCGACTCCCATCTGTTCTCCCCAAAGGCTCTCGTCCTCTCCAGTCAGCAGGCCAAGGTTAGCTTTGTCCGTAGAGAGGTGGGGAAGATAAGTTTTTCATAATGCAGTTTCTGCATGCTGAAATCTTTTGTTTATGCATCACACTCCTTGGAATAAATTTCTGTGCCACAAATAAAAAAAATAATCCCATTACAGGACCAAAGAGAGGGAAAAGACTGAATTTCAAGAGGGTATTATGTTTTCAATTGCTTTATAAGAAGTCAGCACTAAAACCTTGTAAGGCACTTAAGAGGTAAGTGCATGCTTTTACAGGTGTTTAGATGTTAGAAATCCTAACGATGAGCCGTGTAACTCCAATAGGCATATTGTTTTTGCGGTCAGTATCTCACACCCGTTTCTGCTCACAGATGGGTCCACTTGGAGTTAGCTGTTGGAATGACAGAAATTGAGATGTCTTTGCCATCGCATCTAGGAAGTGCTCATAAGGGACCGAGCTTAAAAAGGAAAGTGACTGACATGGAATTTTTGATTGCTTTGCATGTTTTTTTCCACGGATTTTCAACTGAATTTCCAAGTTGGAAATTTTAGTCGGGCAATAAACTATTTGCTGGAAAATGCACAAAAATTGAATGGATGTATTTCAAAGCTAAATCCTCTATTCCGCAAACACCCCACACCCCGGTATTGAATTGTGAAATAACAGAGTGGACGACCACGTTTGTGGAATACTTTTTCACATTGTAGTGACAAGGTTTTGAAAGTATGTAGGGTTTTATCCAAAATTATTTGAAATCAAAAGCTCATACTGCCTTTTGTGGATTTTGGATAAGCCTCCTGATGATTCTTATTCAAAGTTTTAAACGACAACGTAAAAAAAATCTGAGAAAATAAAACCTTGTGGCATTGCTGTTAGACCAATACCTGTTTTGCATATGCAGTGACTGAGGTTATTAATCTGTTTTGCGCCAGAGGATGACAAATTTCTTCTAAATAACACAGAATAATCAGCAAAATAGGATTTGTAATAAACTGTGGACCTGAGCTATAGAAAAAAGCAGTTTCATAGAGAAAAAGATGGGCAGCTCACCACTGCTGCTATTTTTTATCAAGTACTAAGTACCAGATTCCACCTTCTCTCTTTAATCAATGGGCGAAAGATGGGAAGAGATATTTCCCTTGCTTTTAACAGATCAGGCCACGTAATGAAATACCTTGTCAGACGTTTGGTATGTTCCCACGTGATGGGCAATCACTGGAGAATAGTCAAGATGAGCTCCCGGGGCAAAATGCATCTTGCAACCAAAGTGAATTACCAGCCCATTGCTAGTCGTCCCTGCCAAGTTTCTCCTCCAGCGTTGCTTTTCCCAGAAGAAGGCAGTGTACCGGACTGTGCCGTAAGGGTTTGGAGAGCTGGTGTAAATGGTACTGTGCAAGGTGGAGTTCGAGGAAGGAGATGGGATGCTTGGCTATTGCTGACGTTGGGCAGATGTCTTGGGTTTGTTCAGGCCGTACAACACATCTGCAGTTGAGATGATCTCTTTATTACCAGGTCTGACTCTGCTATTTCGTTTTATGCTCACAGAAAACGTGCTGTGAAAAGGCTGCTCAGTGCTGCACATGTTTGTTACCTACTGGAAAAAAAAGTTTAATCTATTTTATCCTCTTAAATTTAGGCTAATCCACTTCCAGTTAGCCTTTTCAACGGACCTGACATAATGAAAAGTGCACTCAGCATGCATTCAGTCCTGTAGAAGTTGAATTTTGGCAAGAATTTGGTGGCTTAGGACAGCAGAATTTTAATTTTTTTGGACATAGGCATGAATGTTTCCTTGATTAGAGTTCTGACAGATTGTAGTATCAGACAACTATGCTTTTTGGCAAGAACTGGTTGTGGAATATGTTTGGGGGCTTTTTTGCTTTTGTGTCTGTTTTTATTATTAATATGTCTGCCAAGAGTACATGATGATTAGTTTGGACCTTTTTCTGGTGACTGGTGATTGTACTAATATGAATCACTGCATCATTTACTTGTATAGTTTTTAAAGCCACACATACAGTGTTATTCTCAGTTACATCCATTAAGATAAAATGTTGCAGGTGAAAAGCTATGAGCAGGTGCAGGGTCACAACTGACAAAAGAATTTTTTCCAAGATCTTAGTGGTGAGCATCAGTATAAACACAATTTGCGGAATGGGCTCTAATAATATGGTTCCAATATAATTTCGATTTCAACATCTATTCCATTTGGCAAATCTTATCACTTTCTTGTGCCTCAATTTCTTTGACTGTAAGAAAGACCTAAGAAATTCTTATTTGTGAAAAATTCTTTCTGGATTTTTGAGCCTCCCCACATGTAGAAAATTTTTTTTTAAGTTTTATTTTTTCTTTTATTCTTTGTTCTTTTATCTTCATTATTTTTCTTCCTTTTTTCTCTTTTTTCTTTCCTTTTTTGTTTGTTTCTTTTTTCTTTGTTTCTTTTTTCTTTTATTCCTCTTTCTTTTTTCTTCCTTGCTTCTTCCTTCTCTACTCTCTTCTTCTCCCTAATTATGAATTAATTATTAGATTTTATTTGCATTCTTTTTCTTTTGAATGGGTTTTAAACAAAACAAAGTGTTCAGATGAGCTTCAGCCTGAAAACAGAGTCAAAGTTTTCTTCTTGGCAGCCTAAACCTAGTGCATCACAGCAAAGAAAATATTAAAAATACATGACAGAGCCTTGTAAGAAATGGGAACCCAGAAACACCTGAAGCCCAGATGGCAAAAGCGGGTGTTAGGCGAAAGCTGTGTAGTTTTCTGGTCTTTTGAAGTCAATCTCATCCAAACATTCCTTGAGAGCAAGCTAACACATTTGACCAGACATGTTAGAATGGATCAGTTCTCATCCTCAGGCACAAGAGAAAGTCATCCCAATCTTTCAGGTATTTGCATGTGTCTGAAGTAAATAAAAGTAATCTTGTGTTGTATAGCTAGAAAACTGGGATGTATTTCTGCTGAAAAGGTCTGACTGGATTTCATAATATTTAACTGGTTGTTTACCAATATATTTTTGAAACATAAAACAGTGATGTTTGGAGCATGCTAATGCTTTTGTCTCGACTGATTTATTACTGTAGAGTTGTTCATGAGTTATGAACCTTGGTGACAGCATTTGGCATAGTTTGTATTTAGCTAATCTTGAACATTAAAAATACTGAAGAATGAAATCTGTTTCTGTTGGAGTCAGTGGAAAAACTTGCAGCATTTCACTCCAAAAATTAAAGAAAAAAAAAAAAGGCAAAAAGCTGGGGAGAAGCTGTGCCTGGAAATAGGGTGAATCAGAGAGATGAGTTGCTTTTCATAGTCCTGGAGACTGTGCCCCATTAGCAAACACATTGGCATGCTGTGTGTGCAGGTAGTGTATATACACACAGCGACAAGCAATCCTGTATGGAAGAACTGAGAATTCAAAAGACAAGGCTGACCAATGCTGGAGTGAGGAACAGACAGGTAGAGAGCCGACACAAAGTGTTCAGATGAGCAGCGAGTGCAAGGTTAGTGGGAATGCTGGGAGTGGGGAGTAAGACTTGTGGTTCTACATCCAGTCACCAATGGGTCTGCTGCAAGACAACACACTGCTTCGTCATGCCTTCAGACAAATATGGGTTTGCCTTGTTGGGTGCTCAAAGGCTACGCTGCCACTGAAGGGCATGGTCCTCTTCTCTACCTGCATTTTCTGCTGATGACTGTGCAGTGGGTCAGTTTAGTTTGTTGACCTGATGGAAAATTAACCTTCTTCTTTACATATTATTTTGGTTTGGAAACTTTCAGATGGGTTGGAGAGGTCATCCAACGTACTGTGTGCTAGGGCCAGTGCATGGGAGAGAATGGAAATGCATTTCAGGCATGACTGGAAGGGCAGGAAAGCCTTTTTTCTTGACAGCAATGCATCTTAACTGGCTTAATACAATGGCAAAATTGCAGTTTTTTACCACAGAGCATTATTGTGCGTCTCTAGCGTGACAGTGACTGTCCAGTACAAACTTTTAACTCCTAGTAAATGCAACATAATTTGATTTAGATCAGTTGTCTTGTAATCTAGATTAAGTTGACTCAGATTTCTTCACACCGACTGTGAGTTAAGAGCTTGCCCACTGACAGTTATGGGACTACTGGTGATGCTCCCTGATTTATTAACTCAGAAATTTGATCATGTGCCAAAGCCAAAGGGGAGAAGTGAATTGAAATATGTTTTAATGATAAAATCCATTTCTTATTTGACAGTGTAGATAAAGAAAAAATAAATAAGCACAGAAATTATCTTCATGATCATAAGCAACTAAATTTGTGTAAACAGCATACCCTGGGAAAGACAGAATAATATAATTTGAAAAGTCTGTCTGCATCTTTATTGAAGATGATATTGAAATGCGCGGTGTTAGATGTTTGTTAAATAATTTCCTTATTTGGAAAACAGGAGTTAAGGAAATATAAGGTTTAAAAAATCTTTGATTTCTTTTATTATTTCACATTCATTATGTGAAATAGTGAGGCTGACAAACCTTACAATAAAAGGAAAACAAGACCTCATTTTCAGGGATATACAAGTAAGTGAATGAGCATCATTGTGAATAAATCCAAAGTTCTCCTCTGTCTCAGGATTAATATTACTTTTGCTATATCTGGCTTTGTCTTTTTTTTTCCGTAAGTTCTCAGAGCAAATAATACATGCACTTCATCTTTAACTTCAGATAATCAGAGTTACCGACACCTGGGATAATGTGATGAGCAATGTAAATTTTATACACATATAGTCATAATAATTTAGAATGTCATCTTAATCTATTTATGATCGGCTAATGACTGAAATGTTTTACCATTGTGTGGGATATTTTATAACTGAAGTTTTAATGGGTGAATCAGTAACACCTGGATGTCTGGAATGCTTTTCTTTTCCCCCTGTTAGACATTTAAATACATCTCTGGAAGGCCCAAGGGGTGTGATGTGACATATAAGCTCTTAAAAGGAGGAAAATTAGTTCTTGATACCGTAATGATCAGTGGGATGAACGTTTGCATACTTAGTGTTAATGCTGTTAAATGCAAGAGTTTGATTAAGACTCTTACAAAGGGGTTTTTTTTTTCTTCCTCTCTTTTAATGCCCTTTCTAGTTTCACTTTGTGAAATTACAAAAGGAGCTGATGGTTTTGCTTCTGCCTCTGGAGGGATCTTGAATCTTTTTATAGACTTTTCTCTCTTAGCGCTGTTGTCTATGTTTTCTTCTCAAATCACCTATAAGACCAGCAGAGCTGCTTAGCTGGCAAGTCTGTTAGACACCAAGGCGCCACCAGTGCAAGAACACGAATTCAGTGAGACGCTGCTTCTAACAGAATATCTAGTAAGGTGTTCTTAAACCCCAAAATATTGCTCTGGTGGCAGTCCACTTTCTGTTACCACCTGAGAACAGTGTATTTGTAACTTTTTATTCCTTGCTTTTTTTCCTCATAAATGTTATGCATTTTCCATTTATCTGTTTTTGGATTTTGTGCCCCGTTGCCTGTTTCAAATTTGAAGTCTACAAAGCATAAGAATGATAAAATCACAGTAATTGCAACTTTTTCTCTTAAGTGATTACGTCTGTGACTTTTGTTTTGATAAGTGCACACGCATACACACTCACACTGTGCTAACTTTGTTTTCTTACTTTAATGTGCCTTCTGGGTGGATTTACCTGTTGTTTTTATGAGGTAATACCAAAGGTCTCAGCAGTCTTTCTACTTAGTGATACCTATCATCTGATAAATATCTAATAAGAACTTTTTTTTAAAAAAAAAGTCTCATACATCATTTTCCAGTTAAGTAGTTAGCTTTCTCAGGCACCTTGATATTGCAGAGTATTCCTAGAAGCTGTAGAATGACAAGCAGTGGCATCCTTCTGAGAAGACCATAGCCACTGTGATAAACAGGAGGATGGGGCATGGGAAGAACTGCAGTGTTAATAACAGATGAGTTATTCAATATTGGGAATAAAGGTATACTTTGAAACATAAGAGAAAGGAAACATTTTTGTTGTATTCTATACTGGTATTTTTCCAGGGGGTACTCTGAAATACAATCACATTTTGTGCCTGATGCAAGAAGGAAGAAAACAGCTTTAAAAAGTGGGCGAATTGTCTTGCTCGTATGTATTATGGGAGGGGATTTGTTGTCGTTTGGACCTGCTGTTAGGCCAATGAATGTATGACAAGGAATAACTGGTTTCTAGAACTGTGGGCACCTTCCTTGTCTCATTTCGTTGTTCAGGTGAAATATTTGAGAAGTGAGCATGCAGCTTTTTCTCAAGCTGTGTGGTCTGTGATACACTTGGACTCTAGAAATTTAAGTGCCTTATGTGTTTAGAAATGTGATTTAATAGTCACAATTAGATGATTTCTACTGTACTTCATGCTCTATGGAGAAGTTTCATGGTAAAGTTTCGATCTGCTCTATTCAAACATTTCTTCTACAGGGAAAAGTATCTAAACAGAGCAATGTGCTATGCAAAAATGAAGACATTTTATCTGCTCTTATGAGTGTAATACATAAGCTTTATTTGTGTTGGAATTCCACATGCCTCAGCCCTGTTCATACTCGCTACCGTGGCACTATTTCTCTGTTCCTTCTCTTCCCTGCTGTTGGAGAGATGGCCTCCAGTTTGGTATATTAAATGACGTGGACTTGTGATTTGTAGAAACTCTCAGGTTCATATTTGGTCACATAAAGAGATGGCCGATGTATGTTTCAAAAGTCATTTTGACAAATGTCATTTTAGGTACCAGTTACCTAAGAGTGCGTGAGCACCCAAGCAGTGAGAAGGCTGTCCAGCATCACCCGTTACCTTCAGTGTTAGACACTGGGATGCTGGATTTTGGCTCGCCTGTTGCGAGGTATTAGATTGCTCAGTGCAATGGAAGGAATAGTGTGGCTGTGTGATTACATTCCTTTGTTCTTGCTGCATGGGATCGATTTTCTAGGAATCTATTAATTTGTGGCTCCTTTATGACAGTTACAAGTCCTGGGATGTTACAAAAGGCTGACAATTTTAATTCCTCTTGTGATGTCTTCTCTCACTGTCTGTCACCTTAAGTGTTTTTGTATGTACACTAGTTAATTTTAAGGTTCAACATGTGTAATAAATAAAACAGATGTGCTTCCAGTGTACTAATTTATAAAGATCAGCAAAGAAGGTTAGACTTTTAATCTTTTCTGTAAAGTAATGAAAATAACATTCTTCTTCTTTTAATTATATTTCTTTGGAAGCACTGCTTCTGAAACCTGCAAATAGGTAGTGAATTTTCATCTTTAGTTGAATGACAGGAGAAATAGCACACACCACGTGGGTCTGGAAGGCCAATGCATTATGTATCTGTGATGTATGGAACTTGCATGGCCCTTCTGAATGGGTTTCAAAGCGCTTTCCAAAGCTGGTTAGGAATCCAGACACAGCACAACCAGGTAAGCCCTAGATTCCTTAAATTACAGAAAAAAAATGAAGAATGAGATGATGATTTAGCAGTAAGCTAGAGACAGAAACCACACATTCCCTTATATTAAGGCTCCTGCTAATCAACAGACGTTCCCTTTCTAGAGAGATCCTAAACCAGTTGTGTTCCATTTTACAGAGAGAACTTATGCCCACAACTAGTGCTTGTATGCCCTCAGGCTCTCACAATTGGATGTTTATTTTAAGAATCAGCCTCCAAACACGTATAAGGGAATAATTTGATCCTTTTCCAAATGAAACTCAATGTGCAACATTTAATATTTTTAATAGTTTAATGTGCAAATAACCATACAGATGTTGTTTTCCCAGTCTTTATTGTTGAGTTAGGCTTTGTTTCTGACTCTCAGTTCATATCGTAAACAAATTATTTTTGCATATGGATCAATGTAAACTTAATAAACTTTGTTAAAAATTTATATTGAACCAAGATACTTTTTTTCTATATCATTTTTTTCTAGCTACATTGGAATGATAAATACAATTTAGATATATGGGCATTTGTTTAGCCATTAATAGTTTAAGTATCAAAAAACTGTGGATGGCATCATACAACAGCTAGCAAGTATTACTTTTGGTTATTGAGTTATTTATACAAGTACATTCAAAGAAATGGATGATTTTTAAATGTTATTAATTTCTGATCATTAAATGTGCCTTTAATTCTATTTTTGGAATGTTTTAATATACATTTGGTAATTTTAGGGATTTTTACATCCAATCTTTTGTATTCAAAGTGTATTCAAATAGTTTACAACTAATTAGAAAGCAAATAACAGGATGGCTCAGCAAAACAATGAAGTCTGTGCTCAAATTCCAGCAGGTTCTCCTGATGTGAAATATTGCTGTCAGTTTTTTAGATTTTTGCCTTCTGTCTGGTACTGGTTCTGATGTGTATGTCTTGTACGAGGGCCTTTCTGACGCTCATGGGGGAAACTCCTTCTAGCTCTTGGTTCTCGTCAAAACAGCTTCTCGCAAGAGGCTTTGCCAGAGCATACCCTGGTTCCCAGGTACCCCTACAGAAACCTTGGTGCCCTGGGGTTGCCTGCCACACTGCTTTTGTGGCGTTTCTCTTGAAGTTCCTCATCCCTGAAGCTGTTAGGAGTTTGACAGTTACACTCTGATTTACTTATTCCCCAACATCAGACTGTCTCACTGGTAAAATGAAGATCTGTATTAAGCAAGACTTAAGGCTAAGCGTTTAGGTATAATGTTGGAAATGAAGTTTACAACTGATGTTAGGACAGCCTTCCCTTTCTCCTGCCTCTTAGTCTGTCCTTGGCTGCTGAGCATTTTGCCCAGGGTTACCGAGAAGATCCCAGGTGAATCCAGTGAGGGCTTTTGCTCAGGGGTTCGGGTAAACACTCATCTTCTGCGTGCGGTTTTCTGCCTTGGCCCTAAAGCTATGTTGGATCGCTGTACTTCCAAATTGTCCCCATCTTTCTCTTTATCCTAATTGTTGTTTCAGCTTCGTATCTGATACCACTGCAGCCATGATGACTCGCGATTCTCATGTCTTTAGGAGATTAGGCCTTAAGCAGAGGTGTAGAAGATTTAAACACCTCTTAGTAAAATGGAACTGTTTTATTTTGGATGCTTTGTGACTAGGAGTTCTTTGTTCATAGCTTTACTACAACCTCGTTTGTCACACAACCTGGATAGTCTTCCAGGCCCAGTTGAGTCCTGCCAGCATCCTCCTATTAAACCTGATGCAAAACATCAGTTGAGCCTATAATCTTGTCAGGCGCTTGATGTCTAGACAGACAGTTTCTAATGCACACGGAGAATAGGTGTGGCAGGAAGCTGCTTTGCCTGGGCGTGCTTCTGCAAGACAGTTCCTTCTCCCTCCGTGTTTGCTGAGCTTTCTGTTTCGCAACAATCGTAAAGCTCACAGGTAAACGTTAGCAAGAAGCAGTATCCAAACAGACTTTATTTACAGTAGTATTTTAGCAAATGTTTCTTTTCAAGGGGATGGACAAAGCATTAGAGGTTCTATGTTTTCTAAAACCTTTGCAGCTAAAACCTGTCTAACTTTGGTGAGACTAAGATGTGAAGATAAAGTTTTGAACTGAATACTGGTGTTCTCTTCAGGTTGAAAAGCAGTTAAGAATTCTTCATTTCAATCAGTCAAAAATCTTTAATGTGGTAAAGTAGCTTTAGACAATTGACAAACATTTTAAACAGCAATTATATTTTACTAAAACTTGAAATTCTTTAGGAAAGGCATATTCTGTTTAGATGCTATACAATCTGGCACAAAGATCTCCTCACTTGTCTTTTATTCATGTGGTATCAGAAATATTATTTGCATTACAGGCTTTTAGGTGCCTGATTTTGTTAGGTGCAAACAATAGATTTTCCAATCGTAGCTTATTCCGTAAGTTGCGTTCCAAACAGACATGCAAGATTGAAGAGAGGAAGGGACTGTTCGATTCTGCTACAGGGTCAAAATTTAAATGCATGAAGTACAGGTTGGTGCTTTTAATTTAAATGGAGTCCTGTTGTGTGCTAGATTTTAAAAATACTTAATAGAATTTTGGTGCTCTTTTTGGGTTAAAAAGTAAGCACAGGATACTAACTGGTTTATGATGGGAGATGGAAGCATCTTGTTGCTGCTTGGTTGAATTCATGGCCTGAGGAATAAATAGAAAAGAACTTAAAATTCTAGGGTTTAGTGCCTATACTTAGAGCAAAGAGAAGATTTGACTTTGCAACATGTGGATATTAGGAAGCCATCAAATGCCAGACCTGGACTGTCAGCTAGAAAATAAACTGGGAGCTGTGAAATGCATTTTTGCTACGATGTCATTCAACTGAGGTAACGCATGCTGCATAGTGGCTGAGGACTTCATGCCCCTTGGCCTTTCTTCTCCTCCTGCAACATCTGTTCATCATGTGTCTTAAAATATAGCTATCTGTGCACTTAGAAGAATACTGGGTAGCTACGGAAGCTATGAAAGTGTTGGCATTGTTCTTCTGTTGTCTACAAAATAGATGAAATATAGGTTGCAGGGAAAAATAACAAAATAGACTAGGGATCCTAAAAAACCACTTTTACCTAGGATAGTATGCTAAAATTCAGGTGGAATGGTCTGTAAAATGAGCAAGAGGCCTTTAGCCCAGAAGTTGCTTTTGACCTTCAAACCTTCTGACCTTCCTCACATAACCAGTGCCAGTTCTTTCAGCTGTGAAATAGCCACACTTGACAGAGAAATCCATTAATTCTTCATTAGTTTCAACAGCAGTACTGCTAAAAATATTAAACACTGGGGTGAATGCGTAGGACTGAGGATCACTGCCTTGTAATGTCACTTACGTTTGGACACCACTTGTGTTGTCTGCAACACGAATGATCAACGTTTTTTACTAGATTCAAGCTACGTAACTACCAGTTCGCTGATCACTTATTCTTTTAATTTCATCTACATGAGACAAACCTTTCTGAGCTATTTTGGTTTATATTGTATTCAGCCTTTTTGCTGTGGCTGTAATGTTTCTATCACTTTTAGTAGAAGAATTCAGTATTTTGTTAGTGGCTGAAGCACTCATTAGAAATGGAAGGGGAGGCAACGTTAAGTTTAAAATTAATGGAAATGTTTATTGCAGTTTTACCTTTGTGTTACCTGAAGCAGAGAATATTTTGTTTTGTTTTGTTTTCATTTGGAGTCCTTTCAACCACAGAGAATCGGGATTAGCCTTTGGCTAAAATAGTGCTTGCAGGCCCTTTCAGCATGCGGTAACTGTTTACTTATCCAGGTATAAATGAGTAAAAACACAGTTAAAGCTCCCAGCTGCGAGGTCAGCTACCTTTTTAAAATTCAACTCCATGAGCTCCATTCAGTTGAGGGCTTGCTGGTATGAGCCATTAACTGCCTGTTGCATGTAACCTGCACTTGTCTTACACAGAGCTGCACACGAACCCCTGGTACTCTACAACAGACCCTCGGTGCCTGCCATGCGAGAAATAAAAGCAGTTTAACTTGTGATCAGTGATCATATGATCCATTTACAGGGTGCAGGCTCAGTCAGGTAGAACTAGTAAATCATTAAAAATTCACTCAACACCATGCCTGCTGAGTAGAACATCACAATAATATCATTTTCTCAAAGTTGCCGGTCCAACACTACAAGCAGCCTTGCTCAGTGTAACAACAAGCTTTTCAAATCACAGGATCACAGAATGGTCGGGGTTGGAAGGGCCCTATGTGGGTCATCTAGTCCAACCCCCCTGCTGAAGCAGGGTCACCCAGAGCAGGCTGCACAGGACCTTGCCCAGGCAGGTCTTGAATATCTCCAGAGAAGGAGACTCCACAACCTCCCTGGGCAACCTGGGCCAGGGCTCCG
>Ga0181612_180400_pt1 | contig 15260 bp, 9 predicted proteins | sample HoacroProtozoa21_FD_119630 | JGI IMG/M metagenome (GOLD analysis project Ga0181612, IMG submission 119630) | Hoatzin crop microbial communities from Cojedes, Venezuel. Combined Assembly of Gp0051906, Gp0051904, Gp0051908 | reverse complement strand
GGAAGGGATGGCTTCTGTCCTCCCCAGCACGCTCTGATGGGAACTCTCTCCTGAGCTCTCAGGGAGCTCAGCAAGTCAAAGCCGCCTTTTTCTAAGCCTCAGCACCACGTGCCAACAACACACACCATCGAAACGCTCCAGCTGCCACAGGGAGTGCCGACTGCACGCCACCGGGAGAGCCCCCACGCTAACGTTTCTCCTGCCCGCACCCCAGTCGCTGCTTACTTCACCGTGTGTAACAAAGCCCAACGTACCCCGACCCAAGCACTGCTTAACCACGATAAAGAATTTAAATATCTTTTTTGTGAGACTGTACACACTTTTTACTGATGGTTTTTATTGTTTTCAAGAATCTCGTTGGATCCTCAGAGGAATGTTTCTTCTATTAGGATGAAGTTGCATAAAATTACAAGCAAACACATGAAACACCCATGGCACCATGCTAACTGGCTGCTGTTGACGAACAGACCTGCGCGGACTCGCGTTTCAGCGGCAGCACCCAGCAGCACCCTCTGCGGACGCTCAGGAAGGGGCCGAGAGCTCCAGGAGGAGCCTTACCGGGCTCTTCTCCACCGCAGACCGCCCGCGACCCTTCAGAGGCTCCAGGGCAGAAGTACACAGTTGTTCTACAGCTGGTTTCACTGACCTTCAAACTCTGTTTTCCCAGAACAGCCACGCAGACCACTTGGGATAAGCCCAACTTCCATTCTCCACCCTTCCTTTTGTCAAACTTATTTTAAATAAATATATTGACTCTGGGGTTTTTTATAATTATTGTATATTCGTGTACCATGGAAAAGGCTACCTGAATTTTCTTTTTGTCGGAAAGAAAGTATATTAATTCTTACAAATCCTTAAATGCACAAAACATTCCAAACACTTTACCTCGGGTTAATGACATTCCCTATTCCTTTAACGCACCCAAAGTGTGCTGGCAGTTGATGCCTGGTGCGTATGCACAGCAGCACCGTCGGCACGAGGCAGGGTAAGCCCCCTCTAAACGAGCCAGTGTGGGTGCTGGCGGCCCAAATGCTGATTACAGCCACGTTATGGAGCTGCTTTACCTAAACCTTATAGCCAGAATGACATGGAAAGTAATATACAATTTTGTCTGGCTTCTGTCAAATTTTGAGTAATTATAATTCATTTACAAATCACAAAACCCCCTTTTGTTTCCATGGTCACACAGAGGCCTTTGACCAAAAAAGACAAAGTATTATTCTGACAAAGATGGACTACAGCAAGTCCGTGCAATTCCTTCACAAATTCTTGTGGTCTACATTAAAAATAAAAACAACAAAGAAAGAAAAGCCCTTACAGCAAGTTGCTTTAGTAATAGCCTATAAATACTTCATACTAGACACCAGAGTTTAAAAGTAGGAAGAAAAAGTTTCAAAAATGAATAGCCCATGTTGCATGGCCAGACAGCAGCCACAGCTGCCAGGCAGACGCACCTCACCCCGACAGTGACCAGAAACCGTTCAGCTGAGCAAGGTTTAACAGACCCTGAGTTACTGTGCTGAACTGGCTCCTCGTACGCTTCACGCTCTCTAGGCCCAAGAACAATTATCTTAATAAATCTAAAAAGTGAAAGGTATTTCATCTTTTAATATAATGACACTACAAATGCTGAAATAAAAATTATTGAGAATAAGTCATTCATTTGAGAAAAACACACCCGTGCTCCTCTCCCCTGAAGCTCTGCACAGCGCATTCTGCAGGAACCCCAAATGTGCCGAGCTCACAGCAGAACAAGAAACCCCACGAACTTTCACAACGAGCCAGGAGATCACGCCTACTCCACAGCAAAAGCTGGTCTCACTTCTAAATCTTCTTCCTCCTTCCAGGCACGGACTGTTCTGCCCTGTGCTGCGTAACTGGTACCATCCCAGCACCCCTGCGTCCTACCCTGCTGCGGCAGCTCTGCAGCTCTGCAACCCGCCTGCTCGCCCCGTCCCAGCGCACCCACGCGCGGACCCTCCGATATTCCCACGGGCTGTGGGCACAGGCACCACGGGAAATACCAGTCAGCCCAAGCTGAGCCGCAGATACCGATTTGAAGAGCGATTCGTCCTCGGGCACGGCGCGAGGCGCAGCCCAGCTGCTGACGCTGGCACCCCAGCCCCCCTGTCCCTGGCCAGACCCCGGGTGACCGTGCCGGCTGCCCGCAGCGGGCTGGCAAACACGCTGACGGCATCAGCAACGCCGCTCCAATGGCAGCAACTTCAGCTTTGGTGACTTTTTACCTATTATCTGCTGATCTGCTCAGGAGCTACACACATCTCGGATAAAATTCAGCGGATTTTGTCAGCTCTGACTTGAAAAGTAGCAGTTATTTGCAGGCAGTGAACTCTACGCAATGCAAGAAATATATCACCTTTGCATCTATAATACACCAGGATTCAAACCGACCTTTTAACATACCCAAACTTGAGATTCCTTGGATGGTGCTACCCAACTGCCCGTGCAGGAAGATTTGTTGACTTTCAACAATAAACAATAATTAAACTACCAGCACCACAATGTTTTGCACAGTAAACAAGATATTCGTATGTTTCTGCAGACTGTCAGCAACTATGCCTGCTCGCCCCTCCACCCCGAACCAAATTAATGCCTGAGAATGTTTCCTAGTCTTCTATAAACTATTGTGCAAAATAATCCAGTTTTATTAACCCCATTTAGCTCAATGTATCGCCCTCGCTCTCACAACTCAGCCGCCCCGGTAACCCCACATCTGGCTCCCGGCGAGCCTGACACAGGAAGGTGAAGCTGCCTCTGGCCATGCTCCGCAGGCGGACAGGAGCTGGCTACTGCTTCCTTTTTCCTCTGAGTCTAATAAATTTGCACATTCTGCTCTGAATAAATCAATCCCGTGCAAGTTTATGACATCTTCCATAATGAGGGTTCAAGACAAAACCTCTTAGGTTACCTAGAACCCAAAAATATCACAAATTCTTTTTCTGAATGTTAATATTGGCATTATTTTCCTCCATGACTGTTAAGCAACTGGATCACGTTCACACAAACTGCTGTCTTCACACTCATCCTGTACACCTTTGCTGGAGCGGACTCCAGCTTAGTCTATAACTGCATGCATATAAATTGACAATTTAAATAGAAATACCTAAAATCACATTCTCAAAATGAATTATTTAATACTTTAAAAATTAGATTTGACTAGCTACACTAAAATTTTAGCCTTCTGCAATCTGTTGCATTTACTTAAAACAGATATTTAAAGTGCAATGCTTATATATTTTCTACCAACATTTTGAAATAAATTACCGAGACAGAAAAAAAATCACTGGTTGGTCTGATCACTTAAAAACGACTCTCTAGTTTCAGAGCCTTTATCGAAACTACCATTTTTCATGGGTGATAGGTATACATATACATACACGACATGCATTTGCAAAACTGTTTTCCCATTTAACCAGTTCATTAATTAGTTTATTTTAAACTGACAGACAAAACACATAAAGGGCAGAATGACGTGTGTCTCTGAAAGCGAAGTACCGGGGGTGTTTTTTACGACGGCAAGATTTTTCACAGATTCCTTAGACCATAGGCAGAAAACTCTGTAAATTCAGCTTTAAGACGAAACTCCTGCATCACGTAGGCATTCTGCCTGCAAAAGCAAGCACGGTCCCTCTCGCTCCTCGTGGGTGCCAGGTAAGCTCTGTATGCCACAACGCCAGCACGACTGCCGCCGACCTGAAAACAACTGTTTTCTCAAACCAAAACTCAGAAAGAGTCCTTGTAGAAATCCTTACCTTCAGGAGGTCAATTTCTTTAATGCAATCTTGCCTAGCCTTGGCATCCATCATTTCAAAAATCTTCAAAGACAAAAACATAGAAGACGAAAATGAAACAATAACAACAAAGAATTTCATATGTTAACAAAAATTGGTCTTTGCTCCCCCAATCTGTATATCCTCTACTGCAATGAGTATACACGCAATCCCCAGACCAAAGAAAGATCAGTGTTTTCTGTATTTTGAAACCACTAACAGGGTAAAATTAATTCTCCAACCTATAGGCAGTATTCTAAGCAGCACAAAACCCAAAGACACTAGTTTGCGAATTTGCTGTTGTGATTGTCACAGCATAGTTAGTTACTATTAATTTCACATGATAAACAGAAAAGATAAAATGTTTACTTTTTTCTTTCAAACACAGATAAAGCTTCCACTGGTTCCTCTGTAATAATTATCAATAATATTGAGCATTAATATTCATTCTGTAATAATCAGAGTAAGTCACTAGAATCCGAGTTTAATGGATCTGTGAAGGAATACAGGTAAATTTCTTCAAACCAAATGCTGTTTGGAACACTGCACAACACTTTAAGCTAAGCTGCAATTCTATGCTGCTTGCATGAAATTTTCTTGTGTTCTCATGATTCACCCGCGTCGAGACAGCGGTCTGCCAGCTGCATCACCACGGCCATGACGGCCTTGCCCCTTCACACACATTTTATAATCATTTAGTGAACACTTTCCACAAAGTAAAAAGTGACATTAAAAATATGAAATTGCACTACTGCTACATAATTCTGGTGTAGAAGCATAAACCCACTCCAAGGCGACGAGGGGTAAGGGCCATGCAGCGCCAACACCCTGCACACACCGGACCCAGGGTCCCGCGCAGGACACAGGGGCACACGGCCAAGACAGCCGCCGAGGACACGGCCGAGGGGTGGACACGGCCGAGGGGCTGCTTGGCCTGGTATCCAGAGGTAAAGGGAGCACCATGAAACTACCCTGACTTCATCCGTGCTTGTAAACCCGCACTGAGACCTTCAGAAGCATTACTCTTTTATTCCTTATCTTGAAATAACACAGTACACCCCAACTGAACAGAGGAAGACAGCAGTGTTGGGTTCTTTTAATGTAAAAATATCAAACCAGATTATCCAGGGCTCTCAAACCTTAAACTCTCAATTTATAAACCATTTGATTGCATTATTACTGCTGACAAAGGAACACTGGAGGAGGTACCTGACTCAAAGTAATCTGCTAAACATTAAGACTTTGAACTTCAGTGCTCACCTGAACTTTCTTCAGTGCCACGGGTTTTCTGTCCAGCAGACAAGTTGCTTTGTAAACTTCGCTGAATTGGCCTCGCCCGATCTTTTTCTCTATCTGAAAATCCGCCAGTGTGCAGCGATACGGGTACGATGTTAAATGCCTCTGTTCAAGTCAAAAGAAATCGTATCAATGAAGCAGAAAGTGTGACACAAACCCATGAACCTGCATTCCCAGCCCGTCTTCTTCCTGACCGCAAGCCAGCGTTTCTACGACTGATCATATCCAGGAGGACGAATTCCTCACAGTACGGACTGCCCAGCAAGCAAGACAAAGAAAACGGCTGTCGACTTGGTGTACAGTGGACAAGAGCAGTATGGCTTTCCTTCTCCCACCTTCAATTCTCTTCGTCCGCTCCAGACCACGCTGCACCAGAGCAGTCCCAACCTAACGCACGGCGTCCGGCCGCAGACACACGCGCACAACGGCGGAGACTCGCGTAAAAATACGAACCAAAGCATACAACGAGTAACAGCTACCAAACATGTACAGAACACAGGTAAGATCGCCAAATGCGCTCACCCTCCTGCTCTCACTTCTGGTGGTCAAGAATTTAATCGAGGCTGATCAGTCCACAGATAATTCTGACCACAAGGGCAACAATTCCTAGTAAATGTATTAGTAACATGGGCTGAACTAAGTTAAATGACTTTTTTAGAAAGGAAATAAAGTCTTGCCTTCCGTGCAAGTAACTAATTAGTCCCAAACTACTGACTCCCTAGTTACCCACCCTCTCATCAACCTTGCCTGCTTGTGTCACTTGGGAGATGCCAGTGCCTCCCTCCCAGCGGTCTCAGGCACACAGCCAGGCAGACACGGCGTGACGAGGACTACGGACCCCACGGACTAGGAATTGCTCCCTAGAGCCATGCTGGTCTCTTCGGTGATTAACGTGACTGCTAACCAATGTTTAAAAAAGAAATTGTGAAAATTAATTACTCAGAGTTGCCACACATGCTAAGTAAGAGTATTTTTAAGCTTCAGCATCTTGAGCCATTTCAGAGTTCCCATGGCAAAACCAGAAAGTACACAACAAGGAGGGGGGGGGGTTCCCATGGACACTGCCACGGGTCACAGGTGAATCTTCAGCAGACCACCCCAGCACAAGCGTCCAGGGAGAGCAGGCCAGGAGGGCTGGGGGTTTCAAGGAGGCGACTGTGGCTACCATTGACATTTGCTAATCCAGAGGGCTGGGAGGAAGATTTAAAATGCAGGTCAAGCTTTCAGTCCCGCATCTTTTGCCAGCACTACAGACAAGACCGTGTGAGGATCTCTTACAGCGTGTATTATTCTGACAAGTAAGTTTGGACTACTTCTCTTTGGAACAGCAATAAAAATGACTACTATTCAACAAACAATAAAAAGTATCAGACATTTGAAAAGGTTTCCAGATTTCACAGCGTCTGTGCAACTCCAAACTACCGTCACAGTTGTCTGGCAGAGGTTTTGTAAAAGTTGTAAAATTCAATGTTTTTAAGAAAACTCACCAATAAAGTGCCCTAAATAGTAATTTCTGACCCACAAACTGCATCAATCAACCAAGACAAGCAATTTTAAACACTGTCACCTTTTACAGCATCTTTATCACAGCAAGCGCAGGAGAAATCCCCACCACAAAAGCTACTCTACCACTGGCAGAGTCAGGAAAAACGACGACATTTGATACAGGCTGACGACGGAGAGATGCAGATTAAATCACAAACCAGACAGTGAACACGCCACCAGGGCTTTTTGCTGTCCTCTTCCCCGCCCCTCTCCGGCCGTGGAAGGCTGTTTGCTGCTGGAGCTCGCCCTGGGAACCTACCGAGGACGCAGCTCTGCGGTTACGGGAAGAGAGGGCTGCTGCTAAACTGAACACCAGACGGCCACGAGCTCCAGAGAAGACAAAAACGCAACAGCCATAACATCCAGCCAATGCCTGCTGATTTAAGCAGACACATAACTGGAAATTTAGCTCCAGGCCATCATGATCAACAGCTTTCTCGGTTTAAGTTCCCTAAAAGAGCAAACCCACTCTTCTTCAGATGCAATGACACTTGCCACAGGTAAGCTTTTCTGTCCATCACCATGAACAGTTCAGTATTCTCATACTGTGAGAAAAGGTTTTCATTTTTCTAGGCTAAAGATGACATAATAAAAATCTGAATTCATGAACGGTAACCTACATAAATAATACGGCTGCATTAGAATTTGCAATATTCGTGTGGACGAGTCACATAGAAATAGGAAGCTAACTTCATCACGTTATTTTCTTTAAACAATTCAGGAAATGTTGCTCCCCTTTTAAGATCCCTTTCGTCTCCCTACGCTCTGAAAGCGGCCCCAGGACCCACCTTAACCTACCGCCCTGCCACCGTGGGCTGCAGCCAATGCTCGTGTTAGCAAGCACAGGAAGGTTCCTCTCAGTACTCGTGCTGTGCTGGAAGTTCTACTGTGTTTACAAGCCCTAACACAGCAAAACAAAAATTAAAATGAACATTCAGGATTCATTTCTCTAAGTTTTGCAGTGTATACTATACAATAAAATGGGAGCATTATCCTTTCACTCATGAATATCATCAGATAAATAGCAGAATGTTAAGATAACACTGCTTTATTATTTACATACATTCCCCTTTAAGTTACTAAATTATCAACAAAGTAAGGCAACATAGGATGAACCAGACAAGCAAATAGTCAAAGTTCTCGGCCCCTGCAGCTTTCTCAGTTTAATTTGGTTGCAATCTCTCTTTGCAGAGATTTGGTAACAGTGACACTCATCCATACACATCACAGTAGTACAGGAATACTCACCTCATTCCAGGGAGTGCTAACAGAACTTTAGTTCACACGCATTTCTGGTGTGTCGAACTCACCAGAAGCGCGTCTGAACACCAGGATTTGTCCCACCTGACGGCTCACTAGCCAGAACACCTCCATTTCCTGACTTTTTTTTACATATGAGCTACTAAGCAAATTGAGCTGTCCAGTCAAATGGCTTTACTCAGCCAAAACAAAGGTGTCAGTATATAAAATTTCAAAACACTTTTTCCTAATTTAAAAATAGAAAGGAGTCAAAGCATTTCCTTAACCCTGAAAGTGTGCCTCTTGAGCCATGCTCTTCTTAAGCAGCAAGAAAGTTTGACCAAAAGCTTTTCTAACTTGAGTTATCATTCACAAGAGGTAGCACTTTTAACAAGACTTTATGAAGCAACTACCACAAAACTTTCTTTTTAAGGAAGAAATCCATGCCGCAGTCAAGGATGGTACCCATTTGCCCTTCACTAATCACCAAAATGCTTGTTTAAACCACGAGTGTTTAAGTCTAAATTAATATTTTAAGTACGTGCCAAGAAATATCTAGCAACTTCTTAACTTGAAAATATAAATAAATGTTCAGCAAGTGACAGGGTGCATACGCGTGTCCTCACCACTTTCACACCGCTAGCAGGAGGTCTGCTCGCCGTGCTGGAGTTAATGCCGGGTGACGACTGGACACCTCAGCTGATATGTTCTGGCATCCTCCAGGACTACAGCTGCACATTTACATATGCAATGACCTAGATTTGCATTTGCTATCACAACCTATCAGACCTAATTAAAGTAATGGAGCTTTCATGCAGGCCAAAAGATGTTTGATTACGGGATAAACCGGAGAGCATGCTCAGGTTAGACGAGAACATACCAGAAAGCTCCCTACTGATTACGGCAGTTCATTCTCCCACACGTCAAAATTAACCTTCTCTTACGCTTCACCGTACTTTAATGCAAGCAAGTAACTCTCTGAAATAGTGTTACAAGGACACATTTAAAACACCTAAGAAATACCTACCTCCTCAGAATATCATCCCTGTAGTCTGGCCTTACATACATTTCACTTACTTCATGACTTTTGACAAGGGTAACTCCATTTATTTCAAGTCCTTCCACATTTAATCACCACAATTTTTCAGAAAGCTGTCAAAGAACCAACACCTATTCATTCAAATGAACCATGACCTTTGTTTTCTGCAAATCTCAGAGTTTTCATACACAGATACAACTTGTGTGTAAAATTAGATGCCACCACCATCTTCAAATCTGTTCATAAAAACCAGATTTTCTCATTTTCAGGATAGATACAGGCTCAGCGAAGGGTTCAGGTCTGCATGAACACAGGAAAACCAAGCCACTGTCTCTGCAGAACAGGGTTTAAGGTCAAAAATGGAGCTTAAATTAAAAAAAAAAACCAACCCAAACTATGGGGCTGGGGGGAACAAAAAACAACCGCAACCACTCGACCTCCAAAGACACGATGACCACTGGGCTGCTTGCACACTTCTGTTCCCAGGACAGCCTGGGGGAAACTAGTTTGGAGAGAAAGGCTGTTCTCTTCATCCACACAATGAAGTCTCATTCTTCTACTACTCCATTAAAAGAAAAAAAAAAAAAAGGCCAAAGACTAAAGTACGTTAATTCTTCATTCAAATAAAGAGGCTATTCATTTTTAAGAAGAAATGCAGAGATTATTCCAAGAACAAGCTATTCTGGACAACATCTCTGGCATACATGTTCTCTTTTAGATGCAATCACTGATGCGAGAATTAAAATTTCAAAGCTGGCAAACGTATGCAACGACAGCCCTCATCACAATGCTTAATGGAGAAGTTTGCCAGAACTTGCAGCCTGAAATTTTGAGGTGTTGTGGGATTTTCTGCAAAACAGGATTAATAAGGTTTTGTGATACTAAAAAAATTCAATGAAATAAAAACTTCAGCTGTATTATCTTGTACAGATATGCTGCAAGGATAAGAAACTTGAAGATTAATAGGAGTCTCTGTCTACCAGATTATAAAGCAGCCCAGGCACATACGGAGGATGACAGCATTAGCAAAGTTCCTTGCTATCTGCTTGCTCCCAGCGACGGGATGTAGTTTTACACGCCAAAATTTACAGCTGGAGATTTAATACAACTTCCCCCAAACCCTTCACACGCTGCTATAACCACATGCAGGCAGGACAGCTACACAGCCTGAACAGAATTGTTGTAATTTTTAAATGAGTAATGGCACAGCTCAGAATCTATATTTTGGGATAAGGAAAAATAAGAAAAAACTGTTCTGTAGAAAGACTGTCACTCTCCAGAACAATTAACGTTTGGCCAATAAATTTATCCCTTTGTAATTACTTCAGAGCTGGGGAAAACCTGCGCAGCCCCGAGAACCCCCCGCGCAGCCTCTGGCCTGAGACAGAGCCACCAGTGAAACACCACCGTGCTGCAAAGCAACGCCTGCAGGACTGCTTCTCCCAGAGACCCGGGGAAAAAAAGCCTGAATGAGCTGAAAAAAGGGGAACGTTCTCTGCTAACTGCACGATACATAAATGCAGAGTGCTAATGTTAATTAATAATAAAGTCAGTTGTTTTACTGCTGTCTGATTGGCATGTGGAAAACCGGCACTCGTCATCATCCTGCACAAACAGCTACAAGGTCATGAGATGTTTAGATTATTTGTAATCAAGCTAAAAATTGTTAAAGATTGGTTAACCAACAGTTAAAAAGTCAGACACTACAATCTTTAGATGCCAATAACAGCATCTTTCCTGTAGAACCACGAAATGAAATATCCTTTAGAAAAGTAGAAACATACTCGCCCAATTAATTTTCTGAAATCTCATTAAAAAATTTAGCCCGACTAAGTCATATACTTCTGACCTGAATTTTAATTATCTTTATGCTGGATATAAGTTTTTTTCTGATATTTGCAATGCATCATTAATTTTAAAGGAACAGTTTCCTTGCTTCTGAAGTGCATACTTCATCTGAATGACATTTACCGCAAACTAATTTCACCTTTAAAAGACATCTGCGGTAGCAGACGGGGAAGCTTCAGCCCCTCCAGCTGAAGACGGATACATTATAAGCAAGGATTTACTACCAACACCAGCGTTTCAAACCTCTTTACGATGTCCCAAACTAGACACCCATCTCCAGTAATGCCTACCTGCAAAGAACGTTGCATCCTTTGAGCTTGAAATTCCAGTGTGAATTTATGAGAACACATTAGAACAGATAGATTAAAAAAACCTTCTAAGCTCACAGGAGATGAGGAAACTTTTAAAATACGGGTTTTCCTTCAAACAGGTAGTCAAGTAATTATTGACTAACAGATCAGGATTTTCATTTTGCAGCTTCAAAACCAGACTACACAGTCATCACAAAGTATTCCTCACCTGACCTGTCATCTAGAACTTCAAATCTGCTGAAGAAACTTCAAAGTTTTAACACCCCTATCAGCACATATTTGTACTAGTTCATGACAAGGAAGCAGAGAAACACCAGCTTGAAATAGCAGACCAAGGAGATACTCCCCAAGATCTTAATATTAACACAGAAATAACCTAAGCATTTCGGAACACACTAAACGGCAGGGCCTTTGCTGCTTGGTGACCACTTCAAAGCTACCTTCAAGTCGCAGACCAAAATGAAACTATCACGAACAGCTCTGCTGCTAGGCTGTGTGAGTCTATAAAAGGGTTGTTTAAAATGAGTTACTATGTTTATATAGTATGAAAACTAAGCCAAAAATTATAGCTCTGAATTTTTATATCACTGATTTACTCCTAAATAACTTTTATCACTTACTGCTATAAACACCAAGTAATCTAGAGACTTCAAATTGACACTTTCACTCTGGAACATTCCTAGAAAATGTTCCATCCTCTTCCTGATGAACTTCAGCAGGGGAAGGGTTGGCAGGTGAGGGAGCCAGCAGCTAAACTATGGTTTTATTGGGCCCTTCTTATATTTATATATTCACTTACTCTAATTGGAAAACTTCTAAATATGAAGCATTACTCTAAAGTGTCATCTTATTACCAAACTATGGTCGTTGAAGACAGAAAGAAAAATCTGATACATTTAGTCATAGCTCTACAATAATGAGTTATAAAACAGAAGTAACACCTCTGCAGAAATAAAAAAAAAAGCTTCAGGAAGCGGCGTAATTATAGGAAAAGCCTCTACTAGAGGAGCACACGGTTGCTCTGCTCTTTCTGGGGTGACACAGACATTTCGAATGAAAGGGCTGGGAGGAAGAGAGGGCCACTCCATACACAGAACTTGCCTTGTTTGAGACTCCAAAAGCTCCAGTTTTGTTTTTTCTGCTTGAGCTTTTATCCCTGCCATGCTTTACATTTCTCCTAAGACAAGTTAGGCCAATTTTTCCTTCCCAAACCTCTCCTTCCTCCACAAGCTGTTCTACAGCACGCCTGCATTATCTATCTGTTCAGCAGAAAGAAATGATGTAAGTTTGGATTCTTCCAGGCAATAGGTACCAGAAAATTGAAAATGATACATAATTGTGTTCCTGTCAAATGGAAAATCAGAAATATGTAATAAGCAATTGGTGCACCACCAATGCAAGGTGGTTTGCCTTCCAAATAGTACCATTTTTGTTAATTCTAAGCTGAGTTTGCTGAGGAGAGGCATTTTTTTCTATTCTCTGGGAGACTGTATTTTTGTTATCCAGCCTTTTTTTTTTTTTAATTTTAACAGCAAAAACAAAGGAAAGTCTTTCTGCAATCCTAATTCCAAACTAGATCATTCTCAGCACAGTTCATATATTCGGAGACCTCCACTAACACAACCTGGATATTATCAGAGTTTCGAGGAGGTTTCACTGAACAATGACCACACGGCAAAATGAGCCCACTCAGCATAACAGCAGAACATAGATTATTAGCTACTAATTACACTTAACTATGTCATTACGAATTCTAACATGTGCTCCAAGATGCCATGAATATATCTGCTGCACAGGAACACTTCCTAATCTTGTTCATGAAATAATTACAGGGGCTCTATCCTGCCAAATGAGGCAGTAATTAACCCTAATTGCTCAAAATGCAACTGGCTAATTCTAGGAGATTAATCAAGGGGATTCAATTATTATTAAATGACTTAATATGACAAATTGCTACATCAGGAGAGGGGGGCTTTGCTCCATACAACGCCACTTTCCCAGCAGCGCCGTGCACGACACATTCACCGTTGTGCTCCACGTGTAGGCGACTCCGGGTTCTCGCAGGTCCTGCCCCCACGACGCAGCTCTCCTGCGGCTCCCTCCTGGCCCAAGGAGCCGTGGCCACCGCTGGCCTGGCACTGGAAATGGCAGATTAACCCCCCGGGCCCTCCCCAGCGTAACGCCACACCACAGCCACAACACTCTTCTTTCCGACAGCTTCGACACGACGCTCTGTTTCCTCTTTAAAATACACCTAGGTAAAACCAAATGGCTCTGACACACAGGCTGCAGAAGGCAAGCAGCCAGCATTCACAAAATGCAAGTCCCATGCCCACAGGGAAGGTATCAGCACTACCCTGGACACAGGGCTAACCCGGGTTTTAGCCCACTTCTGCGGAAAGGCAGGGAAGGGAGAGAGGTATGAGCCACTCCAGCAAAACTTGGTAACAGTACAGACAAAATACATCACGGGAGAGATTCCAGAGAGTCCCGGAAATGGAGTCAGAGAGCCTACAGCTTCATGTAGGATGAACTTCTTCTGTTTGGTAATCACCTCTTCTGCATTTATTACTAAACTATAACAGGAGATAAAATACATTCATTCACTTATACAATCAACTGCTTTTCTTTGGCCTTTTCTTCAAAGAATCAAAGAGAAGAGAAGCCAACACAGTACATGTTTTTATAAGATGATTTAAAAATACTTGCTTCAAGCAAAATTCAAAGTATTTCCTTTTTCTTTTATTATCATCAAAAAACTGGACTCAGGAAACTCTGGCTGGCTGGCAGAATCCCAAAACCAATATACTCTAAAACTGCTCTAACTGCACTATAAACAAGGTGGGGGAGGGGGAAGGCTAAATGCTAAGAAATCTGTAGACCTTTAAAAAGGGAAGAGAAGAAAATAGAGAAAGATTGCAGAGACACACGCCCTTACCTGAGGATCATGCTGGTATTCTTGCCCCGGCAGCTTGCAAAGAGGGTTGTTCTGGTCCCCTAGATGGTGTGGATGGTTGTGCTGCCCTTCCATGGTATCATACCAAGCTCTGCCTCACAGTCCTGCTGGAGGGAAAAGAGAGAGGAGTCTCATCACCGGCCACCCAGTGCGGAAAGCACAAAACTCCTTCGAGGGGTGTGCCAACACGCGGCTGTACATCGAGATGGCACAAACGGATTGCTCCCCTTTCCTCCCCCGGACCGACTCACGCACACAATTCTCAAAGAAGGAAAACCCTTCTCTGCCACCAGCCCCACGGGAGCTCGGCTCCCCGCACGCAGACCAGAACGCACCCGCTGCCGCCTGCAAGCTGGGAGGACGCAGCAACAGGTCAAAGCCACCCTTGCGCTCCCAAGATTACAACACAAAAATGCCAGTATCACAGACATCACTGGTACCGCTTCACAACAAGCCAAACAGCAGAAAGGGGCTGACTTGGTCAGTGGGACCCTATCCACGAGAGGTGGAACAGCGGCGAGCACGGCTTCCCCTACACCCCCCCAGCCCAGATGATCCCCAGCGGCACCAGGCACCTCGAGCACAACCCAAGAAAGGTTAGCACATTTCCATTTGCAGAACAAGAGTGACAAGAAGTCCCACCAGACGGTTGTAGCTTTCTTCGTCCAGGGACAACCTAAAAGTGCAGCTTTACCCACGCTCTTTCTTCCCCACCCCCAAAATTAGAAGCTTTCATGCAGGCTGGTAAGCCACAGGAAGCAGTAGCTAGAAACCGTATTAGATTCAATCAGATCAAAGTATTATTCTAGGAACAAACAAACAAGGGAGAATTCCATGAATTTATTTGTTTCATTTTTACCTGCAGCAATTACTAAGCGCAGTTGTCCGGCAGAATTTCCTACCAAAATTACAGAAGTTAAAAGGACGTGGTGTTGGAGAAGAGAATCTAGCACAAGTTATCAGACACAGAGCTCACTGTAAGGACACATCCACCAGCACTGTTTGCAGCGATCCTTTATCTTCATTCCCAAAATTATCCTTTACCCTACAGAGACCCATTCAGTCTCCCCTCCCTTCTGAAGCGCAAAGATCTCATCACAGAATCACAGAATAGTAGGGGTTGGAAGGGACCTCTGTGGGTCATCTAGTCCAACCCTCCTGCCGAAGCAGGGTCACCTACAGCAGGCTGCACAGGACCTTGTCCAGGCAGGTCTTGAATATTCAATGAAGAACAG
>Ga0181612_134494_pt1 | contig 15260 bp, 5 predicted proteins | sample HoacroProtozoa21_FD_119630 | JGI IMG/M metagenome (GOLD analysis project Ga0181612, IMG submission 119630) | Hoatzin crop microbial communities from Cojedes, Venezuel. Combined Assembly of Gp0051906, Gp0051904, Gp0051908 | reverse complement strand
TTGACAGCATTTGTCAAATTATCTTTTACCACCTTTGCGGAAAGATACAAGAAATAGAACTGCTGTATTACCCCTTGAGTCAAAAGAAATTTCTAACAATTTTCTCCCGTGGGGAAGTATTTTCTTTCCTTATATTTTCAACAACATTTTGATGTAATTTCTCACAGACAGTATAATTTTAATGCACACCATACTGCGTATCAGCTATCAGTAAAGTTATTACCATAATTAAATGTCATCTCTACAAAAGGGACAGAAATTGCAAGTTCCTGTTATATCATAACCGGTACTGTACAGCCACTTGTAAAATCATCTCTCCTGCTGCTCCAGAAACTGACTCTAGAATAGCAATGACTACCAAGCTACATTACTTTTACCATTTCTGCTACCTTATAGATAGCAATACACACGCTGCATCACTATCAGCAAACAAATTAAGAGAAAGTTAAACACTTTCAAAACCAAGTACTGAAACAAACTGTCTTCAAGTAAGGTTTGAAAACACCCCAGATGTTTTCTTTGGTGTTTAAATGCCAATTTTGGTTATATATACCAAATTGTAGCAGATCAAAATCTGCCTTTTTTTTGATGCCCTCACTTAAGAGTCTTAATTTACTTCCCTAATACCATAATTAATGATAAGAGAACTGATACAACTCATTCAAAAAGAAACAGACATAACTGGTTCCCCCCCTCACTCCCCCCCCCATTATGGCTTAGAATAAGTAGCTCTGTGTTGTTTAATAGCCTGCGGACTAATAAATAATTTACTACAGAAACACTTTAAAATATTCAAAGATTGAATGGAACACTTAGTCCGTAATTTACATACAGTAAATTACTCAATAAAATTGTTTTCCATTCATGTTCTTTTGCTCATTGTTTCAAAGAACAAAAGAAACAATGAGAACAAAAAATAAGAACTATACATCCTCTGACATTAATAAATTTTCTCTCCACATGTGAAGAAAGTTAGAGCTACACTTTGTAAATATATAGTTGCAATATTAGTGTTTAAAAAAAATGCAGGAGTATTTCTCTGCTTAGCTAATAGAGAATGGTTTGTGTGTTCCCAATTGTCATGTATTTATTGAACTATATAGTTTTAACAGCAAAGTAGGCATCTTCAATATTGAATTTGTTTGCAATACAAAATTTCTCAGCTTTTCAGATACAGCAAATTTATTAGATTCATCATAAGTAATAAAAGATGACTGTTGAACTTTAAGGCAGGCAAACCAGGCAGGTTTGGAGGAAATGTGAGAGCTAGGAAAGGCTATTCATTGCAAGAGCTAATCTCAAAGTCTAAATTATTGTTTAAATCTTCTATGTTTAGCTGGTTTCTTCCTTGCTAATGAAAATAGCATATTCTTCAGGAAAACATATCCTGAAGGTCTTGTTTCAAGCTCCCAGCAGAACACCACTGACAAGACAATTTGCGATTTCCTGGACAAGTAAATTTCCATTTATTAGTTAGAACATATCATCTACATTTTACCTACTAAAATGATAAGAGACTTATGCATCTTTTTTTGACTTGTCTGGAAGAATTACAGAAACACTTTTCTTAAGCTTCAGAAAGTTGTTCATTTTTTTACTAAGTAATCTGATACTGAATTAGGCTATTGGTATTTTTCATTCCACTGACGTCAAACAAAGCTTAAAATATCTGGGTGAAATGAAGAAAAGTCATCCAAGTAAACCAGAACATGTTCAAGCTCTCTGGCAGTCACAAAATGCCTTCTAATGCATTAATAGGTCTACACCATTTTATTCACACTGCATTAAAAGAGGTTATGAGGTCGTCAGAGTTTCTCAATGAACAGGTGAAAAATCAACCTCTTCCATCACTGAACTTCTACAGAATTCCAGTGCCCTGAGGTTTTATAATAGAACATCTGAAGTTCTTGCCCTAATGTCTCTCCCAGTGCCTTAGTCTGACATCAGACTATTTAAAGAAAATCCTAGATATTGACTACTCCTTGCTGAACCCTTGTTTCATATATAGAATTAGCACAGCTATATCTGTTCATAAATAAAAGTAGAAGGCATAAAATTGCTTATAGTAAGCATTTTTGTAATACATACACACACTCTAATTTCTGAAGTCCCACACTCTGTATTTCTATTTAAAAATTAAAAATTACCATTTTTCAGTGAACAAAAGACTTTCCATTGATATACCCTTCTAAATTTACACCTTCCTGAACAGCTTTCATGCATCCATTAAATTAACAAATGAGTCTAAGGAGTCTTCATGAGAGCAGAATAGAGGGAGACAAGAAAATGATTAACAAAGTACATACTGAGGATACAACACAGAGAATGCCTCACTAACATCTCCCTTCAAGCTAAGGCAGACATCATAGGAAAGCACTGCAAGTATGTAGAGCATTAAAGTCACTCAGAGGAATTTACAAAAACTATAGCAGAATACAGAACTCTTGCTAAACTCAGTAGAAAGGCTTTCCTTTGATTTCAAGGCTTTGAAATGCAGGCTCAAATCTAAACAAAGCGGATAACGTGCAGAGGCCTCCACACAGCACAGGTCTTCTGCAGAATGCAGAAGAGACACGCTTGCCACTTATACATATCAAGTGTGCTTAAAACCTAAAAACATGAAAAAATCCCACATTTCACGCTGATTTTTATTACCAAATGAAGCTTCTGGTTCATATAATTATGGCCACTGATTTTCGCTGATTTTGCTAATATTTCAGTTTAAACCTCTCTCCTATTATTTTGGCAAGAACTTAAAATAGCCACTTCATAATTTGGTAAGCACACATATGAATTTATTATTTCACTTCATATTTCCATTAATCATCAAGGCAATATAAAGCAGGGATAAAGACAAATTTTTTATATTTCTATATAGTTATCACCAACTAGTTCCATTGACCCTGAACAACACACATTGTTTTCTTTGTTCTCCCATATCTGTATGCAAAAAAATCCCAACAACAAAAAAAGGAATAATAATCTAATAGAGTGCTAATTCTTTTCCCCTCAACCAGGAGTTGTAAGTAACTGTGTAGGGCTACATAATAATCAGAGGATATTAAGTACTAGAAAAATTGTCAGTATTAAGCTACAGCATGTAACTAAAAGGTAGAAATACATTTCACTTTTACTCCGGTTTATGCTCAGAAAAAATTCTTAAAAGTATTTCAGCTCCTCAGGAGGTATTAAACACCAAAAGCTTTTCAGAGGGGGACTGTTATTCTTTTCAGAGTTGCTTTCCTAATATAGTTCTCTCCACAGGATTGAAAAGTGAAGCGGGAATTTAAGAAGGAAAATATTTTCTGTGATACACGAACAAAGAAAAATGCTGATTCACAGGTGGAGAGATGAGGTTCATACACAAAGATAGTTTAACTTTTATTAAATGGAGAGGTTGGGGATATGCAAGATATGCAGAGACAGAAATGAAAAAGAAGAGGATTTTCTGGAGTCAATAACCTTATTCCCTTACATTCAGGAGGTATAATCCCAAAACACTGCTTGATAAATAAGCAACTTTATCATATTAAAAGACTGATGGGATCCTGAAATCTCAGAAAGGTTAAGCGACAAAGCAAGCAGCTTGCTCTCAGTCAGACAATCTGAAGGTGGGCAAAGCACAGCACTGCGTCGAAGCAGACAACAGCAGAGGAGACTCTGCTTCCAACATTACTGAAGAGACTTCTCCATACTCTGTCTCCTGGTTTTGCTATGTAGGAGGTGATTCACAAACCGTAATTCGAAATGCCAAGGGACACTGGCAACACAGGGTATAGCAGCACTACAGTGCTGAATGTGACCACAGCTTTAAACGTGCAGTCTTAACATATCTACAGGAGCACAAAACTGCTGTGATTTGGAAAAATCTGTCAAAGAACTTGATTAAATACTCTGGTGGCTATCTTACAAAGAATATTGGGCTGATATTTATGGCTAAACTAGAGAAGTTTTAAAGTTAGCCACTTGAAAATTGGACCCAAGAAGTCTTTACAGGCTGCAAAGCTACTCAGATTTGTAGCATAGGCATATCCTTATCTTACCTTCCATTGCTGTTCGGTAAACTAAACATACAGGATGTCTTTGATACTCACCTTGTGGTATTTATTCATCAGTCAGCTCTGTAGCTTCAACAGAGGATTATTGGAAGATATACTGCCCAGCCTCACTTTAAATATCGCTTTGTTTTGGCTCAATCTGCAGAGAACAACAGTGTGATATTTCTTGAATGGCTAGCAGTTGGAAGTCTAGCTGCTCTGGAAGACCCTCCTATCCCTACGGTCTTTTTATAGGATGGGTTTTTATGAGCAGCTCCTCTGAGAGGTTTACTTTCTGGGAGAAAGGGATGTCAGCCTGTAATTGGGATATGGAGCTATGACAAATACAATAGGGACCCTTAATGGCATAGAGACATTTATTTTCTCTAGGGGTAAGTACTTGTGAACTTTGCTGGTGTTTAGAAGCAAACAAATTGGGACTCAAAAACAGGATCTACAAGAGGTCCTTCCCACATGGCGAAGAAAACAGGACAACCTAGAGCAATTTCTTTAGACCCAACTAAGCGAACAGACTATAAAAATAGTAATACAATACCTCTTTGCACATTGGGATGCGATAACACTAGAAAGTAGCAGACACCTACAAACACCTCGGCAAGAGAGCGAGCTGTCCACTGAAATGTAAGGGGAAAAGGGGAGAAAGTAAACAATCATTATTCTTTCCTCCAATTGCCATTTGATGAGGAGGAATATTAACCTAAATTATTCCTAGTCCCTTTAAGAGATGTTCAGTATCTCAGTTGCTACACCTAAATTATTCCTAGTCCCTTTAAGAGATGTTCAGTATCTCAGTTGCTACACCTAGCTAAGGCAGCCTAGTAGCTATAGAATTAAGCAGCTCCTCACAAGCCCACGCTGTGCTTCTGGTAATTTCACTGAAGGCAAATTTCACAGCTAATTGGAGCCTAAACCCAAATATTAGAAGAAAAAAATACAAACAAGAAGGAAATGCATAATGTATCATTCTTGATCCTTCCTTCAATACAAATAAAAAAATAACAGCATTTACAGAAAACCATCCAGCAATTAGGTCTTTAAGTATATTAACCTTTTGCTGTTTCCTATCCAATGGATATAATTGGCTTTGATGGAACAATGTTTTTCAAGCTGCCTGCTAAGCATATTCATGTAAGAAAACATTTTACATGACTTTTTGCTTTTGCAAAAGCTTCTGTTGTGCATCTCTGGCTAGGACAGATCACTGTCTAATTTTAAGTATTCATGGCTTAATACTGCATCACCTTCTTCATCAGCTTATACTTAACAAGTAAACAATTGATACGGCTTTATGAAAAAAGAAGTTGCTTTTCTAAAATTTTCCCTACCTTTTATTTCAACAAAACGCTGTTGATTCATTATCAAAATCCTCAAACTATGGAATGCTTAGTGAAACACTATTAAGTATCTATATCCTTTTTTTTTAGAATTTATTTCTTCAAACTCAGGACAATGTAGAAGTGCAACCATTTTTTGGACAGAAATCAGATCTACTAGTTCTTTGACCAAAATAACCCCCAAATCAACCAACTTCTGTCAGGGGTTCCAGTGTCAATACCTAGCAGACACAAAATGAACAGTATAATCTGGAAAGAGATAGTTTAAAGTGAAGGACTGATGCCTAAGACACTTTCTCAAGGACACCATTGAGATCTTGTGACAGCTCTGGGCATTCACCTCAGAACGAGCTGTCTTGTTCTTACCCGAGCTATTTAGTGCAAAATCCTGCTCTGAAAAATGACTGTGCAATGATAAGAACATCTTCCTCCCTTGTGTCTTAATCAGTTAAGCAACAAAACTAAGGTCAATAATTCCACTACAGTACAGTGCTGTCATACTGTATAAATCCCTTCCAGATGTTAGCAGTAATACCCATGTGTCATGGCCTCAAAATATTTATATATATATATGTATCTACCTACACCCTTATTGCAAGCCTTTTAAGCAGCCAAACTAGGGGAGAAAGAATTTATTAGAAAAAATATTAATACGCATTTGAGATTGCATACCTCAATATCCACAAATTTCAGAGCATGGGGCAAAAGTCACAATTCTTCTTAGGGTTCCTGAGTGCACTCACATCAGAGTCACACTTATTTGTAATGCGATACAAAAGCTACTCATTTTTGTCTCCGTGATAAATTGAAAAAGCACAATTACAAATTCATCCAACTTAATGTCAAGCAATATATTCATAGTGACCTTCTCTCGTATCACGTTTATTCATCAGAATGGCTATTGTAATTTGAGGAGGCTGGCATTATTATTTCAGCATAACCGTAGGCCGAATCCGATTGCTAGCCAGCACACAAAAAGTAGATGGACAGAAATACTGTACTGTGCAACTGAGTCGAGCTACAAATCCCTGGACTACTTTCACCTTCAAACAGCTCCTGCAGCCAGTACCACAAGCTGCCTTGCCAGCCGCCCTACAACAAGCAGCATCTCCAAAGCTACTCAGATAGCTGCTCCTACATCCAATAAGCTTCACTGTATTCTGAATATGGTCCTACCCACAGACAATCACTCTCCTGCTTTGTATTAAATATCAGCAGTTTGACACTTCACTAGTTAACAGTGGCTTTAGTGGAAGTGAAGTACACCATGAAGAAACATGGCTACATTTCTATTCATGAGAAATAATGGAACATTATTTGTACAGAAAGGCACGTTTCAGCTGAGTTACCACTGCACAGCTAACAGAGCTAAAAAGAACTGATCACATTGCCATTTTCTGGCATGGTAACTTTTATTATTATTTTTTAACATGAGGACATTGAAAGAAATGTAAATAAGAGGCAATCAGCATGAAACCTCATTTTACCATAGACACCTGGACAGGAAAGGAACAAGAAAGCATAAGATGTGCACTTCTTATGCATAAGAACAATATATTCAAATTTTAAGGTGGGGAAAGGAGTGTAAGGAAATGCTTAACTTTGTTTACATAGTACTGTTCTAACTTGTAACTAATAAATAAAAGGTGCAAGTTATTCCCCATACAACTCACCATACAAATGATGCAAACAGAACAAACCAGAACAGGAAATGTTAAGTTCTTGTTTACAGAAAAAAAGTGGATTTTAACAAGCATTAATTTATCATTGCATATCACAAGTCAAGCAATTTGCAATTGAACATGAGAAAAACTTGTATAGGTCACACCTGCTACTTACAAAGTGTTGACATTCTTGCCATGTTTCACAAATATACTGTCAAAACTTAAAAGTAGGAGACAAATCTATGCAATTAAATTTTTGTTTGGATTACTGAAACAAGCCATAATTGATTGCTCATATTCTTTACTTCATTAATGGCTCTCTAATTAGCAAAAACTTATCAGTATCTGTGGCTGGAGAGTTAGCAGTCAGTGATAAAAATACAGGTGTGAAATAACCCAATTTACGGTATCAGATGATGTTAATGATTTCACACAAAGAAGTAAGGTCCCATGAAATATATTACTTCCCATTACTACCCACTGACAATCAGAGTTTTATATCATGAAAAGATTACTATACTTATCTTCTCATTAGTAGCTAATTTGACTCTTTGCTCTTGCCAAACCAATTATAAGAAAATTTTTCAGGCTAAAATGAATTCATAGGGCACTTGGACCCCACTCATTTTTCTCATGATAAAATAATTAATAAGCACTTACACACAATTATCAAAATATTTGTGTTAACTAATTAGTAGTGTTAAGGACAATAAAACCTGTAATACATGAGAAGCAATAAAAACTCCTTTTAGTGAGTAATCATCATCAGATTTCCCTAACCTGCTGCTGTATTATAACAAAATCAGAGAAATTAAAGCAAAATACAGCTATTGCTATAAAAAAAATTATTTCCCTTACTCTCAGTAGCTGTTCCTCAAAATGGAAAACGTTAGTAACAGTGCACTCCTTAAGTTAGTACCAAGTGTTTTGTTTGAGTCAACGATTTAGAGCAACAGATTAGCGAGCTGATGAATTTCACTGATTAAATTACTTTGGTTTTGTCAGAAAAACAAATAGAGAGTATTTTGAAACTCCACAGACATAGTGTAAAAGCACGAAGACAAAACCTAGTGTCTTTGAATGATATTTATCTCTGCCTGTAGCTCTACTAAGCCTGCTCGTGTTATATTGCATCCACATTTAGTATACGTGCCACCGTGCAGAGGAGAGGGGTAAATGCCTGGTGATCAGGAAAGCGGGGCTTACAGAATGCGGGACTGGTTTGCCATCAGCCAGAACAGCCTACAGCTAGTCGACTAAGGCATTCTGTCGGCAGAGGAGGAAACTCAAATTCATACAGTAGGATTCAGGAAAAGAACTTGATCAAATGATACGGTCTATAAGTACCCAAAGATTTCGTATGCTGTCTTAAACTGTCCCTTTTGGTAAGCCTTAAACGAAGTTCTTGTGCCTCTCTTTACACTCAAGTTGGATTCATTTATGTTTCTGAGGCGGAGCTTATCAGTCACTAAAGTAAAAATCAATATGAAGAAAGTGTTATAAATATGGCATCTATGGAATCTGGAAAAAAAAAAAAGACATTTCAGCTTACAAAGACCAAGTGCCTCAGAACAGCACAACTGGATGTACCAACACTCAAACTAAATGCACGACCGATATCCAACTGGTAGTTGCTACATTGCAACAATGGGTAAATACTTCCTAAGTACATAGGCTGCAATAAAATTTTGGGATTTTTTTGTATGAAAAATACATATTTGCAAATCATAACTATTAAGTCAATCATATCCAGATATCACGATGCATTGCGGCTGCTTATCCCTGCTGAACACTATACACATGGTTAGGTTACTTCAAAAACCCTTCCCCTCCCACCTCCCAGGCAGATATTCACAGCTACTGAAGTGACTGATTTCAGGCGTCTAAAAGAGGAACACAGATTATTTGACATTTCAATACCCATAATGTGGTCTTAAAGAAAGAAAAAACTGTAAACAGACATTTTCAAATTATAGGCACCGGAGGCACACAGCTGCAAATTAATGCTTGATTTAAAATTCTTGGATTATAACACAGTCTGTAAGTATAGCAGACTGTTTTTAACTTGCAAGAGAATTTTGATTTATCTGAACATCACCACCTCAGTATAAAGTTAAACTCAGATTACTTCGAGGCATATTCTGTTTTAATTGCTTCATTGAATCAAGACCTTTGTAAGTCTTTTTAAACATAATTTTGTCCAGAGTATACCAGATTCATCATTCCTTTGGATTCTGACTAACATAAAACATTCCACTGAGGGCTGATTTGGTTTTTTGTTTTTTCTTTCCACCAGGCATCATACACATTCATGTCTCTTCAGCTTTGCGGTTTTGGGGTTTTTTTTTGTTTGCTTTTGTTGCTTTTTGTTGTGGGTTTTCTTATGTTTTTGGTTTTTTTTTAAAGGGCTATAATCACTACTCAATTCCCTAAAAACAAACAAACAAAACCCCCCAAAATACTATCTGACTTGAAATCATAGGCAGCATTTTCACTGGGAAAAAATGCCTGATAGCTTTCTTTTTAATCTATCTTTACAAAGCTTTCTGAAGATCAAAGAGGTCTCACTCAGATGCTTTTTCATGCCAATGGCTATCAGAAAGAACAGCCTTCAAGGAAACTGCTCAGTGAATCCCTAAGTAATCAGGCAGCAGTACAGAGTACAAAAACCTTCAAAAAGGTCAATGGACATGGAAAAAAACATCTTGACTATTAACTTAAGGGTTTTTTGGTTTGGGATTCTTTGGTTTGCTTAACTCCACTACCCTGGAGTTAACTGCTAACTGTGGAATTCAGCCATATTTGGCAGCAATTTCTCTAAAATGAAGAAATGTGTTAATGAAAGTAACAACTGCTAAGAGAGAGCTAGAAACATTAAAAATCCAAATCATTGCACTGTTTCTTATTTCTAGCACTACTGCTTAAGCAAATATTTAAAGAACAACAGCAAAAATCCCTCAGGATATTAAGAAATCAACTGAGCAGATGATTAGCTTCGCTATGCATTTAATATAAACAATTAACAAAAAAAATATACAGTGCTTCATAAGAATTAATTAAAATTGTCTTTTTGTAGTATAATGGGAATCTAACAAACTAATTCTAATCACATATCCACTATTACAATCTGAAGGTATCTTATTCTTCACGACCTCATACATACTGCACAGTCATTTATCCCTGGGAGGCTCACATGTGGTGTTTACCTACAGTTCCACGCAGGATTTCCACGTGAGCATTTACACAACACTTGTGTCATGATTTTCCATGCACCGCAAACTTATCAAGCCAACTGCAACTGTACTGCGTTAACGGCCTGGTCACACACAGTAATTCTGAATCAATTCTGCATGTGCCATGAAGTTGAACAGAGCATGGACAACTGCCAAAATCTTTTGCTACAAAAACCTTAATTTCCAAATGGAACAAGAGAACTGATGCATGTAGAATGCTAGAATGAGTCCATGCCCTTCATATGGGGCTGACAAAACAAATGACAATGAGATTTCCTTAGGAAGCTTATTAGCTTTCCCTGCATTGCATATATTAGTATATGTTTATTCCTCATCTGAAATAATTTACAAATTTTCATTTGTTTACATAATTCTTTTCCCCAAAGTGAACTCACACAACCTACATGCCTGTGATTCATTCTAAAGTTCTGTCATGATGAAAGGTGACCTCAAACCTTCAAGATCAGCACAGCAAGCACTGCAGCAATATTAGCACCAGTCAGATGAGCACTTCCAGCTTCCTCCCTCCACCGCCCTTCTCCTGTTCGGATGTACTGTGAAGGGTCCTGCAGCAAGTTTTTCACTGAAACACCAGAATTACTTTTAAAACATTGAAGTAATACCTGAATTATGAGCAGGAGTACTTTTACTAGCACCACTTAAACTCATAAATGGGAGGAGACAGCTCTACAGGATCCCTGACAGATCCCCTTGAAACTCTGTACTTGCAGGTTTCAAATGAAGACACAGCAAAGTGCTTACTAAGAATACCTGGGAGTTTTAGACTATTTTGTATATAGGCCAAAATGTACTTGATAAGGTTGCAGTTCTTTACATCAGTCCTAAATTTTAAAAAATACTCTATTACAACAGGTTTAAATAAAAGTTCCTAAGCTCACCTCAAGAACTTTAAAACAGCAGCTCCTCCCTTCATTCCACTGTCCGTACAAGCTTTAGAGATGAGCACGATAATGCTCGTGATGAATCCCAACCATGTACACTAGCTCACATAGCTTCTGTAAACTCTGGTCTTCAGATAAAACAGAAGACTTGACTATCCCAGTAGAATCCAGGCAGACTTCTGTCTGGGAGCTTAACCAGAGGGCCGGGTCTCCTTTCTGGCTATACAATCAAATGAGAACAGAGCCCTGAAGGAAGGTGACCCAGGCTGGCTCATATTCTCACTGCATGCACAACACAATGCTAGAGCAGAAGGGTTATGTTACATAGCACTGTGCTCTGAATTTCCCTAGGCTTACTGTAGGTGCTTTAAAATACAATTTTCTCTGTATTTTCCTGGTCAAACTGTGTGAAACCATTTCAGAGCATTGCTTTCAGGAGCTGGAACACAATTGTTTTTTGCTTGTCTGAAGTTTGAAATAAGGACATGACAGTTTTTTGACTGTTGCACTGCGTTTTGCTCTGTTGTGTCAGTGATTCGGGACAAACCAAGCCTGGCACAACGTGGGGAGGACATGAGGAGGAAAAGATTTAAAGCAAACCCCTACTTGTTACTAGGGAAATCCAGAGAACTGTGTATGATGACTCAGAATTAATTGCAGAACTACTATTTACAACACAACCCTTTCATCATACATGCACTCCTACATTTCAGTATAGACCCAAAGTAAACATCGTGCTTCACAGTTAATTTTAATGGCAAGATTAACCTCGTTACTGGAATAGCACTCAATCTCAAGTGTGAGCCACAAAGCACAAACTCTATAGCTCCTAGGAAGACTGAAAAATCTACGTACTAGTCAGTCAGTTTTGAAAGGAAAGCTCTTCATGCATCTAGCATTCAGTACTTGTAGAATATTTCTTACATCAAGATGAAAAACAAGACAATATTAATTGTTTTCACTAATATTTCACAGAAATTTAATTGGCTACACGTTACAGCACTGGGAAACCACTGGGGCCTCCCCATTTGAAAGGTTTTTTCAAGACTAACCAATGTTTTGAGCAAAAAGAACTTGTACCATATGCAGGGTTGACTTTATTGTTCACTTTTTAATATCATACGTTAACACCAGCGCTCCAAGACTGTTTGCATCCTTGTTCATACGCCAGCAAAGTAAGAGAGGAATTAAAGCAGATGCTTAATGAGTGTTCTCAAGTTCAGCAAGGACATCATTGATTCTTACTTTGCCTTCCAAATACTGTTCCCTAGCTGTAGCTACCTTGGGGTGCATAGCACTTGTTCGTTGACAGATGGGAAGCTGTGAGCTTCAGAGGGGTGACAGGCAAGAAGGTCGCCTTGGACTATCCTGAAGTTTGAAGAGACTAACACGGCACCCAGCAGAATCTTCGAGATTCTACCTTTTGTCCTGTTCTGGAGTCTGCTAGTTTAAAATAATGAAATGTATACACGTACATGTACCTCTCCGCTTTCTCCAGCTGCTGGATTCTCATTGTGCATTTGCTGTAGGCCATTCCCCTTCCAAGTCACAGTGCTTTCTACTAACTACATGCCCCTCAAGCCCTGTGTCATCTGTCCTCCTCCTGTGCTCCACAATCCAGTCATTAATCCACAAAACTTTTTCATAGCCCAGTATGAACGAGTCACAGCCCCCACAGCTCCTCCTCCCTCCCATACTGATGGCATTTACCCCACTATATCACATCTCAACTAAGAACTCAACTTACAAGAGAGAGACAGCAAGTGTGAGAGAACAGCAGCACATTAGAGAGTGGGCATGAACAACCAAGAGCAAATGAAAGCACACGAGAAATCTCAGGGAAAAAAAATTTTGTAGCTAGGTTAGGAGACAACTGGATGCAAAAATTATCTCATTAAAGAACTGATACAGGACAGTTGATCTTTGAGGGGTTTCAGACCTTCTTAACCAGGATCAGCCAAATGAGTACAGAAAAAAAAAAAGAGAAAAACCCACAGCAGCTCACTTAAAGAATTCCCAAAACAAGCAAACAAGACAGCAAGAAAAAGCATAGGAGAGAAGTTCCTTGTCTCTTCCACCTTGATGTGCTCCTTCTGCATTCTTATACTGGACTAAGTCTTGAAGGAAAGGACATCACAGACTTCAGTTAGGACGGCAATCCTTCCTGGGCTGAGGGAATGCGGAGGAGACACCAGCAGCTTTCAATATCTTATTTCAACACACGAATTCATAATCTCCTTCTGATAACATAGCCCATCACTCCTCCTCCTTAGCGTAACACGAGGTGTGTGGCAGGTGCTAGGGCCACTGTCAACTGCATGAAAATAAGCTGTTGCCCTGGCCACCAGTACAGCAGAGAATGGAAAAGATCTAAAAAATGCTTTGAAGCAGCACAGAAAAATAATCATGCAAAAGCGGGATGACAGGTTGCTAGTGAGTGAACTCCAAGTTGATGACTCACACTTTTTCCCTCTAATTTCAGTTACACTGAAAAACAAAAAATATATTTTGCTCAATTACTCTGATTATTGCTATCTCATTATTGCTGAGTCAGTTCTCAGCTCACAGTCCTTCTCAGATAAGCACAAACAAATAAATCAGCAATACATGAAATAAATCAAAGAAAGGTAGCATAATATAGCATGCGAGTGGAATTTACTGTTCCCCCCAATGAAAATTCTCTGTTGTGATATTAGGTAAGCTACAAAATATAAGAACTTGAGAGTTTTTCCATGATCTTCTGTTTTAAAATTGCTCCAAGAATGTAAATATGATAATCTGAGTTTTCTGAAGCCCAAAGCAACATTGGTAACTTTGTTTGTATACAATGTGTATGCATACAATTGTATGTTCTATAACAAATTTGACAGTAGTTTGACTTTCCAGTTACTTCCTTTAAGATTTCATCAATCCATCTTAATATTTTCAGAGTTCAGCTGTAACGTCATCTTGTCACATCAACATGCATTTCAAAACGTAGATAAGTAAAAATTATTCAGCCCTTGGATCATACACATCTCAGCTTGCTTAAGCCTCGTTTTGAAGCTTAGCCTTCTTTTACTCAGTCTCCAGCGAACATTCCTCTAGTATGCTGGGACACAGCAAGCTATTAGGGAGTCTGAGGAAACAAAAGAAGGCAGAACAAAACAAAAGAAAACCCCAACACGTAAAATACTGAAATACTACTGAAAAAAAAAAAAAAAAAGAAAAACTCACAAGCACCTGCAACCCCCTACCCCTCAACACTCATAAAGTAACCCCTCAACACTCAAAGTATCACTCAGCTCCTGAAACCCCAAAGAGTACACAGCAGTTTTCAGTCTTTGTGCAGGGAACACCTCACAGGGTCCAGAAAAAGGCAAAAGAAAAGCACACGCTAAGCAGCAACTCGTGTCATTTCTGAAAGGAGCAAGCACAGCTGAGAACCACTGGTCTAGTAAACAGGCCAGGTATTTATTTCAGGAAAATATGAAGTTTAAAAACTAAAATTTCAACTGCACATTTTAATCTGTCATTGTGTGTTTGTCAACAAGTATGCTCTAACATTAACATATGCCACTTTACTAATACAAAATAAACTATCAAGGCTTAATATTTTACAGAGCAAAAAGGAGAAAAACAACACGAGACAGTTCAACAAAATTAAGCTCCACGAATACATTTTGATGAGTTTCTAATGACAGGTCGTAAGTCTAAGGGGTCATAATAGCCCAATGAAATTGTCAAATATTTGATTTGCACCAACTTGCATCCCTCCAGCTCACTTAAACTTAACGTTTGTTAACATTAAAACCTATAATAAGCAAGAGCTGCAGAGAACATACCACTGCCATAACACTGTAGACCAAAGGTCGGGCTGCTCTCTGCAGGTCTGTCTGTGACAGTTTTTGTGAGCAAGGACTACAGCTCACGGGTCCCATAAATGCCTACTTGGCTGGCTGCCATTACCAGCACCGTTATTTTAGTTTGAACAGCTTACTCACTCTGTATACGAGCCACTGCTACATGTCCAGGATGACTAACAGTAGGACTAAGGGATGAAGCAGTTCCTTTCTTGCTTCACTGTCAC
>Ga0181612_177983_pt1 | contig 15261 bp, 5 predicted proteins | sample HoacroProtozoa21_FD_119630 | JGI IMG/M metagenome (GOLD analysis project Ga0181612, IMG submission 119630) | Hoatzin crop microbial communities from Cojedes, Venezuel. Combined Assembly of Gp0051906, Gp0051904, Gp0051908 | reverse complement strand
ATTGGAAAGAATTTTTTCCTTATATCTAATTGATATCTACCCTCCCTTAGTTTAAAGCCATTACTCCTTGTCCTGTTGTCACAACAGGCCTTGATAAAAAGATTTTCCCCATCTTTCCTATAGGTCCCTTCAGGTACTGAAAGTCTGCTATAAGGTGTCCCCGCAGCCTTCTCTTCTCCAGGCTGAACAATCCCAGCTCTCTCAACCTTTCCTCATAGGAGACGTGCTCCAGCCCTCTGATCATCTTTGTCATTGTTTAGTTTAGTTTCTTTAGAGTGTGTTACGAATTGGTGTAGGAATGAATTGTACTAAAATCAGGAGTCATACTGGGTAAGAAAGGGTGAGTCAGAAGAGAGTGAACTATTCCCATCCGTCCTTAGATGCTATCATCAAGTGCAGCTACACAGAATATTCTGTGCAACTGTCAGAAAAAAACCCTTCTACAAAAAGTTTCTCCTTCCTGAGACTTCTGTAGTGTTGAAATGTCTTCTGAATTTCACTTAAATATGAGTAGTTCATAATAGAATCATAGAATCATAGAATCATAGAATGCTTTGGGATGGAAGGGACCTTTAGAGGTCATCTAGCCCAACCCATCTGCAGTGAGCAGGGACATCTTCAACTGGACCAGGTTGCTCGGAGCCCTGTCCAACTTGGCCTTGAATATTTCCAGGGATGGGGCCTCCACTACTTCTCTGTGCAATCCGTTCCAGTGTTTCACCACGCTTCTTGTAAAAAATTTCTTCCTTATGTCTAGTCTAAAATATAAAATACTAAAATATAGAATACTAAAACTGTATGTTTTTTCCTAACCAATTTAGAGAACTGGATTTTTAAGTTGTTGTTGACAGGTGCTATTTTGCTCTTGTAATTGGGAAAGAGCATATTTATCTGCCGGATTATCCACTTCCTGAGAGTTTCTGTCTTGTCAAGTTAAAAATGGTACATTTATTAACCTGTCTGAAACTTGAAAGTGCATACTTCAAATTAATTCCTTTTCACAGCTTTCTGCAAAGTAGGTATTGGGATATTTGGCATAAACCAAAATGCTTTTGTATAGCATACTTTAAGCAGAATTTTGCACATATCACTAATCACTAATAGTGGTTAGATCACTAATCATCAATATACCAGAGCTATGCAGAGGGACATACAGTTTTTCTGCTTGATATCCAGTAGTTACAGAGGAACACAGAACTTACTTCAGCATAATACAGATACAGTCATAAACTTCATTATTCTGGAATCTTCCATGGAAATATGGATTTTTGTTCAAGAAATGCAGGCTTAAAGGACATTTTTTCATCCCCTTTTTCTCAGTAAAAAGGAAGTAAAGTGAAGCAAAGTAAGATGAAAGATAATGAATGCATCTAGTCCCTTACCAAACTCTTTGGAGGCTCTTTGAAACCCATGTCATGTAGTCCTATGTTAAGTAAACAAAATCCTCAGATTTCTTTGACTGACTGGTGTGATGATTTTTAGTGTGGAATTCCTCAGACTGTCCGATGCAGGAATTCACCAAACCTCAACCAACACTTAGAAGAAAGCTGTCAGATTAAATATTCAGTGATACAAAATGAATATATTTACTTGTTTGATGTACAAGAAATGTTCTGTAGTGTTGCATCTGCTAGAACCTTATTATCATTTCACTTCAACTTGTATAAATGAAAAACCAGTTCACTGAAGTTGAGTAAGTATTGCCAGCATAAAACTGGGAGAAGTGGAGAAACAAAATAATAGCAGGTTCTAAACTTTCAAATATAAAGACAAAAGCTTCATCTGATGTCACTCATCAGCATAGCTTTATGGAAATCTTCCTGAGGTTGTTCTTTCCCTTCATGTGTAATTCCTCTGTGATTCCCTGATAACTGCTTTTTAGAAGGCTAAGCATGCAAAGTCATGATGCTCAGGCAACCCTCTGGAAATCAAGTATATACTTTATTTCATTCTAAGAAAAACGTGTTCCCAGCTGTGCAGAAGGAAAGAGGATTTGTGTAAATATACTAGAAGTTTGTCGTTTCTCTACCTTTACGACCACTTTGTAGAAGCATGATCATCTCAGCTCTTTATTCAGAATTTGTAGTATCGTATAGTGTTTGATGACACTTTCTCTTAATACCAGTTCCTTACAAAAATCTTGGGGATTCACAGATCTTTGTAACTGAGTGATTTGTTCTAACATCTCTTTATAGTCAGTGGAGAGGTCCAAGCGCTTCCAGAGAGCAGTTCTTCTCAATCAAAAGTAGGCATCTTAAGTCAGACAGATAAATCATGCCTTAGAAGTGCTTGTTTCTCTCACCGGACTTTTAGGGAGCTTCAGGTGACTGGCTTACATATTTATGTTTGAAGTTATGTGAGATGAATTTTATCTTTCTAACCAATTATTTTTCTGACCCTCCTGTCTCAACATCATTCTGCTATCAGTTCCAAATTTCATCTTTCCAAAAATACCCTTTTCATACATCTGAGATTACTTGCCTTCCTTATTTATGATGGCAAATGTGTAAAAATGCATATCATATATTATTATCAATTTATTGTCATTTTGCAAACCATGCGCAACATTTTACGTCAAGTGATTTTCAGACAACTTCATTGTATGAAGTTTTAAAGGTGTGATCCCCTGGAGTGATCTGCTTTCAACTCTGAGCATATTTCATTCCAAAGTAGTAAGCAAGATATTCAGAATTTAGAAATATTTTCCTCCAGTGAGGAAGCATTGCCTGTGAAATACACAGAATAATGCAAAATCAGAGAGAAGGTAAAAAGAATCCAAAGGGGAAAAAAAAGGTTTTGGTAGACATCTATTTCTTGCTAGTCATTTCTTCTCCTGGCACCATACATAACAATCTGCTCTTGCTGCTTCTGAAACAGCAAGATGAATGGTCCCATCAGCATCACTATTAAAAGGGTAACAACAGACTGAAATAAAAAAGAACAGTTTTGTGAGAAAAGTGGAATCAGTGACTATAACTAGATCAAATAATAACCATGTGATATTCATTCAAGTGATTATTATTCATTCCTTCATTAATATGACATTCAATATTAAAATATCATCTATCAATGTATGATTAGGTACTTTACATTCAAATTACAACTTTGTATATTAAGTAGCAGATTCTATGGCTACATATTTTAAAATCAACAGTAGCAAATTTCACTGGAAAGCTCAAAAGGAACTTTCTAACCATTGGTGGTGATTTTCATTAAGTTGTAAAAATTAATGAAGCTCTAGAGAACTCAAAAAAAGATAACTTTATTCCAGCATTTTGTAAAAAACAAGTACAAGACTTGGAGATCACAGTGTCAGATCAGCTGAACAGGAGTCTTGTTGCAGTGCTGGGCCTGTTCTTGAATGTATAAATAGAAAGATGGAGAAGGAGAAGAAAAAAACAACTGGATTTGCTGATTCAGCAAGCAAATTCTGCATAGTAAAATAGTATCAGAATTATTAAGAAAAGATGAACACCACGTGATGATATTAAGTAGACTATAAAAGAAGAATGAGAAGTATGATTAGCGATTCAGACCAGCGAAAAGATGAAGCACAATCATGAGTGGAATTCATCTCACTTGTCTTTGGGACATGTTTGTCTAGATTCTTCAGCATAGTAAATTTTCAAATAAAATTTAAATGATTTGTTAAAAGAAACACTGGTTAAATTGAGAATGAGTTGCTTATGAGTCCACACGATTTTGTTATGCGCAAAAAGGAGAGCATACCTTACATATGGATCTGAGAGAATGTGCTGTTTCTCTGAATAATGTTTTAACAGCCTTTCAAAGTGCAACACTTATTTGTAGTGTAATTATAGTGATGGCTAATGCTTATAGACCAAATTATCTGTGATTGCTAATTCCTAGTAATATTCCAATTAAAACTGTCATACACCAGCTTTCTAGTTTCTGTGTTTTTCTCTGGTGCTATGCTCATGCCTCCTTGTACATTGTTCAGATGAATCAGCAGCCCTGAGCTCTCCACTGGGAGGAGTAGGATGCTGCTGGTGATGATCACACCATGATTACACCATGATTACTTAATTTTTTTTTTTTTTAGTCCTCCACATAATATTGTAAAGGGTGAGAGTTACACTATTGTACAAAGCTAAAAAAAAGCAAACCAAAAAAACACAACTAAAAAAAAAATTACAGTAGAGCTGAACCAAGATCAAAATCACAGGACATGCAAGTAACACCTGACATCTGAATATCTGAGGAATTTGCCGTTGAACACAGAACAATTTAGACAATGGTCAGCTAATTCTAATTCAAGTTTTTTCAATAATTTTTTTCAAATGGAGCTAAAATAAATTCAGAACCAAACAAGACATGACAAATTCTGAAGTCTGTTGTGATAAGTGATTGCTGTAAAGCCTGAGGTGTACCACTAACACTTGGGAACACAAAGCTGGTTGGGCTACATGTTTAATCTGTTCTGCCTGTTTTCTTACTGACTTTAGTGGTGAATCTATAATCTATGAAATGGATTAATTTGAAATATGTGTTAATGAGGAGCACTTTTAGTGAGTCTCAGATATCTTATGCTGGCACTTATCCTTTTGATCTCTCTCCCACATAACCTTCACAGGCAATGCCCTAATGAGTTAGTTCCTTATAATTCAGGTACATGTCTTGAAGACTTTATTCTTCCTGCTCATTTTTCTGATGTGATAAATGATTAGGAGATTTTGCTGTGTATCTGGCACTGTGTACTCCTTTGTAATTACGGATAATTACACTGAATTTCCCACCTATACCTATTTCCCTATTTGATACATTTTAAACAAAGATATAATGTATCTTAATACTGGGTGGATTAAGTTCTTTTCCATAAATTTTGAATGCTTTTTGTTTGCTAGGCTGTGAACTGTACCTGAGTTCTTGACTGCAGCAGGACAATGCATGCAAGATACACTCTGTCGGACTATAAATCTTTAGTAGAGTTTGATGATTCTGGGTTATTTGTGCTACCCATAAACAGGAGGAAAACGTATGAGATCACTGAACATTAATGGAAACTGTCAACAGGATAATACTTTCCCATAGGATTTTTCAAGTCATAATAAATTCATAATATTATTAAGTTTTTAATCTTTTGCTTGGATGTAGTTATCTGGATTCCTGGTTTCATTTGTGGGATTATGGGCTGATACTCAAGGTAATTCAGACTCATCAGTTTTGGATCCCCTCTGGACTGTGAAAGGCATTCTTGCTAAATACTATGGCCATAATTCAAGGATGGATTTGAACCTGTTCAGGTATAATTTATTGAGTTCTGTATCTTACCTTGGCTAAGTGTGAATTATTTTATAATACGTAATGTAGGCTGATGATTAATACTGAATTATAAAACTTCACAACTTGTTGGCCCACTACTAATACTGGATTTTTAATTTATTAGACTGTCTTTGTGTTAAGTACTATAGATGTTTCAAAAGTTAATACTCAAGATTTAGACTATGCATTTTCTTATTTAGCAGCTTGTATAGAACATTTATCTGTGCGATGAAATGGTAAACTTAAGAAAATGTGTTTGCTTTTATAACAACATGTTGTCATAGAAATTTGTTTTAAATTAATTTTATAAGGTACCTGTAGTACAGAGGCAAGACTAGGGAGGATGAGAATTACAGGGCTGGTTTAAAATCCGGTCCAAATCCTATTTAATTCAGTGCAATATTTCCATTAAATTTGAGTAATGTCCAGGAATAAAAAGACAAGATTTCTTTTTTGTTCTCTTTGTGAGTTGTTCTAGTAAATAGGGTGTGTGTATACTTTTGGGTCCTCTTCTAAAGCCGGTAATCCACTGGACTGATACTACATTGTGGTATCTTTGTAATTTACAACTACCTGTGGCTCTCAGGAACAGAAAGACTAAAGGAAGTAAATGAAAGTTTGCAAAACCTTTTGAAGCAGTGATCTGATGGTTATTTTACATCACTTTGTGATCACTTTGTTAAATATGCAATTATCAACAAAAAATGTATGTAAGTACTGATACAAAGAATCAGTTGAATAAATGCAATACATAAAAAAGTGCTCATCTACATTTGTTTTCCTAGCCTTGTGGTTTATTCCTTCTTAGCAAAACCAGGAAGAGAGATATTACTGTTCTTTCAAAGAATTTGTGGGTTAATATATTGACAGCCCTGATTTTTTACTTAGGAGTGTACAAATCATAATTTTAAGCATAGTCAAAGAAAAAGAAAGTTGACATGTCACCCACGGTAAATGCTAGACGTTATTCACAGTAGTGCTGCAGAAGGTACCTGTAGGATACTACGAAGGTCTCATAAAGGATGGCGATAACAGGCGCTGACCCTGCAGATTAAAAAATAATTTAGTAACAACAAAAAGAGCTTGTCTCACTCATCTTGGTTAAATTTAGAATGTTTTTTATATGTATTGGATATATACTGATTGAAAACTCACTGCTTCTTTTATGTGGCTGAATAATTAAGACTGATGATGTTAGTCTGGGCCCATGAATTAAAAGATAGAGAAACACATTATTAAATCTATGATATGCTTGCAGTACTGAACCAGCATAACTTGATTTGTCATTGAAGTCCCTGAAAGTGTTGTAAATGACATAGATTGCCATCATAAGGTGTTCACAGGATCTGTTCAATATTGAAAGTAAACATACATCTGCTTTGCTGTCTGTCATTCTTCAAGCTGAGAGCAAAACAAAGCCCTGAAATAGCTTTGGTGGTTATAAAGTAGGAACCATGCCAGCAGAGTAAACCTGATTAACAAATTTTGTAAGAAATCTTGAAATGACAGCTAAACAGTATGATGCAGAAGCGTAAACACAAGTGGCCAGTATTATCATATGCTGTTTAGAAAAGCACCAATAGTCAATGAATCATGCAGCTGATTATTGTATTCATTCATCTGTGGGTTACTGGGGCAGTAGCAATGTATTTCAGTCTTGAAGGTTTGTTATTGTTTAGACCACATTGTAGAATCTATTGATTATCCATATGCTGCATGATTTATTCTTTCATCTAATATTTGTGCTCTTGGTAATAGGATATTGCAGCCACAGATTGTGACATTTTAGATCACATACTTTATGGTTTTCATCTAGGAAAATGTAATAATAAAAAATTGAGAAAGGTCATAAAAACTTTATTCATGTCATTCTAAAGATATTATTATAACATCATTATTTTACTAACATTACCTACATTAGCAAATTTCATCTGAAGCATTGGCAAAATTTGTGTGAAAGACTGAATTTGCAGTTACAAAAATAGCCATTTTCCTTTAATATTCTTCACAATTTATTATTTTAAACCATCTAAACCAAGAATCAATTTGACTTCAATTTTTGTCTTTGTTTTTCTGGCTGCTCTGAGCTTTTGTATGAAGGGTTCTTGAGTCAGTGATAAGTGGGTGTCTAGAATTTAGTTCAGTTGTCTAGGCACAGCCATCTAGTACCATTTTAAATGCAAAACATCCACACAAAGCCTGCAGATATGACACAGCACCTGCAGGATACCCATGCCCTTCTGATAAATAGCATCTACCATTGAAAATGGTACTAAACAGTCTTAGGCAACTAAATAAAACCTCCATAGTAGTATTGTGCTTTCTTTGCATTGCTTGTTCCCTCCGATAAAAGTGAGACACAATGTACAGTAGGATATTTAGGGCTGTAGTTTAGCTGTCGGTGTATGCGTGCCTACATGTGAGCTAGGTGTCCCAGCTGCCTTTGTAGCTGGTGGAGATCTCATCCTCGGTTCAATCACCTTAAAGTGGGCATCTCGACTGATCTGATATGCCCTGTCTGATATGTCGTGTCTCATCTGCTGCTCCAGAAGCACGCGGGTCTCCCATACACGTGGTCTGCAGTTACTCAGCTCTCACTTGTGCATGTCAACTCGTGGGATAAACTCAAGAGGCTTTGCTGCATAGAATAGATCTCCACTGGTGGGAGCCTCGCTGCTTCCAAGGTCCTGACTTTAGGAGTCTGACTTTTGGAACAAATCAAACCCTTTGCTGAATGATATTTGGCACGTATGAATGCTTATAGTGAAATTCACTTTAGGAGAGGTGCATGTATGTATGTGCCATAGTAATGAAAAAAAAAACACCACAAGACAAATGGGATGTACTTTCCCACTCTTCACTGTGGGCAGGCAACACTTTTTTCTTACTTGTATGAATATTAGAGGAATGGAAAAAAGAGAGAGAGCAAAATAAGTCTTGAGGATGGCATGAAATATGAAACTGAGAGTTAATAGATAGCAGAGGAATAGAGGTAATGACTCAGATTTATAACCATGTATCTCATTTTTATTGGAGAACACAAAGAATGCTTAGAACGTCTAAGCAGATTAGTTTAATGTGTCTTTGTGCTCTTTTCATAAATCATACACTTGCAAACCCACTGAAGTCAGTGATGATAATTTCACCGACCTGAACAATCTTTTTATAAGAATATAAGACGTTTATTCTTATGCATAAATGTGTAATTAAAGATATGATAGCCAGTCTTTGTTATTGTTGGTTATTATATTAAAATTATTCTGAGTGTTTTACCGTTCCTTTCAGCCAGTGACTTAACATCAGACTTCAGACTGCTTCAGTAATTGCCTTACATAATTTGACGCTATTTGCTTCTGCCTATTTTTATCGTTACTGTTGGGACAGTACTTGATGCTTTTTCTCACTTTATTTCTAGAGAGTCCCTTTGAAAAAGTAAATGTGAAAAAATAAATACGTCAAAACTTGTAAAGTTTGAATAAATAAAAGGAAGTTACTGAGTCATAGCAGTCCAGTGGATAAAATGGGTTAATAACATGTGTTTCTATGTATTTTTATTCTCAACTCTAAGGAAAGTTTCCTTTTGATCTATATATTGCCCCTTCACCTTCCCTGAAGTGCAAGCTTCTCAGGCAGATCTAGGAAATTCCTCAACGCAAACAGTCTTTCCGTTTTGAAAACCAGCATTTTTCCTTACCTGGAAATCACAGATCAGATCAGGAGAGAACACTTCTCCAGTATACTTTAACTTGTATTAAAAACTACTCAGTGTGCTTAAGGATTGCCGGCTAACACATGAAACTAAATGGAAGTTTATGCATTCAGGCTTTACTGGTTATGCAGGTCTGGAGGCTTAGGGGAGAGCGTATCCATCCCAGTGCCCGAGGGGAGCAGTTCTGCACGGTCCATCACTTTGCTTGACCGTAGCAGTTGCCAGACCAAACAGCATTGTTTAAAAGCACGCTCTTGTGTGCGCTTGGTACAGCTCCTTCCTTTGGAAGACAAGACGACAAAACTGTTTGATCTTTTGTGAGTCCAGTTTTAGTGGAATGGAAGAGTTGTTTCAATTATTTAATGTTACTTTTTGCCCATCCATTTAGGATGGTATGAGGAGTGACTTGGAGTGACAGAGCATTTAACTTTCTGTTGCATAACGAATCGTGAGATGAGAGAGCTAATATATGTTTATATGTGGACAGATACAATAGACCTTTGTTGTATTTTGTAACTTAATAATTCAGCTTACAATTGATTTGCTTTTATATTTTTTTAGACTGTGTTTAATATATCCTGCCAAGAAAACATATGGATTATTACTTGTCTTGTAGCATGAATTGTAAGGTGTTTGCCTATGTACAAAAGATGGTTGTCACAGTTTGTGAGAAGTTTGTGTATTCATAAATTCTAATACAAAAAATACATTCAGGATAAATGTAAGATGTCCTGATGTAATTGCTTTAAATTCTTACTCCAATTTCATATTTTTTAAACCTTAAAAATAATGATTTTCTTTTATTACAGAAACCTTTGAGATGCTTATCAGACTGGCTGAGAATTACACAAGCACACTTTTTTGCAACGCATATTGTAACACGGCTGCTGAGGCTACTGCACCTGTCCAGGAGTTTTTCACAGATGTTGGACTCTTCGTCTTTGGCGCAGACATTAGCACAGAGCAATTTGTCAACAGATTTTTTGACACCCTGTTCCCAATCGTCTACAACCACGTGATTAACCCTGGCCCGACTGATATTTCACTGGAATATGCGGAGTGCCTCCGCATGGCGAGCAGAGACATCAGGCCCTTTGGTAACGTTCCCCAAAAGGCCGTAGGACAAATGGGAAGATCACTGTTACCCAGCCGGACTTTTTTGCAGGCTCTGAATTTGGGGATTGAAGTGATCAATACAACAGATCATCTGCGTTTCTCGAAAGACTGCGGCAGAGCGTTACTGAAAATGCAGTACTGTGCCCATTGCCAAGGGTTGACTTTAAGTAAGCCCTGTATGGGCTACTGCCTCAACGTCATCCGGGGCTGCTTAGCTAACATGGCAGAAGTTGATCTTCACTGGAGGGAATACGTTCAGTCCCTGGAGGAGCTCTCAAGTGCCATGAGTGGGACATATGATGTTGAGCACGTGCTTCTAAACTTTCCTTCACTTGTTAATGATGCTCTTGTACAGGCTCGTATCAACGGACCAGAATTATTGGAGCAGGTAAGAAGCTGTTTTTATCCACTCTCGGTGCAAACATGACACTGAGGAAAGGAATATTGATAACTAATACTTCTTTGGCCATTTTTATGGTGATGAATGCATTTGTATCCAAGTTCAACGTTATTCGACAATGCGTGTTTCTAGCGCTGCCAGTTTTTATTTTAATCATGGACGTGACCTGCTAGTTTCCCATATTCTGTTCACAAGTTTATTGTCAAGTGGAGACTTAGAATTTTGGCAGCGTTTACAGTAAAGGCTTTTCAAAATGAAAAGAATTGTTGTGTGGAATTTATCTTTTCCCGTTTCCCATGAAACCATAGCTTTTCTCAAAATTTTGCTGAGTGAAAATTTCCGTTGCACAATCCAATGGAAACTTCTATTTAGAAGTTACTTACTTTTTATTTAGAAATCAACATTTTCAGTAGATGCACTGAATAGCTTTAGGTTTAACTCTACAACTGTGTCTGTAAAGTTCTGCTGAACAAGGGTGAACAATGGCACGTGTCATTAAGTTTGAAAGCTTAAACTATTAATGAGAGGAAAGTGAATTATCTGGTGAAAAACTAATTCCACAGTCTATAAAAACAGCAATGAATAATAATCTGACATTTGTGTAAATCAGAGTGTAAAATCTCAGCAATAATATTTGTTTGCAGGTTGGAAACTTGTTATATGACATACTAGGAATAATTTTTAGGAGCACAAGAAATGTTTTTCATAAACACAAGTAAACCATTTAATCACTTCATTGTTATCTTATATTCACATAAAGATAAATTTAAACAATCCTCCTTTCTCACGAGGCCTGTCTTACAGAACCTATGACTTTGCCTGTATTGTTTGCATAATTTTGTAGGTTTCAGAGAAAGTAGCACAATTCATTTCTAACATGAACTAAATCCTTCCTTACATATACTTAAGAGAAAAAGCAAGTTATGTGAGAGTTGTGTTAGCTGTGAATACATGAAGTGAAGAATTTTAAGATGCTGTCAAGGAAAATGCACGTTATTTAGCTACACATTACTAAGTAAGTTAGTATATCTGCAAATTTATGAAAGTGATATAAGTAGCAAAATTTTAATTCTTCCTATGTTGTATTTAATCCACGATATGTTTTCTAATTGTATTTTTCTCTATATTCTTATGTGCAGACTTCACTAACAATGACATATTCTGTGTTTAAAGCTGGGTCAAATGTCTTGATCTGGGGAGATGCCTTTAGTTTTACGGGGTACCCAGGTCTTTTTGGGTGTGACTGTGGTGTGGCATCAGCTGAGCTGCATTAACACTTCTAGGACTACCACACTCTGCCCCTTTACATGACTAGCTGAAGCTGAAGTGGCACCTTCTGCTAAGCAGCTGATATGACCTCTGACAATAACGAACTTGACCTAATATAATAAAATACAGGATTCTTCGTTTCTTACTGAAACCCACAGTCTATTGAAATGGGTTCTTCATCCTGCTTGTAAGCAGTGAGTAACAGAGAAATTGCTGATTTCTGTGAATTTCCCATTTTATCTGATTCTTACCAGCCAGCTACATTAGCCAGAATCTCCTGCTGCTGAACTTCCTCGAGAAAAACTGATTTTTTTTAAAAAGATTTTTCACTAACAGTTTGGTTCAAAAGTGGCTCACTGATGTCTGTTTAATTCCTAATATGTTTCAGAGCTACAGTTGCCTTTTAGGGATATTCCCTGTTCTTCCTCAGATTTTTGGGGGATCTTTTTTGCCTACAGTTTTCAGGAACAAGCTAGAATAAGGACTTAAAGGCTCAAGGGAAGGGTTTCTGTTTCCTGTATCATCCTGCATCGTTTAGTTTGAGAAGTTTTAGACTGGAATTTTCAACAGTGAACTGGCATTGGCCCAGACTTAAAAATCTTTTAGCTCACTCATGTTTTCAAAAAGAAAGTTTTTATTCTCCAAAATAATATATTTAACTCAATTTTAGTAAGAAATTAAATGGGTGAAGAGCCCTGCACTCAGTCTTATGGCTTAATGAAAATTTCAGATTGATCCAAAATAAAATGCCTTATTCTGATACTCCTGTAAACTCTGTGCCTTCATTCTCCCCTCATACGATGGAAGGAATACTAAAATGTCTTATAAATGATATTTTATACCAATGTTTTTGTTAGAAAAGCAAGCGTTTACTTCTGTTGTGTTAAGATTTTCTCATATAGAATCACTTCCAAACTTTAAAAACTAAATATTTCATTGTTCACACAATTTGCATCAAATCTATGCATTTAGACATGCCTTTCACTTGATCTCAATGTTATAGTTGACTAGTCCTTTCTCTCTTTGATCCATAATTTGGTCAAATAAGACTACGATGCATTGATCCCTTGAAACATGTTGATCTAGTCAGTCAGTTCTGAATTGTGGAGTATGGCTTGAGTGTATTTCGTATGTGCCCATACATTAGGTATCAAGACCTAATTCTGACATGTAATAAATACAGACTTTCAGCTTTAAGAGGCAGAGGATATTAATTCTGTTGAAATTGGCTCATTAACATCTATTTATTTTATCTTCAGAATGACTCGTGAACTGTTTCAAATTCTGATAAGCAATTAATGCATGAGTGATTCCAACAGACACAGAAAAGATGGTTGTGAGCCAGCAAATAATGGCTCGCTTAGGCACACAGCAATCTCTGCAGTTTCAAAAGTGGATTTCATCACACTAAGTACTTTTATGAGTTTTAAAGAAGGCGACAGAGAAAAACAAATCTTTAAATGTTTGAAGTATGATATATACTTATACAAATGTTAATAGGAGAATCAACAGAGTATCCTGCATAGTGATACAGGTATTTATACAGCTTTTCGTGTAATCATGGGTACATTTGTCTAAATAACTATGTGTAAAGGATTTTTTTCTACCATGTTACATGGATATCTATATTTAAATCTGATGTAGCTGGTAGGAGTTGGAACAGAAATTTGTTAGCAGACCTGTGTGTGTATGCTCATGAAAATATAAAGTAATAGAGGTTTAAGAGACCTGCATCATATAAAACAAGATCAGTATTCATTATTAGGAGGTGAAATGGGTCCGAGGCAAGGGCTGAAGCAAAAGGGGAAAGGAACAGGAGAGAAGAGAAAGAGAAAAGTCAAAAGACTTTATAATTAAATTGATCCTCCAAACTTTACATGAAACTGTTGTTCTTGATTCCTGAAGGATCAATGATGTTTGGGATTAATATTAAAGAAAAGAGATGAAAAAGAACATTGATTTAGTAGTTCATTGTGTATTCTGGGCACTGATGATTTGAGGATCTGGAGGAATATGAAGTATGTGACCATGATGTTAAAAACTATATATGCATATAAAAATGTGGGAATCAGAAACACAACAGAAAAATTTTAAATCACAGAATCACAGAATAGTAGGGGTTGGAAGGGTTCTGAAATGTCCTTATTTTGCAAGTGAGGAATTTGTACTATAGGTTTGGTAAAATTCTTATATGTATTTTTGTATGTAACATAAGCCTACAAAAATTTGGAATGGTATTTTCAAAAGCACTGTATTTTCACTGTATTCTAGCCCATGTAGACTTTTACGGGATCAGTTTTCCAAACAGTTGGAGATAACAAAAATGTCGAACTTCTGGAAGTTTTCAAGACCTTTCACTGATTTTAGTCTAATCCTAAAAGAATTTTGAAATTATACATCTTCTAAAAAATACGCATAATTATATTGTATGAAAAGAGACTTTTGTCTTACTCTTTTCTTTAACCTGTTGCTAATACTAATAAAAAATGGCATCTTTATTCTGTCATAGAGTGCTAGCAGGAAGAAATTAATAGACTGTGTTTAGGGCTTTTTTTCTTTATTGATTATTTTTACTTGAAATGACTAGCTATAAACACTTCAACAGTCAGAACTGCTGTAATATAGTGGTGTTTCAAATTTAATAGTCCCATGATGAGACATATTTACAAACAATATAAATAGATTATTTGTGGGTTTTTTTCTATGCCTTCTAGGATCTGTTTTATGTAGCTACTTTTTATTGGGCTTTTTCTAGCAAAAAGTCACACAGCCTTATTCCTTGCCATTCCATAAAATGAAATGCTGTAGAAGTGCACTAAACCAATTAATTTTTTAGATTTAAAAAAGGAATAGAAAGAACATGATAAAAAATATCTTTTCATACAAAACATACACCTGCATGTTGTAGTATAGCTGCAAATTTTATTTTTGGAAACAAGTAAGCTTGATTGTCAACAAAAGACCAGATTAACACCATTTCTAATTGCGGGAAGTGCACATGTTTCAGTACACCTGACAGTATGTACACAGAAGTGACATACATTTATTATCAAATTTAGTGACTATTTTACTACTAGCTTATCTTGTTTTGCCTCATTAGTGGAGGAACCTTTCATCATTCTTTGATTTTGAGAACTGTGAATGCTGCATACCCTTCAGTAAAATGGTTAAGGGCTTTAACCTTAATTTTACTTCTTTGTGTTTTGTTTTCTTGTTTCACCATCGTAGCATTATTCCTATGACTCCTACCTTTGTATTTTGAAACTTTCAAAAGGAAATAATGCACATTTACTCTTGCCACCTTAATTTTCTCACGACTTTAACCTAAAGTGAAATAAGAAATATACCATATGGAAGTGATGCATTCAAGAGTTTGTGATGTTTAAAATAAATATTAAAGCATTATTTTACAAATGGGAAGGTTCAAACTTGACATTACGAATCATTTCTTTACTGAGAGGGTGGTCAAACACTGGAGCAGGCT
>Ga0181612_158483_pt1 | contig 15261 bp, 7 predicted proteins | sample HoacroProtozoa21_FD_119630 | JGI IMG/M metagenome (GOLD analysis project Ga0181612, IMG submission 119630) | Hoatzin crop microbial communities from Cojedes, Venezuel. Combined Assembly of Gp0051906, Gp0051904, Gp0051908 | reverse complement strand
GTTAGTTGCTCTCTTTCACTGTTAACACTGCCCACAGAACTGCAGCCTTTTCTGCTTTCAGGAGACAAGAGCATGACTGTAACTGCATGTGCTAGGATGCAGGGATGTCACGTAAGGCATGACATCGCCCATGTGAATGTGACATCCTCCTACTCCCCTCCCTTTCACTTCAGCTCCCATTACCAATGAAATGAAGACCTCACCAAAGCCATCATGGGAATTTTTGGTGTAATGGCAAAAGAAGAGGTTTCAGTATACAAAGCATGTATTGCAAGGGCTCTTTTGAGCCAGTAAATCCTGGGGTGGGGGGACCCACAGAGATTTAGATCAAGCTCGGTCCAATATATGCATTTACACTAAAGCACGCGAAACCTATTAATATTAGCATCCCAAACCAGCAACAAAAACCACACTGTTTAAGCAATATTTTCAATAAAACATAGTATTACTCATACACATTATGCTTTCAATGCAAATACTTGTTTCTCCACCTTCTGCTTCCCTTCCCATCAAGAGGCATACAACAACAAGGAAACAAAACAGCTACAGGAGCTACAATCCTACATATAACACTAACACTGAAGCTACAATGACCTTTATTTTTCTGCTTCTTTACACTTTTTACAACATTTTACAAAAATTTGCAAAGGTGACCTCGTACGTATGACTGGTAAGCATCTTACACTCAATCTGTAGAAACAGGTGACAAAATGCTTACCTTCCAAATTAACACACAAAGCAGATGGCAATCTCACACTGAATGTGGAACTGAAGAACAAGGTTCTCTCTGCCATACGTCACAAGCACATGAAAGCAACCGCTAACAAGGAGAAAACATCTGGAAGATAGTGTTTATATATGGAACACAGTTGTTGAGTAAGTAAATGGAACTGTGAATTTGCATTTGTTAGTTTATTTGTAGTCTGGTTCCTTTGCAAATAGCTACAAGGCAACAGAAGAACCCAGAAGGAAAGGCGCAAAACGTATTTGGGGTGATGTATACGCAATGATTTTCCACACTTCTTTTAGAGCATGTGCAATATTAACAACTTCAACAGAAGATTTTCCTTTTGTTTAAGGATTAAAGAAAAATAGCATTTTTTAAAACCATGCACACAGAAAATCATTATGTAGAAGAGAACCACAGCATGAGACAGTTTGAAATAAGCAAACAATCCTTTCCTTTTCCTGTACACTTCCCAGTTGTCATTCTAAACCAAAACAGAAGAATTTAAGGACCTGTCAGTTTTCAGACGAAAATCCTATTTCTAAACAGGATTAGCTGGTAACCTAAAAATATCAGACAGTAATCTCCAAAAGTCATAAGCTCACGTACCCCACAAAGTCCTATACCAATCACTAACTAAAAGAAATTAGGTCAGAATCCAAATCAGATCACACTAGAGCAGCATCAATCTTCTTATTTGAGCTGTCACATTTTAAATCTTTAATACAGTTTCCACATACATTATTAAAAACCGAGATCTTTCTTTGAACGGACACTAACCAAAAGTGACATTCCAGTTTAATGTTACAGTCTTAAAAAGGCATATTAAAAAGTTTATCTTTAGTCACTTAAAACATACATCTTTCAGTGTACCCCGTCAAGCAAACAAACAAAAGCTATCTACCAGGCTGCTTTAGGGTTTCCTTAAGATGACCCGGGATCAGGTGGCAGTACTTCCAACATGGCAGTCTGACAATACAATTCCTTTCTTGACCAAATGCTGTGCCAAATTTCTAGCAGACTGACATACCCTACCCACATCAATCCCAGTAAAACCAGCGAAGTTGTTCCTATTTCAATTCTGCACACCTATAGTCTTGTCTCACAGATGAGCTGCACACTGCAACTTCAGAGATGTATTATATGACTCAGCCGCTGGCCTGCTATCCCTGTATGTTCCCATGCCTTATTTTCTGTATATAAAATGTAATAAACAGCATGTAACAAACCCAAACCCTTGAAATCCATTGATGTAAAGCCATAAAAAAAATCATTGACCTGTAGGGCTGTGGCAACTGGAGTTAACACTACTGTATGCAGCAAAAGATTTGGACTTCAAGTCTGTTCAAACAAATCAGTTGGAAGTTATAGCCTCAAAGAGTTCTCCTGTTCAACTTAACTGGAATTTACAAAAATATATACCCTGTACAAAAATCTTCCAATGTCACTTACCAACAGAAATAATCTATTTATTATTACAATCTGCTATTGTAAAGTACTGAGACTTTTTATTATTTTATCAAGTGATAAAAATCTTATTATATCAAGTGTTAATTATTGAGTGATCAATTGGTCAAATGAGTGATACAAACCACTTTCTGTACTACAGCCTAGCTTCCTTTTCACAGTGCCAACAGTCTTCTAAGATGCAGACTCCAGGATCTCACCTACATGTAAAGTATTGGAGCGTATTACAGTAATTTGCATCTGCAAATCATCAGTTGCACTACTCAAGAAGTGGCCACTTCAGCTGATGCTGTTACGCTTCAAATCTTGACTGACTGCCATTTGGGCAAAGAACACAAAGATTCAATGAAAGCATCTTACTGGTACTGTGTTCCCAGAAGTGGCATCGCTGACTTACTGACAATTATCACCACTGTGCCTATTGCTTTTAAACTCGGTACAGCACATTGACTGACACTGCTGATGAGGAGACACAGGTAGCAGCTACAACCAGAAAAAAGTTTCAGCTGCAGCTTTTAGATATAGGCTGTCTCTTTCCCTAATGAGAAGCAGCACGCTATCCAAGTTCTATGACATCTTTGACTGTAAAATTCACACTTTATCTACAAACTTGTCGCCAAAACCAAACCAACGGGATAACTAATGACAGCAAGACACTGGCACTCCTATTTTGACTAATTTTATGGTGACGTTTATGAGCTGTAATGAGCTATATGAGTCAGTGGCATAAACCTAAACACAAAATGAACTAGAGGGCAAAATAAGTGATTTGATTGCTAAACAAAACTTCAATTTTTTGCCATGCAGAAAAAATCTCATTAAATATTCTCATTTTTTGACTTGTTATATAACAAGTTTCTGTCTGTCCCTGGCTGAGTTACAAAAACAATCACAAGCCTACAGACTGGTAAATCCTTTGGGAAGGGACATCTATTGACTGCAGTTTGAGAAAACACAGAAAACGTCATGACAAAAGCCAAACAAAATCTTCACTCCTCACACAGATCCACAAAAAAAACCCCAACCCTACCCAATGATTTCACCAGTGGCTACTGCCTCATCTTCACTAGCAGACACAAGCTCCCGTTCCTCATGTGCTCTGAGCCCATCAGAAACTAAAGTACTGTCAGCATAACCTGGACCATGAACAAATGCTCTGTAAATGTGGGGTGCAACCAGAAGAGACTTCTTCTATTTGGGTCAATATTAGATGTGCAAATTACATTGAAAAAGCAGGTTTTTCGTTTGACTTAGAAGTTTTTTTCTCCCTTGGATAAGCTTGCTCATAGTGAACCATCTCTGCTAATTTCAGCAATAGTCCCCAGTCAATCTGGATGCTGACAAACCAATTTTGCATATTCTTGTTACAGGCAAAGGAGAGAAATCTGCCGAGTTCTCTTCATACCACAACCCAGTAGTGCTGCATAAAAACAATCAAAACAAGCACTGCTGTGAAGACACCATAATTAGCTTCATGGTCCCTCATGACAGGATATTATAGATATGAGAGGACAAAGCAAATAGCAAAAAACAGCCGACACAATCTCAGCTTGAATGCAAGGAACAATGAAGACTCAACTTACACAGCCTGTCATAGAAAATAGACAGGTGAGGACTTCTTCCTAGCACGATAGACTGACAAAAAAGTTTGCCAGGACAGTTAAACTTCCTTGATGCCACAGCTACCAGAGCACTCCTGCTTGGCCTTCCACTTGTCTTCAAAAACTAGAGAAGTTGCACAGAAAGAGTTAAACTTGTCTCTTTTCCTCTTCTCTCCCCACCTCCCCCAGGGCTACAAATTAATCATAAAAGCTTAGACAACTATACAAGCCATCAACAAGAGACAGGAAGGAGTACAATCAAATAAACCCAGTAATGTAAAACCCAAATTGCAGGCAGGCAATTGAACATGGTATTCCAGGGTTGATTTCAATACAAGCAATGTTGCAAGAGCATCATGTTACAATCTAAGCCTTAAGCATAAGTTTCTTTAGACTCTTATATCAGAACTTTAATTTTCTAATGCAGGAAAAGAAAGCAGCCCAAAGCTCCAGATGAAGCATGACTTCCAGTAATAATCTAACCTTTGTTTCATGTTAAAAGCTTGACCTGCATTGTTAATGTTTATAATGTTACAAAGCATTAGGCCTCCATGACTTGCTCACCTCCTTATTCTGAAATGGGTACCAAAACTGGTATTTCTCTTGAAAGGAAGAAGAAACTTCTAAAATCTCTTGTCGGCTCAACCCAAATGAATATTCTTCAAAAGGACTATTTACAGAGCTCTTCATGTAAGCTCCAGAAGAGCACGGACCCTGTGATGCTAGAACCACTGCTTACAGGTTTATCCTTGGAGGAAGTACTGCCAGTGACACAGCAACTGAGTGGGATAAGCCTAAAACAACCCTAACATCTCTCAGAAGCTACATCATATTTGTTATGAATCGAAACCATTTTAACTAATGCTAACATCAGAATTATCTTTTGACACAAAATCCACAGAACTTTGTTATCACAACTGCGAAGCATTAATTAGACCTTCATTACTTTAACAGCTTTCTGATCGGCAATATTTAAACAAAAAAGTACTGCTTTTAGAAAGCACAGATGCTCCTTAGTAAGAGGTCAAATGAGTCAACTTATAAAGATCAGCTAATCAGTATGTGCCAATATACCAACGGATGCATGCCAGCCCTACTTCAAAGGAAGCTACGCACAAGTCATAACTAAGTCTTCCTCCTCATCACAAATATGCAACCTCCATAACTCTCAGAAATGTGTACTCAGAATTTAAGGGGATATAAAAAAAAAAATCCATACAAGACTGTTTTCTGCCAAGCACAAAAACATCAGAAGTTCCAAAAAGGACTGAGATGACTCTGAACATTTTAGAGGAGGATGTTCAAGGCATATTCAGCAAAAATCCACTAAGAACTCAAAGGGAGTTTCCACAACAGTGACAAATGCTCCATTAAAAAAAAAATTATCAGGACAACTACAGAGGAAAAAGTGCACACACATAAGGAAAGAGGATGGGACAGAAGAAGAAAATTGTTGGCAGAATATCAAGATCTTTAGATCTAACTGGGAAATACATTTCCTTCATCTTCCTCATTTCTCTTGAGCTGTTAATAATCTGTAATGTATTTTGCACCTTTGTACTCCCGCTCTTTCAGAACCAGTATTTTAAATTAACTAGGATGCTTTAAGTACATAATCTAATATTAGATACTTCTTCCAAAATAAAGTTAGTGGGTAGTTAATGTTTAGTGGGTAGTTTTGTTATCCTCCTAATTAAGATCTGAAAAACAAAACAGAAAAAAAAGGCTTTTTTGTAACTATAACAAACAATAGTGAGGTTTTGTCTACATATTTCTTTGAAGGGCATCATAATGGGCCATAAGAAAGGAATTTTGACCACCTATGTTAAAATCTGATGAATTGTAAATAAAGATCACAACTGCTTATATTTGAGCTGAAGTACTCATGTTGGAAAAAAGTATACATCCACCATCTGGTGCACAGTAATCGTAGAAATTCAAACTGCATTTCTACGGCCTGTCTTTAACAAATTTTACTGACACAGTAATACTTGATCTTCTTCGGGAACATAATCTAAACTCATGCTGTTAAATGATCAGAGGACTAGCCACTGTATGGCGTAAGCAGTTCATTAAGCTGGAATCTTTAAAAACGCTTGCTCCCTAGTAATAACGGAAACAGTTTCTGTAGTTCTACGTCATGCCATTAAACTTAATCCAGTCAACGCAAGTTAATTTCAAACCTGCTGAGCGATATCCTGATGGATGGCACCATAGCAGGTCATTAATTTTCTTTTCTTTTGATTAATTTCACACCCTACACCGGACACGGTCTTTTGATTTACGATGTCTGAGCACAATACCTAATTCTCGTAAAGGGCTAAACCAGTTTTTGACTGCTTGCCAAAATGCAAAGAACCCAGATCTGATAACAAGTGAAAGGAAGCTTCACTAGGCTTGGCCCTGAACCCTGATACTGCTACAGGTGTGGCAGGACACTCTCACTCCGCAGTATATTTTAAGTGCACTCTTCTTGAGCATAGCCTTAGAGCAAAAATTCTGGATAGTACTTATTTTTGAGGTATTGCTTATAAAAAAATTCTGCAGCAGTAGAGCAGATAGCAGTGACAATATTGAAACAATTGAGAAACTAGCTTTTTTTTTTGCCACAGAAACCCTCCCATCATTTAGTTACTGACTTTATACCTAAAAAGGTATAAAGATTTAGCACGACCACCGTATCTCCTGTTTTCAGATCAAAATCAAGATTACATGAGGTGAAAGAAGGGGAAGGAAAAGTAACGTTCAAAGATGACAATAGCAGCCACTGTTGCCACCACAACACAAGGGGAAGTTGCGGGTTATTTTGTCCCTCCGTAGTCAGTGAAGACAGCTGGGGCCCCTGGAGGCCTCCAGACCCACACAAGGGGGTCCAGCCACATGAGGGGGCTGAGCAGAGCCAGCAGTTCAGAGCTGGGGAACAGGCGAGGCTCACTCCACACTTCTCATCCTATCTCTCTAAGCCACTCACTCTTACCTCCTCCTTTGTGCTAGATATGCCAAATCAGGACTCCTCGATGAGCCGATTCAGATCGTGAAAAAGCAGCCTTTTACTCACATTAGCTTTCTGCTTATTTTGCAAACCAAGCTGTCTAACAGATGGGCCAGGTGTGTCTCAGAGCTAGGGAAAATGAAAAGGAGGAATTGTATGTTTTGCTAGCAAAGAGCTGGTTAGCTTGGCCCTTCTTCCCCTTTTAGGGAGTGACTCAAAGCAACAGCCCCAAAAGCCGCCTCCTCCATATTGACTATGGAAGGACCTGACCTTCCTAAACTCAAATTTGTGTTTGCTTTTACTCCTTCTCTTCCCTTTCTCCACTCTCCCCAATATGCTCCAGCTAATATTGAGGAACCATTAGTGCTCATAACTCATTCAAAGCTTCATCTTTTTTGTTCTTACTTCCCAACCGTGCTTCCCAATGTAGTATGAGCAAATTTTCAGTCTCTTCCCGATCATGAAGAATAATTTAGAAAATAAAACAGCGCTCTTGCTTACCAGCACCCATTTTTGATAACAGAAGTTGTTGTGGTGAAACTGAAATAGTGGAGAGAGTGAAGGGGAAAATGGGTTTGCAATTTGATAAACATAAATCACACAGAACACATGATTCTGTATGCATGGCTTAAATTTCTGAGTGCGACAGGCTGAGGCCAGGAAGGCATGAGCTATTCTGGATCCATCTGTGCCAGCAGACTTCTCCAACCAGAAGTCATTGCCTCCTCACATCTGCCCATGAAATTAACCTGAGTGCTCTCTAGACATTTCAGTCAAAAAAAGTTTGGCAAGAAGAAATTTGCTATTCCAACTACAAAGCTGGTCTGGCTATTTTGACTAGCATAGTTCAGACAGTGTAAACTGTCCTTTCCATCAAGATTGCAAGAATCTTTTCTACCATCATCGTCCTCTTCTGGCTCAGCATACTGACATCATGACTTACTATCAAGTACTTGATCAAAGGCTCCACATAAAACTTCAATAGATGCTCATTTAACATGTGTTATAATGGTTACCTGTTTATTCACCAACATGCAGTTTTCAGCATGAACTCAAAAATTTTACTGTCAACTCCTATAAAAAATTTAAATACAGGATAAACTAGAAGCTGGATTAACAGGATTTAGCTGCTGAATGGAAAGTCAAAGTAAATTATCTCAATCATCAGAAGCTGCAAGCTGGATTTTTTGGAAACAACTCCCATTGCTGGCATCCATTTATGCCAATTCTGACAGAGTCAGGAGTATCAAAGGAGGAGCTACAGTTTGAACACTATTTACAGCTGTACGTACTTTTTCCTCACCATTGCACAGTTCCCACGATGAATGGGGAAGTGAACATTTCAGTCCTTTCCTCAGTTACCCAAAACACAGAATAAAAGAGATGTAGACATCAAGAACTTGGTTATGTCTCCATTTCTGAATGTCTAGAGGACACCTAGGTGCACTTCCCTTTGTATCTCTCAGTTCTAAAGGGTTGCTGAAGAAGCCATTCCCTTTCTACCTAAAATCTCTCTGTAGCTGTTATCTCTCAGGCCTCCTTCTCTTACAGAAGCATGAGATTACTCTCCTCTCTCCTCTTTACAGAGTCCGGCCTTCTCCAGCTTCTTCTAGCAGGTGTGTCAGGAAATAAAAGAAACCCAAAAACCACCACCAATGAAAAATCCATAACTAAGCCACACAGGTCACAGCCCTCAAACTCTATCACTTTCCTTTCCTTCCCTGAAAAGGGTGGCACTTCCAAAGAACAGAAACTTAACCTTCCTGTATATCATCTGAAACTAGAAAACAAAGAACCCCAACTCTCACGCAGGGTCTTAAGCTGTTTTTTCACACCTCACACAAATAATCAAGGTGAAATTTCCCCTAAGTGCACAGATTGATGCTTACAAAATACCTTTAATTGTTATAGCAATTTATAAACTAAAACCAAAGTGCAATAAAGGATGAATTTTAAATTGCGATATGTTTGTATTTATTCATTATGCACGTCACTGTATGTCAGGCAGAATCTCTGAAGGTAAATCTCAAACGAGTGATTACCACTGAAGCAACATGATGGAGAATAAAGTAGACAAGTGATATATTTAGCTTTATCCTATCTTTGTCCCCAGAGGAAAGTGTTCCTTCTAGTGTTGGAAGGGCAGGAGAAAAAAACAACCTTATCTGGTATGTTTAAAAAAAAGAGCCTAGGAAATAAAGGCATGTTTTTCCCCAGCACTGATGACCCACTTTAAACACTCTTATGTAACTATAAAATGAGATTATGTTTGCCTTGCCATGGATTTAATCTTGTGTTTTTCAGTCTGAACCACATCAGAGGATTATTTTTTTCACCTGTCTACCACAGTTTTCTGAAGTTTCTCAGCTAAAGTAATTCTGTCCCTCTCCATCTTTTCCAATCAGTTAAAAAAAAGACAAAACTGTTGAGGTAATTTTGCATTTGGCTGAACTGTACAAGGATTATAGAATCTGAAACTATGTAACTATGTTTAATACCTGTTACCCTCCTCTCAAATTTTCACCAGTCCTGGAATCCACCACACACGGTCTTTGGCACGTTCTCAAGCATGCACATTGAGCTTTTCTTCCTCCAGTGCTACGAACACAAGTCATTTTTCAGAAAACGTATAAACTAAAGCATCATCATCAAATGGAATGGTTTTCCAAAAACAAGCAGAAATGGGTCCACTTCAGTAAGTATTCTCCGAAAGGGCACATAAAGCTTAACGTTAACAAATCTCTTTCCCACTGCAAGAGAAACCAGTTCAGATTTTGTTCATAGTTGTATGGATGGAAGAGGATAAAAAACCAGGTCTCTTCTAGCAGAAAATCCTGCAGTCTACCACCTAAAAGCTTTTTCACACACTATACGGAGATCAATGTCATTTGAAAACACCACACACGTACAACAAAGTATCCACATGTTTGTCAAATATTCTTTGAATTACAGGGACAAGATTACAAGGCAGTTAAGTTAGACTGCCATGGTCCATTCAAACACATTAGCTTAGTTATGAGGTTAGTCCTCTAGTGCTTCAACAATACAAATGTAGTATAAGCAATACAAATGTAAGCATCAAGGCTTCCTTCCTCCTTTCCCCCAACATAAAACAAAAAAAAGTTCTAAAAAATATCTCCTGTTGTGACAAGTGGTGCCATTGAGAGCTTAAGACCAGCTGCTATGGCTATAATTTAGACAACTTCTTTCCACTGTAGCTACATCCCAAATTCTAGCCAACATGTACAGCAGGACACATCCTACTGCAAACCTCCTTAGCATCCTACACCCAAATGGTTTCCCGAATCAGAAATGAAATTCGATAGGCAATATTGTCCATCTACAGAACGGTGACAGTGAAAAACCGTGTATTTTGAGCTAACAAGTGAAAGCTAGGAAAATTCTAAGGACAAATACAGTGATAGCAGGCTTGCCTCAAAAGGAACTTGCATTAGTAGCAAGAATGACATTTGGTTGCACTATACCGTACACTCCACCTCATGTTTTATTAGATTAAAAGCTCTTAGAGAAGACACTTGGTATTAAAGGTGCAAGCCCAATGGAATTATTTCTACTTGCTGATTTCCTTCCAGACCTCCAGGGCAGGTTCAGCATCCATTCTCCCAGCTTGCACCAGGAAGTATTCTCCTGGAACCAAGTTAATGTTAGGTAGGTAAAGGCACAAGACATAAAATAAACCCACAACTCTTAGGCATGAATAGTCATATATAAAAATGTACCAAAAAAATCCACTTTCAGACAATTCTTTTGAAAATTATTACAATCCAGCAATTAATGTAAATGCATATAAGGCTGCCAAAATGATCTCTTACAGCTCTGAGCAGAATTTAAATGGTCTTGAAACAGTAGTGTAGTACTAGCAGAGAGGAAAAGAGAAACCACTACACTGACACTACCACAGCTGAATGGATTTCTTTACTATTTAGTCATAGCTAACGAAGAGAAAAAGACAGGCAGAGACAGACAAACAGATCTTCTAATATTATGAAAATACTCATTCCTTTCTACTCACTGGGGAAATGTGCTTGCAAACGCATCTTTAAAAGTTAAGTTGGTACAAACAGCCGCCTTCTTTTAAACTCTGTATCACTGGGCTACATCGATTTACCTTTGTAACAGCCACGACTTGACAGATAACTTGCAGATAACCATTAAAGGCATTATCTTTACGCATTTCAACACCCAGAGCAGTCCATTTGCTTTGCAAGCTACCACCATAAGGATCCAACATACACTACCCTACCACCGCATCGTATCTCAACTCACTGGCTTACACCTGTGTTCCACTGCAGAAAATAGATAACCCTGTATTCGAGCCACTTGCATGTAGTATAACGGCATCTCTAATTGGGGGCAGAGAACAAAACCCAGCAGCAGTCAGGCACTCAAGTTCATTAGGTCTGGTCTTAAAGAACTGTTCATACTAATAGTCTAACAAAAGAAAGAGTATATTTATTCATCAACATCTCCCTCTATTTCAGAGGGATATGGTATTTCTTTCTACAGCTTTGTATCACTCACTAGCTTCCAGGTTTTACTCACACTTAGGCTGTTGCTTTAATGCTGAGAAAAGATGTATCCTACAGTTTGGACTCAACACATGGCTGGAGGCTTAAGTCTGAAGAGTGCTTTGGAAATCATCTCTATGCTCTTATAATATCTATTTCAACCCAAAATTATTACTGCACACGGTTATTTTGGCATGCGACTTTTGAGCAGCTTTCATCTATTTTCCAAAGCTGATAAAATTTCTGATCTTCAAGACAGTTGAGCAACTAAGCTGTTTTTCCCATGGGTAAGGTTTAATTTAACTCCTAACCTCTCTCCCATTAACTGGATTGTTTCTGCTCTTCATACTCCAGTCTGCTATGCATCAAAGAGAGCAGTACCTGACCAGTTAATTTAACAAATTCTTAAGAACAACTTCACCACCACTACCACCACATCTTCCTCCACCTATCATCCTGTAGGATTCTTTAGAATTAGAAGAATTTTTCCTTCATTCAGTTTAATAAAATAAAAAGCAAACCCAACTACTGCTTTACGGCTGTAAGTAACTAGCTGCTATGATATTCACAATTCCACGTCAGACACCTAAAATCTGTATACCATGAAAGTTCAAAGAGGGACTCAAAAAAGCCAGCTTAGAAAAGAAGCAGCTTAATTACAAAAAGACAATAGCTGGCACAGATTTATCAGAAATTTCAGAAGACAGTACTCAAAAAGTTGTCTAAATTCAGATTTATTTGATGCCTTGTTCTGCTTAGTTTTCCTATGTTCTAACAGACCACTGAGACAATTTAAAGTAGCAAACTTACATTTTCTCTATAATTTTTCATTTGTTTATCCTGACTGGCTTTTTAGCAGGGGTATAACAACAGCCTTAGAAGAGATTCTTATACAAACATTTAGAATAATTAAGCCAAATATGTCATTGCAATAACATATTGAATATATCAGTAAAAACATGGAAGTCAGTTTTGATGTCAATAACCCCCAGTGAAAAAAACCCTGCAGATTCAGACAAACTACAGGACACTCGGCGACCAGTCACCTCTTCAGTGTGCTACTTCCATTTTCTGTAGATTCAAAGCTTGTGCACCACAGGCAGAGGCAGGCCTTCACCAAAAATGGTCTCAGTCATTACAGACAGTTGCTTGAGGTCAGCTGAAAAAGCTACATCAGAACAAAGACAAGAAAGAGGATCTGTGTGAAAGAGTTACCGATGTGACAAAGAAAAATATGCAAGATCAACTGGCCTTCTGAAGGCATGCAATCCTTGCTTGAAATCATCTGTTTTGATAATTAGGTGGTGAGCAATCCAACAGAAAGGTTCTAGCTCATCCTGTGTTATTATTAGCTGATTATAACAAAGATTCAGCACAATTGCGCATACACCATTTGGAGGCTTCATCAACTTTGACTTAATTGTTTAGAAAAAAAAAAATCCATCCAGGTTTGTTGGGTGGGTGGGGCGGGATGAGGAGTTCTGGTTTAGTCCAATTCTAGAACTCAAAGAGTTCAGTAAATAAGGACATTTCCTAAATGATTTAATACAGAAACGGGTTACACAAACATGAAAAAGAATTTCAGAAGTACACTTTGGGGAATGGGAAGGAATGCATGAGGTAAAGCTTAAGCACAACGTGTGTGAAAAAAATTCAAGTCACATGGTGAAATCTCATCCTTCAAGATGAGATGACTGGAGAAAAAAGGCAAAAACCATTCAGAAGTCTGGATTAACAAGGAGATGTTGCTACTTTCCGAGCACAGCAGAGGACACCCAAAACACTTCTCTCACATAACTGAAATCCAGCTTGACCAACAGCAGAAAAAAAACCAAACCCAAAATAAGCATACTTCAAATTGAGAGATAATTGAACTTTAGCACATCTGCTGAATATGAGATTACATTCACTAAAATCTTCACAGTCTGCTGGAAGGCTGTTTACAGTGCTGAGCAGAACAGAAAATACATATGCTGCCTGCACATCCTCCGAAGGTCAAACGAAGAGAGCACAACAGGATTAGCCCTTCAGTCTGTTAGGATGTGGAACAGCAGAGGCAGTGGTAATAGCAATAATTAAGTAGCAGCGACAAAGAAAACACGCTTCAAATTACACAAAATACGGGAAGGAGACAAACATAAGCCAAGATGGAAAGAAAAGTATGACCAAAACCCTGAAGTCTGTTACACAGTATTCTGGAGAATTTCTAACACTTCCCCCCATTTTAACTTTTTTTATTTTTAAGCAGTTTTACAACTCAAACACTGGTGTACCTCTGTGATATTCTAAAGAAATTTATATAAGGAAGTCAAGACCTTAACACCACAACAAACTGGACAACTGTCAGCAGTGCACTCAGCCACACACAAGCCAAGTGAGAATACATTAGCAAAAAAAAAAAAAGTATGCTAATAACATTTGACAGATTTCTTCCTCCATTTGTCAAATGCAGGGACGACAGACCTAGTCAGTAGAAAATAAACACGGAAATGTTTTAATCCTGCATTTCTGTGTCCTGGACAAATGCTTTTATCCTGAGCAATAGGCTTTATCCCCATAGCACAGCGAAGGTGGACATGTTGAGTCCTAGGGTTTCTAGATTGATTTCTGCAAAACTACACTGCTGCTTCAGCAGCCTTTTAAATAAAATGCCAAATTTTAGTTATCTAAAAAATAAGGTGGGTGGCTATTTAAAAGTACTCTGTAATTTGTCAAAGGGCAAGAATACAGCTTCATTAAAAAAACTTTTTTCATAATACACATCCAAAATCAATAGTGTGAAATCCAAGTTGTATATCAGGAATTTATAGTGAGAAGGATTTTTTTTTTTTTTTAACTTGGGTAAACAAACACAAAAATATACATTGCTAGTACTTACACAGCCTAATTCTTTTTGGAAAAAGAACACATTAATTTGCCAGATAAAACCAGGCCCATTTGACCTACTGGATGGAGCACTAACCAATATAAGACCTCTGTTAACCTAACATTTTAAGAAGTAAGAACACAATCTTCTACAATTGGCCCAATGTCCAAACACTCCAAGCCAGCACTGTTACTGAAAGCAGCATCTTTATCCCTCTCCAACCTTTCAAATGAAACACGAACAGCCAAACATCAGAAAGCCATTTATTTACAGCCACGACAGTTTGTCAGCCAGTTCACTGCACTGCCACTGCACGCACTGAGAGGAAATGGGGAGAGATTGGTAGGAGGGCACACATTTCATCTAACTGCAGTCTTGGTGAAGAGCAGGAAGACTAATGACATTCCCACGTAAAAGCACCAGCAAATGCAGGTGTCAATTCTCTGATCAGAGCACAGAACATTTGATTAGCATAAGGTACTACAAATTATAAAACAGTACTGTAAGACCACTGAATTACACAGAGTATTCTGAACACCATAACCCGAAGTACCACATTATCAGCTGGGCAACAGAGTTCAAGTTTGTCAGATCCAACGGGAACAATACTCAAGGGTAGAACAAGATTTGAGGTGCAAACAATAATCTGAATAGTGGTCAAGACATTTCTTATAAAACAGAGTACTGACAAAGGATGGGAAAAAAACCAGTTGTTCAAATATATGGGATGTAAAAAACATGTACTTCAAAAGTAGGGAGAAAAGCCCCTTGCTAATTTACATTCTTTTATCCCCAAATTACAATAAATTAGATTCTTCAGATCTCCATCTAACTCCCCTTTTTTAGGTCTAAGCAATGCAAAATTTATGTAGAAGAGTTTTCCCCATATATTTAAATTATAACACTATTTTTCAAGTACAGCTTTTTTAAAAGGTATCTTTTTTCCATTTATAAGCCTCACTGTTTTCTTTGCTCTAGATGTGGCCACATGCATGCCAGTACCTCTGTATGAAAGAAAGTGTTCTTAGGCATGTTTTGAATAGCTTGATCAATACTGGCATTCTTCTGCAACATTACAC
>Ga0181612_142267_pt1 | contig 15261 bp, 8 predicted proteins | sample HoacroProtozoa21_FD_119630 | JGI IMG/M metagenome (GOLD analysis project Ga0181612, IMG submission 119630) | Hoatzin crop microbial communities from Cojedes, Venezuel. Combined Assembly of Gp0051906, Gp0051904, Gp0051908 | reverse complement strand
CACCCCGTGCAGTTATCCCAGCCTGCACTTGCTAAGCGAGGCCTTTGGCCCCACAGCATCCGCTTTCTGCTCGTCTGTTGGTGGAAAGCAGCCGGCACGCTGGATTAGTCAGGCTTACTGTGTGTCAGCACAGGAGGTCTCGCTGGGCTGAGGATGGCACGACTACAACATACAAATGGTGATGCTTCCCAGCTCACACAGCACACTGCTGAGCAAGCCCACCATTGACTGGAGAAATTAGACTGCACTCAGCAATGTCCCCCAGGGCTGACAGTGATGTCCCCCCAGCTGCACAAGGGACAGAGGCACACCTTCTCCAGGGGTACTGCCCCAAAATCTGTTTTATACTGCTTTGGAGGAACGAAAGCTCCTCTCTTTGAGTCCTCTTTTCTACCTCATTATTCTCCCAGAACCATGCATGTGCTTTTATAATAGAGATTAATTATAGTAAGGTGAGGGGGGTGACAGCAGAAGGTAACTGCTGTCTGGAAGTAGCATAAATTGTGGAATACTTTCATGAGCACACAAAATGAAGAAGGACACTGCCAAATTAATGGCTAGAAACAAAGAAATATAGACATTTTGTATAAGCAGTGTGGTATTCAGTGTACCAAACTGAAAGGAAATCCAACTGCAGAATAAATAAGACATAGCAAGTGGATCAAGGACATAAGTTTATGCATACAGCACACACTTACAAGTAAGAACAACATATATCTACGTACATTTGAATCTGGATGTATGCATAAACAGATTTTTCTTCCTCAGAAATGTTCTTAATAAATCATTTATGGTAAAATGGTCATAAGAAGCAACATACTTGATGTCCACCCTCAAGTAAAGAGTGTTTTTCTCAAGACTGGAAATACTGGTGAGCAGTCATGCCTGGCCTGAGCAGGAGCATCCGTTTCTTTCTGTCTAATGAATTGGGCTGCCCTGCTCTTTATGCATGGGAAGTACAGCCAGTTTGAGAGACGTTGAAATAAAACCATTCTGGCAGCTATTTGCCTCAGATGAAAGAAAGTAAGGCCAGCCTTCAACATCCTAGTGGGTTTTGTGGCTGCATATCCTTTTTAGTTCCCCAAAAGTTATGTTCTCATCAAAATGTCACCTTACAGTAATTCTCTAATGTACTGGCTTCTGCCTTCATTAGTTGCTGAACCAAAGCTTGTAATGGAAACACAGGTTACTTTGAATTTATGATGAGCTAATTCCACTCCTTTTCACTGAAATGATAGATCACCCATTGTTTATAATTAAAAGACCAGCAGTTTTGAGCAGAAGGAAGAATGGATGAAAAAAAATATAGTTTTAACTATTGGCAAAAATTGTTATGGGGCTCTGAAGCAACAAGATGGCCAACAAGTGAAATGTGAAAACAAGCTCTGGTAAAGCCCAGTGAACAATGCTTTCAAATTGCACTTATTCTAGCCAGTTGAATATCCCACCATTTACCTCTGACAATGGAATCTGACCTGTGGGCAATTCTCTGTCACAAACGCAGTATTTTTAAAGAAGAGGTAGAATCCAAGACACAGAGGCTTCATTTGTGGAAGGTCACCACCTAAAAATTTTCTGGACTGAAAGAAAATTAGAGGACTGAAATTTTTCAGGATGTAATTAAGGGACTGAGAGTAAAATCGGGGCTGAAACCAGACACTCATTTCTGTAGCCAGGACTTTGTGGGGGGTTAGGGGGTGGGTGTCCTTCCACCTCCAACTGCCTTTAGAGCCTCTTTTGATACTTCTCTGAGACAGCATCAGGGCCAGCGCACATTCTGCAAAGTACTGAAACATGTATAAACCTCCACACATGCTCTGACCAGGCAGCAGAGGCACCTACAAATTACCCTTGTGTTTCTCTGGCTGCGGGATCCTCCAAAAGCTACGCAGATTTATTTTGGCGTGTACTATTTTTGCAGGTGCCCCACTGGAGCACTGCTGCACAGACTCTTTGTGTCAGTGAGAATTCTTCTGTGTTGGAAAGGTCCTCTGGGAGATATTTCTCTGGCTGCATGGAGTAGTTCAGTATTAACATACTGAAATGGACCCAAAATTCTTTAATTCTTTAATTCTTTAATGGAAACACCTGAGGAAACAAAAGATAAAAGTACTTAGGACAGATAGTAGTTGAAATCATGATGAAGTCAGTAGTACCTAAAAGGTACCTGTTCTTTATCACAAAGAAAATTTCTACAGACCATCTCTGGGACACATAGCAATTCACTTTTTATTATTATTAGTTTATTTTTTTTAATCCTGCTTTAAAAATACAGATAGAAAAAGACAACGAACAGGAATGTCATACAGTGTCATTTACTGGCTTAGTATAGTGCAGAAAAAGGTCCCACCTTCATAGGCATGGGAAGGGAGTGGGGATTCATTATCATGTGTTAGACAGATTATAGTGAATCCAAATTTATAACACGAAGCAGCTACACAGTATGTGGAAAAAAAAAATCTGAGAAAACATTTAGAAGCTTCTGAAGGCTTTATTCCTGTCAAAATACACTGTAATTCTGTAGAAAGTAGATGATACATATGAAAGTTTTTGTTAAAATTATCAGATTCTAAAGTACCAGTTGAATTTCTTCTGCAAATTAGTTTCTGTATGTATACATATCTAATTATCTACCTATGCCTTTCCTGTTCTTTTTATTTTCTAGCAACTATGATTTATCTGTTCTAGTTTGACCAAGTGGTAACTGCCTAGAATACCAAGTCAAAAAAACGTAAAATAAAAAAATAAAAACAATGCTGTTGGGACAGAAGTTCCCTAAGGGACAAAATGAAAGGAAACATTCTAGCTCATCAGGCAAATATCATGTCAGCTTCCGATAAAGGGCAATATTTTCATTTGACTGGTTCAAAGAAAGCAGTCCTTAGAACCTGTTCACTTTCCTATTGCTTCCCAAGTGAAGGAAGGTTGTAGTTAGGGTATAGATTTAACTGTTGAGGTGGCAAAACCTCTGTTCTTTTTGTCTGCTTAAAAAAAAACAGCAATGAATATTATTAATATTTTTTTTTTAATATCTCTCTTTGGGTTATGAACTGGACTTCTACAGTCTTACATAGGATTTATTGACTTGTCTCAGACATCAGAAAAGTAAGTGAATGTACTGATAAAAGACGTGGCTAATGTATGATGCAATCTTATTTAGACCACTCACAGAAATTAGTTGATTTTTAAAAAAAAATTGCACCCATCTTCCTCTTAACTTAAATAACCTAAGCATCCCATTCTTACTCTGGAGTCAATGGCCAATGTATACCTACTTACCACATTCAGAAAGCGATTTAGTTTTTGCCCAGAGAGCAAAGTTTATCAGAGTGAGAGATACTGGGTTTCTGAACTGAAATCTGCTGCAAAGTCTCTTCCCCCAAACTGCCAAACAACTCACTTCTGTGTTTTGTTTTATAAAGTCTCCATGTGTGAGTCTGTCAGGAATCTACAGCTGAGACACTGGGAGAATATCTTCCTTTCTTCAACCATTTTGTTCTTTCACTTCTTTAAGCATTAACTCCTTCAGGATGTTTTGCTCTTCAAATGTACAATGAAATCTTTCATTGCACATGGTTTAAGGAGATACCACTGTTGCCAGCTGTGCCGTTTTTGACTCATTGATATTTGGTGGTTTTCCTAAAGTTCCTAAACTCCTTGGCTGAAACAATTAAGTAAGAGTTTGAGGGACATGAGTTCTTAGCACTTGGGGTTAGAGGAAGAAATTTTTGAAAACTTGAACATTAAAGCAAATACAGAGAACACAACACTTCTGAAGTAGTAAGATTTTAAATCCTTTCATGACTTCTTAGTACTCAGCATTAACAAAAATTCTGCAACAATACACATTATATATAATAATTAAAATGTTTTCTAAAAATTATCCTTCATTAGCAAGCAATAGAGCTTCTGATTCAACAATGATATTTAATCAAAAACTAATAACCCATGTGCCCATGTGAGTATATCTTATTCCTGTGCCTTCAGTTTTCCTCACAGTATTATGAGAAAGACATTTGGCTGTCTTTGCCTTCCTTGTCCTTATGTTGACAGTTGTGAAGTTCTGTCTTTATAAATGATTACAACAGCTCCTTTCCATCCGTCACCATACTATTTTCATTTACCAATGCTGATTTATCCTAATGTATATTTAATATGCCCTGAAGGTGTTTCTCTATCTCCTCCCCCAACAAATTTGGAAGAAAACCTTTCAAGTGTTTTCTGACTTACAGGTCTATTTCAAAATCTGCCCCCTGTGTTTGTTTCCCTCAGTGTTTCCACCCCTTCAAAATCTCTGTACAGATCACTCATTAGAAAAATCATTTTGATAAGCTGGTTCTGAAGAGGAGAGGTTGCTCGCCTGCCAAGTGATCAGTGATTGTTACACTTAATTGCAGCCTTTGGTTGGTCTCTGAGTGCCACTCAGGATGAACCCAAAGCTCCCTTCTTCAGTCCTCTCACAGAGGCTTTCTTAGAGATTTTCGAGCTTTAATTTCTGCTAGCTTATAATGGCTCTAAAGGGGCCTTTAGAAGCACCTACAATTGTCAGTCTGGAACGAGTACATGTCTGATTTCTGATAGTGTTTTCTTTCACAGGCAGCTGCTCTATTAGGGCAACTTTAAGCCAGACTTCTGCTTGCCAAGCAGTGAGAAACACGTCTATCATCTGCCAAGATCTAGCCCTGTAGCCTAAACAGCTTTTCCAGTGATAACACCAAGGTTTTTGTGAAGATTTCAGCTCATGCTGCATCAGGATGTTGTAAATCTATGTGTTAAACCAGCATCTTACCTAAAGTTTTCACTATAGGACATTGCAGGAATTCCTAGAGAAAAAAGGCCAATAATTAAAAACAGTCTCAAAATAGTGAGTGATACAACACACACAATAGAAGCAGAAGAAAGCAGGGACAGAAGCATTTATTAAGATCATGACAATAGGGAAAATTAGAATGAAGACTTAAAAAATTATAACTAACATTAAAAAAAAAAAGTGAATTATGTAAACACTTGGGAGGTTTGAACTTAGTATTTAAAGAAAGTATTACTGATCCTGTCCTGAGCTTTTTTGTTCCAGCATCCTCACCCTGGTACAAGAGATTCTGCAAGCAAGATGAAAAAACAACTTCAAAGCATAAAGCAGTTATTTAATAGCAAACAGAGAGAAGCAGGTAGGTAGTATTTAACCAGCTATAAAGTGTGCTCCCTGCCCCTAATGAAGCACCCCAAGAGCTTTTGCTGGCCAGACAGACACGAGTACGGAGGGGCAAAGCTGGCAACTGCAGCTCCTTGGAACAGGTCCTCAGTGTCCCAGCATTATCCTTGTCCACCCACGCCTAATGGCACTGACCATTTGACCTGATGAGCTGATGCTTTGCAACCAGCAGCCCAGCCACTCTAAAGTTTTTCCTTTACTTATTCACTCCTTTCCACTCTGATGTTTTTCCTCTTGAATCCTCCAGCTACTTCTGATCTTATCTCAACAATCCTACCTCCGCCTGTAATTTTACCATTCTTATCTCAGTAGAACCTTTCTCACAGCTTTTTCTGAGTGGTCTGGGTGGAGGTTATGCAGCTGTGCTACATCAGAGGTGAGTCCTCAGTCCAGGGACACAGTCAGAGAAACTCTGGGTGGCAGGTGAAAGTTTACAGCAGGGGCTACCGTGAGTGGGGGTTACAAGCAAACATAATGCATTTCTAAATACATCAATATATATCTACTGTTTGTATCAGCATAATGTGTACACACACAAAAAAAGCTCCATGTGAGTTATAAAAAGCCTACTCCTGTAATCTAGCTAGTTACAAAGGATTTTACATGGCAAACAACCTATGCCGAGGACAAGCCACCCAAATTTTCACTTTAAGGTAGTATATCAAATGCTCATCCTGGCATCCCTAGGCATGCATAATTCCTACCCTACTGAGAGCTTTAGAGATACAACATCTGTAAGACTAGACCTAAAAAGACAGAAAGGTATTGAAGGTCATGCAGAATAATATACCTCAGCTTTGGGTATTTGACAGATGAGAAGGCTCTTACTCGCTGGAAATGTTAGGAAGCATTATGAGAACAAGTGAGAAACAGAAATTAATAGATTCATAAATTTTAATGCCAGAAGAATCATCTAACCTAGCCTGCATACCATAGGCCACGAAATTCCACCAAGTAATTGCCACATGAAGCTCATTAATTTGGGGCTAAAGTAGCACATATCTCCCCATAGTAATCAGGATACTATTTTTTAAAAGCGAGAGAGAAACAAAAAGAAATTTGCTAGTGCAACTCTATCCATCTCCTTTTTCTGTACATGCTTGGTGGAAGTTTCCAGAAAGCTGTACCACTGTGAGATTACAGAGAATAAATGAGAAGTACCTATGCAGTTTTCACATGACATTGCACTTCTTGAGTATCTAACAGCTACAGAGAAGAGGATAATAAATTATCTTTATGCAGCAAGCAAGAAACAGGGAGTTAAAATAAACATGAAGAAAACTAAAGGTGACATAAAGCATTTACACCCAAGAAAAAATACTCTTGGTAAATGGAAAGTAATAAAAAATCTGCAGCATACATTTACCTTCAATAGCTTTTCACTTTAGAAAATGATGATCATAAGAAAGAAATTATAAAAAGAATCTAGGATAGATGGAGAGCATATGAAAGGATGAATGCCGTTCTGGAAAACAACAAAGGCATGTCCTTTGCAGAGAAGATTACTGGCTGGGTAGGTAGGTAGCTCTCTGTGACCTATGCCAGAGCAGGGAAAGTGGACAAAATAACAGCAGAAGTTCAGAATAAAAGAAAGCAAGTTAGTACATGAAGAGGGGAGCTAAGGAAATCTTGGTTCACGTGGATTCATCTTGCATGTCTCATATCAAGCCTACTCATCTCAAGAACAAGGGCTTCTCCATATACCTACAAGCACTCCCACTATTATGCATCGCTCTCTCCAGCATCTCATAGTAGTCCCATACTGCTCCCACTACCACTTTGTGCCCCGTGCTCCCCCACCACCACACCCCCACCTTCCCAGATATCTCTTCCCTGTCTACCTCTCGGGGCTTACTGGCTGGGCAAGAGACACCCCAAACAAGAGAGAGGGCTACAGACACACTGACTGCCCGTGCTGGCTGTCCAGGTGGTTGCTGTTAACCAGAACTAAGTCATGATCAAATCCTCTGTCCTTTTCACTCAGAAGGAGCATTAACAAAGTCAGTCTCCTCTGCTCAATCCTTGATTATTACAAAATTTGTAAGACTTGGCAATCTTTGAGGCCTCTACCTAAACTGGCTAAAAAAAGACAAAGGGGGAGAAGAGGAAGTAGAGGACAGTGACGTAACAAAATCTTATTAACCTTATGTCTCAAGAAGCCAGACTGAAAAAAAAAAATGTGTAATTTATTCAGTAGGGGGAAACAGAGGAAAAAACATGCCATCATACAAGACTAAATCTTGACAAGCAGGCTTAAATTTTTGCAAACAAAATGCTAAAACCCCTTTTAACTGAGTCATCAGGATGCCAACTGCCTAATCAGAATAATTAGGGGATCTCAATGTTATTCATTACTTTTTGTTTTAGTCATATGTGGGAGGTACAAAAATAAATCTAAATATTTAGGTCAGAAATAAGGCCTTTGTGGCTCTCTCATGAAGGAGGAACACACTTCTAGGTGTTCCATGAGGAGAGCCAACCCCTAACATTCTGTGATTCTGTAATTGCAGACATCTTAATTTCCAATTTAATTTCACTTTAACTGCAGCAGCACCACCTTTAACGGTTTGACTGCCAACCTCATGACTGTGGGTTTTTTCCTTGCAGAAAAACCTGTTTGCATCACAAGCAGGAAAGACTCACAGCTTTTCTTTAAAATGAAATATGATTGGATCCCTCCTGATTGCAGGACTAAGCCTGGAAACACGATCCAAGAGCTCCCTAAAGAATCATAACCCAGAGGCAGTGTTGGGGAGGGAGGGAAGGCAGGGCAGGCAAGGACACATGATTTTTAAATTCATCTGATGACCTCTGAACACCTGGCAGAGCCAGAATGAAAGTCTGGCTTTCAAGGAGCTTTTGATACTTCAGAGGTCACAGGCTTTCATTCAGTTATCTTTACCTTGGATTGCAAATGGACATTCAAGCTGCATAATGTAAAGAAGGAACACCTTGAATTCCTACATTCCTGCCACTGCTAAAGTCATTCAGTGGCTGAATCTCTGACCTTAAAGGCCTGGCTAGACATTGCTGTTTGGACAAGGAAAGACTGCCCAGGCGCTTTTAATAATTAGGAAAGTAGTTTTCAAGGAATAGCTTGCTGGCTGTTTGCCAGATGTATTTCTTCCCACAGGAAAAGTAAAATGTAAACATCCAACACTTCATAACAGACCACAAAGGTCTCCCTCCAGCTGGAGCAGGATGCTAGGAAGACTGTACTATCCTCTCATCTCTTTGACAAAGTCCTGGGCTAGCTCATAAGCAGAGTTATCCCGCATACCTTAGCAGATTGCTGTAGGGAGATTCTGAGAGCTACTTCACACTCCAGGAGACATTGCAGTGCTGAAAAACCTCCTGAGTCTTGATACAGAAATGCTCCCTGCAGGCTTATGAGAGTAAAGCAAACAAGGAGCTGCTGCCATGCAAACACTTATAAAGCCCTTGGGTACTGCCAAGAGACCAGTCCCAGCCAGTTGCCTACAAGTGGCAAAACTGGGTCCACCTGAAACTGATTGAGAAGGAAGGTTGGTGGTGATAGATATATGTCTGCTCTCTTTTATTCCCTTATTCAGCATTTATTTCTTCTCAAAACCTACTAATATGGCTACTATCAGATCTGCCTGAACTTCAGAAGAACTACTTTTTAGTTACATGTTCAGTGTGCTTACTGATCACACACCTGTGAGATACCATGAGGTATCTCATGTGTTGTAACCTCTTCCAGGCTCCAAAGGCAACTCTAGGGAGTATTTCACCATCCCCTTCCTTGATCTGTAAGGGGATGACCCCCATCTGATCTGGGGATGTCTTACAGGGAGCAGAACCTCAGATGCAAATCCAATAGGGAAAAAAGCATTCCCTAATAATTGTAAGCATGATACATGTGGGGAGGCAGGAAAGTGTGTTTTCTGGGTTCTGCCACCTATGCACAATACTCTGCCAGGAAGAAAATGAGACAGAGAATGTTACAGTGAATAAATAGATTTTCACTCTTCGCAGTAACTGCCAGGCAGCTCACGGCTCCAATTCTCCCTCTGCAGCCTTGCTCCTCACAGGCATGGCATCTGTCCTCAGTCTTTCAGCATCGCAAGTTCCCTATTTCTGGAACCTGTAGCCAAACTACATGACAGGAGATACATTCTTATTAGTGCTTTAGTTTCTAGTTTGGCAATTTTTGGAAGACATCCAGAGGGCATGTTAAAGGACTGTAGGTTGAAATATGGAAGTGGCATGGTTTGATTGCTCAGATATTACTACTTTACTCTTAATACCAGTGATGCCTAGGGATCACCAGAGGCAAAGTTCATTTGCTGGTAAGTGCTATACAAATATGGAGGACAACATTTGCAATAAAGAGGTGATGGATAAAATAGGAGACACAGAGAATTTTTTTACAGATGGCACAGTAAGCAATTAAGTAGCTTGCCCAAGGTTGCAGAAAGAGATTGTGTGAGAGCCAGAAACTGAGACTATGTCGGCTGAGTCATAAAACAGCAGTTTACTCATCTGAATTTTTTCCCATTGCATAAATGCCAAGGAGATCAGCTGTGATATAATACATGTAAGTTGCTTAAATGTAACTGAACTCAGTAAACAGAGAGTGGTTTTATTAGCTTAAAGAAAAGAAGACCTTTATTCTACAGAGGGTGGAAAATAAACTACTTATTTGCAAGAAAGGCAGTGGCCTAGTCTTCTGGGTCACTGCTGGGCAGTGTCACCATTGTGCTTAGTTGCAACAGGGAGATGACTCACTAGCATTGACACTCGCACTGCAGTTGGTCTCTCTTGCACATCTGACTTCCTTGCTTTGGACAATTTTACAACTGTACCCATCCTCCACAGTTCTTCAGCTCATTCAAAGTTTCCATAGCCAAACTCATAGGTCTGGAGGGAGCTATGTGAAAATACTGCCCATCTGCTGCAGGTGCAGGTAGGTGCCAAGGGAGGCTTGCAGCTAAATGGTGAAGTCCTTGTAATTTGCAGCAAAGAGTGTCAGGAAGCAGGCATCAGGAGGGAACTGCATTGCAGAGTACTGTGGATTGAATAGGGTATTTCTCTTACGGACACCAGCTGTGAAAAAATAAAGCAACATCTTGCTTCCTTTTCACAGGAGGTCGGGCAAGGCAGAGAGCTGGTGCCAGCCCCAGCCAGCTGAGATTTGCAAGAATTAGCAAGAAACAGAGTGTCCAAAAGCAACCTTTATAAAAATTAAGACCCTTACATGGCACAAAAATAATGAAAAGGAGAGCTTCCCAGGAGGACTGTGGAAGCATCAGCACTGTCCCGTTACACAGTCCTTCCCGTCTGCCTACAAGGCAAACAAATAGCTAATTCCGTCACTAAAGAGATTTGATGCTTTCCATGGGGGCTCTGGGAATTGAAGAGGTGGTATGACTCAGGAAGGTAAAGAAAGTAACAAAGCTGGGGCAGAGGGTCCCACTATGTAGGAAAAAGCCTAAAGTTGGCAGGTCTGACTGTTTGCCCTGACTGTCAGTCTCTGATCTGCCAGAGTACTCACAGCTATCTACCTTGCAGCATTTAAGCAGTTCGTTGAAGACAATGTGGCTGCATCTGGGCTTGGAGTGTAACACACAAACTAAATGCTGTCTTGAAGTACTTCCAAAAATGCAAGAATGAGCCTCTTTGGCATTGCCTAGGGTAGATTTTTGCTAAATATTTCCCACCAGTCCACATCAGCTCTGATGGAGAGACAGCAGCAATGTGGGCTTTTGAGCAAAACAGACTTTGAACTTGAACGTCAAAAGTCTGAGTCCATGAGGAAGGATTTTTCGAAGGCCTAAATGCATTAGGAGCTCAAATAGCATTGATTTTGCATGTTCTAGAAAGAAAATATATATCTCAGAATCCATATATGTTTCTAGAACAGTAATTTGACTTTCAAATCAGCACCTGTTCCCATCTCCAGTGGGATTTGCACATGTCCAGAACTTATGAAAAAGCAATACATTCTTCTGTAGGAGGCTAAACCTAAACATTTATTAACATAACTTTAGACATTCACATTTATAAAATGTTGACCTTCCTCTAAAATATTGTTTTTACTAACTCATTTTTCTCATTATCTAAAAGTTGTACATGTAGTGCTTTCTAAGTCCACCAATAGGTTAGGTGTGAAAATGAAGACTATGTTAAAATAAACGTAGAAAAAAAATTCTTGATAACTTGGGTCTGTTCAGGTGGTTCCTGCAATTTGTCTTTTCATAAAATGGCCTCTTTTGCGTGGGGAAAATTTTAAATGCCCTTAGTTTTTGAATGTTGTCCAATTAAAATTTCTGAAGGTTATTTTTTTCCATTTGAGAACAGAAACATGTTCGCTCCACGCTCTCCTGACTGCAGCTGTTAAAAGATATGTAAAAGCACAGAAAAAAGCCCAACCCAAAACATTAGCTATTAAACTTCCCCCTTCCTCTTATTTTGCAATAATAGTTCAGAAGCATGCACAGTTCACTTTTCATCATGAAAACTATTCTCATCTAAGTTGCTAATACACCCATAGAACTGATAAGCTAAGAATATTTCCTGAATCTTTTTATTTTTTTAGATTTCCACTTAGTATATATTTCCATGCCAAGCAGAAGTGTGTTCTCTACCCACTCGAAATTCATACCCAAAACCACACTGCCTGCAGAAAGGCAGACTTTAGGAGGCATTTTTTCTTGTCTATTTTTTCCTATCTAATTCTCTTGCTGGTTATGAAAAATTGTTCAAGACTCTGATCACTCAGAGTGCTCTGAAAGAACTTTTATTAGTAACAAGCCAAGGCAGCACATAAACAAGAAGTTCCTTCTTTTAACATCAGGATCCCTAAACAAAGGGATCTATTGATCTTCCAAACTATAATGCAGAGCACTCAGCTTTCTATATTTTGCCTATAAAAGCTGCTCTAACTTCCCGTCAGGAAAATGATGCCAGGCAGACTTCATCAAGCACCCTGAAAAAGGTTTCAGCTCTTATGAAAACTGGAAATTCCATGGCTATTCTTAATACTGTCACAAATACTGTTCATCTTCTCTGATTAATATTCTGTTAAGAATATTCTGTGTTATCTTCCTCTATAAGTTTTTACTGAAGTAGCACTATACAGATCCTTACTACATAAGCACACTTTGGTAGTGGCAGGAAGAGAATTTTGAGTAGCTGAGCACGGACACCCGCACCACTTGTCACAGGACCCCGAGAGGACTTCAGTGAGTGCGAGCTCTGTTTCTGACCAAGGGGCAATTCTGCTGCTCTTCAGTCATATGAGCATTGCTAGTGTTGGCCTTGCTTGAGTAAACTGTCCACCAGCTGACTCCCTGCGCTTAAGCATCAAGCCAGCTAACCTTGCTAGCCCAGGCACCATGCTGTGCCACCTCGGTGCTGTGTTGCTTGGGATTTGAGAAGTTCTGTAGGACTGGTCACACTGGAACTCAGCTAGACAAAGAGTGACAGCTCTGCTACCACGGCAGGTGCTCATGTTACGCAGGAAGTGAGATGATACCAAACCTCCCATTAGCCCACTATCCTGTAAATGACAGTGGCTGATAGCAGAAGCCTAGGGAATAAGAGAAGAGAATAACAGCATGCTAAGCATGTAGTAATGCTTTCCCAGGGTCTCTCCAGCAGGTTTTCTCCAGCATCCAACAATCTGCAGCTCAGGGCCCTGGGATGTAAAGATATAGGAATCGGCAGTGCATCTACATGGTTAGAACCTGATATTGATGCTTTCTGCGGGAAAGAACACAATTCATCAAGAATCAAAATACAGATGTCTTTTTCTTCAAAAGTTAATTCAGACTTGTAAATACCAGAAACACTTGATGAAAGCCTAGAGAATTTTACGGAAAAATAAATTAAAAAGCAAGAAAGAGGGAACTTCCCAGCCTGCCCTGGTCTCATATTCCCATGTCTGCACCCCACCCATTTGACCCTGTTGAGCTAAATTGGTACCAGTTATATGGTAAACTGCAAACTAGGTGAGGTTATGCCGGTGGAACAGTCAGTCATGCTCTCTTAGCTAAACCATTTTCAGAGGAGCAAGAGGAAGGACTAGGAAGACCTTTGTAATGTGCACAAGTTGCACAAGTATATCAGTGCTTTTATGGCCTGGTGACTGGAAGCTCTACACATGTTTCAGTTGATAAGGCAATCACAAGGCTTTCATTCTCATCTGAATAAGAACATTTAATCTTTGCAGCACCAAATCCCATGTGCTAAATTAAATTTCCTGCCAGCTCAGCAAACCGTTTTGATACTTTGAACTGCATTGTACATGCTTTCCTTTCATCACAGGATGCATTCTGTCCCAGCATCAACAGCCAAGAGGAGAAATACCACATAGGCCAGAGAGCTATGTCTGCCTCAGCACAAGTATCAATATACTGCAGTCAGTGAGCTGTGGTATTCAGAACTGCCACCAAACAGCAGGCAGCTGGGACTGGGTTCAGATGACCGAGCAGAGGTACCTGCAGTGGGGCAACTATGTCTGAACCAGTCACTGCAGGTTCCTTTAACTGTCCATGGAGATAGAAGGCTATTCGGTTGGCACAGTGCAGCTCATCTGATGCAAGTAGCTGGGCAGACAGCATCCTAAAAGCACCTCTATCTCTGCGTTGGTTTCTAAGGCTGTGCAGAGAATTAGCTCAGGTGTAGACAGTCACATTGCAAATCTCTGTGGTCAGGAAGGAAGAATCTTTCAGCTCCCTCCCAGTTCTAGGCAAATAAAAGTCTTTGCCACAGTAGGTTTGGGGAGGCTTCTCTATTCCCCCTGCTGCAACTTACTTATCTATGAGTGTGTTTCAAAACGCTTTATACTTGTAGGCTAGATTTTGCATCTTCATTCAAGAGTCACCTAAAAATCTAAAGCAGAGAAAGCTGGTCATACTTTTCTCTCAAAGGAAGAGAAAGAAGAGGGGGAGAAACTGATGGCATATTGAAATATATTTTTCACATTATAAATTCTCAACAGGTTTAAAACATTGCATCTTGGTAAAGTTCACCAAATACTTGTGCTGATTCTGTAAACAAAGTTTTAACTGTTTTAAATCTTCGTTAAACTTTCCTTATTCACATTTTTACTAAATAAGAGTGGGTGACAGTTGTGATTAAGAATATTTTACAGAAACAAAATTTCTATGGATGCTACAATACAAAGCAAAAGGTAGATTGGGGGAACAATACACAGAGAAAAAAAAATTGTCAGAGGACAGAAATTCAGTTGTCTTTTGGTCAGCTCTATTCACAGCTCAGTTCCTTCCCAGCTTTTCCTGAATCATCTGGAGTTCACAGCGTTTTTGAGATTTGCTGGCACAGGTTCAGAACTATAGGGGGTTTAGCTATTAAAATAAACTCAAAAATACACTGTTCTTTGTTGTACCAGTGAAACATCACAGGAAGATGAGTTTGACCTACAAACCTCAATTTCTCACTATCCCAAACTCTAGCCTTACTTGATCAGAGTAACTGAACATGCCTGAAGAATAAAAGCTTAATTTGCTACAAGAAGGAATTAAATGTGTATAAACAGAAACTAGGTTTTGGCAGGCTATCCTCTTTCATAATCCCTCAGTATTTCTCCAATTACTACACAGCCCAATCTTTCTACATAAGTTGTTTTAATTAACACTACAAGAGGCCATCTGTCTACAAATACCCAGTCAAATAATAGAAACCAACACAAAAATAATCAAATTCAGCTACTGACAGATCTAAAAGATTCATGTGCAGAATAAATATTTAATTTTTAGGCACTTCAATAAAATTCTGGGAGTTTTCCAAGCATTTATCATTTCAGGGTGGCAGGGAACCGTAACAATTCTTTCTCCACCCATTTCAAGAATTTTTATTTTCAATCACAAAGATGATGTAACATGAGGCCTTTCCAATCTGCATCTCTCTGTTATCACACCCCCAAAATACTGTGCATGCTGTGAATGTCACAAGTTCATAGGATCATAGAATCATAGGTCTGAAAAGACCTCTAAAATCACGTCCAACTGTCAACCCAACACCACCATGCCTACTAAACTATATCCTGAAGTGCCACATCT
>Ga0181612_135986_pt1 | contig 15261 bp, 8 predicted proteins | sample HoacroProtozoa21_FD_119630 | JGI IMG/M metagenome (GOLD analysis project Ga0181612, IMG submission 119630) | Hoatzin crop microbial communities from Cojedes, Venezuel. Combined Assembly of Gp0051906, Gp0051904, Gp0051908 | reverse complement strand
CCTGAATGTCCTTCTTGTACTGAGGGGCCCATTACTGAACACAGTACTTGAGGTGCCACCTCAACAGTGCCAAGTACAGGGGCACGATCACCTCCCTACTCCTGCTGGCCACACTATTCCTGATAGAAGCCAGGATGCCGTTGGCTTTCTTGGCCACCTGGGCACACTGCTGGCTCACCCTCTTCAAGACTGGGGAAATGAGAGTGAGCCTTAACTTCCCATAGAGCTGCCCCTGTCTCCTTTAAGCTGCAGGGAAAGAAGCAACAGTGTCCAAACACTAGCAAGCCAGCGAGGACACCCACTGTTTTTCATCCCCTCTCTCGTGCCCTGCCAGGACCCCAGCTGGGCTCCGCTGCCTGCCCAGCACAGCATTTCTCCTCGGGAACATGTTGGGACACCAAGCATATACCATCCTTCGAGGGCTGAAAGCCTTTCAGGAATCAGATAGGATGAAGACACCGCATTATTTTCTCAGGAGATTTATATTGCTCATGGGATGTTGCTCAACAGATCTTTCTGTTGCTCTTCCTTGGTCCTAAAACAATGCTTCTGACAGAACAGAAAGGCAGAAAACTGCAACTGGTTTATGATTTGTCCTTTTATACATGCAGATGTTTCACAAACATATAAATAACAATCCAACCTGCGAGCGTAGCGGGTGAGAGAGGCAACACAGCTGAGGACTTCTGGGTCATACTCCTGGCCCCGTCAGTCTTTGGCTGTGTCATCTCACCTGAGTTACTGCAGGATTACTTCGTGCCTCTGCCTCCTGCCCGTTGCTCTGCTGCATTTCTTTAGATGGTGAGCACGTTGCAGGTCAGGAACTGTTTCTTTTAGAATGTTTGCGCAGTGCCGAAATAATAAGAACCCTTTGTGCGACTGTCTTGCAAATGAGATGCTTTGTATTTTAGTATCGACATCGTCTTTCAGGCAGCTGTAAAGCTGATATCAAATGGGAGCCGATGGACTTCGATGTACTTCGATGTACTTCAAGCAAAAACAAACAAACAAACAAAAAAGTGCTAAGCCACAGCGTAATATTAACCATATGCCCCATACAGGATTGACAGACATTTTGCACTTATTCCTGAAGGTCTGTGCTAGGCTAAAGGTTACCATATGCTTTAGGAACGCTCTGCAAACATCAATGAGTGGCCATGAAAGTTGAAAACTTGAAGTTACTATACAGCCAATGTGGTTAATTGCAGCTTCTACAACCTGTTTGCCCAGCTATATAGAGCATTCAACTCCTTGGTTACAAGGGATGTTAGTTTTACTCCTCACACATGACTGATTAATTTTCTACATACTGTTTAAAACAAAACGCAAATAAAAGTCATTTTCAAACAAAACAGGATTTCTTCTCCAGCGTGGCTTCTACAAACCTTTATGAGTCCAATAGCGACTGGTCAGGAAGAAAAGATCAAGAGCCATAGCTGAACGACTTAGAAAGGAAAGGGAACGGCGTTTGAAGCAGAAGCAGCAAACTCTGACATTGCCAGGAACCGTTTTCTGGTTATTCCATGAGGTCTCCATCTATTTCACAAGCGGCTAACTCCTTCCACACACCTCATGCATCAGGCAACTTCCCTTGGCCTCTGATGTGGGCAAAGGCATGTGATAAAGACTGTATTTTCCAAAAGTTCTCAACTCTTTTAAGTGCTATGGACATTTTGTCCTAAATAAAGAGCAAGAATATAGATGGACATCAAGGAACATGGATCCACGGAGGCTACATTTATACTGACAAATGGTGCCTGTCATTCTTCGAGGACTGTGAAAGCAGGGACAAGAAAAGCGGGCCACATGAGCACATCAGAAGCATGAACAAGATCGGGTTTATACCACCATATTGTGCGACCCAAATATAATCAACAGAAGTAGAAAGAAAATAGCTGTACTGGTCTGCCAATATCACTCAGATGAAGCTGTGTTCAAACCAAGCGATAGGTGTCCTTCTCCCAGGCGTGGCTCAGGCTGCAGGGAAAGATGTTCCTCCATGGGAAGGTGTCTCCTCTTTCACAGAAACTGAATAAAGGAACAGGCTGAGATAAGAAACGCCAAGATAAAGCTCAGTAGGAAAGTGCCCTTAAGGTACACACAGGGCTTCCTCTGCCACTGCCAAGTGTGAACTCAGGAACACAACCTGCAGAATAAATATAGGTGCAAAACTCACTGGAAATCAGTCTGACTTGTGGTTGGAAGGCAGACTGGGAATTATGACTTCTGACAGCATAATTCAGCCATTCTCCTATGGTCTTGGTTCAAATGTGCAAACAGGGGTGGTGATTTAGGTTCTTAATTGCACCAGAGTCCATTGAGGCACCTTTGTCCCCACCTTCTAAGCACCTGAGTAATCCATCACAAAATGCCTGCCCTGGCATCTCAGCAAAGAGCTACTCCATACCACTGGCTTCTTTGGAAACATTTGTCCCCACTCACACTTTATTCCTTCTTCACAAACAGAAAAGCCAAACACCCAGCAAAACAAAAACTGGCAAAGCCATTCCCACATGGTAGGAGACATGAGCAATATTGTTAGTGAAGTGACTTCAGGAGGAAAACATGTCAAAAGTTGTTTAATTAATCCAGTCAGATATGAGAAGACAGGGCACAGGATTCCGATGCTAAACTGTAAGCTGAAGGTATGGGGAGGATAGGCTGCAGCCGAGCAAAAGGGAAGAAAGAAGAAACTCTAAACACTGAAGGCTGGAAGGAAAGCTTTGCCTCTTCCCACTTCCAGAAAAAAGCGGTCTGAAAAGGCAAAGACAAAACAGCAAGCTCAGTGCTGACGAGGAAGCAGGTCTCGTTAACACTATGGAAGAAACGATATTTCCCTTCCCCCAGCCTCTTCAAGGACCAGAGACTTGTGTGCAAAACAGCTCGAGTTTTTCCCTATGGTCAAAGACTGGTGTTTTATTTATTTGCAGTCAGTAACGTTGGACTTCTGTCATATTTTGCTGTGGTACTCTATTATTTAATAAAGTTCTGTGGACACAGGCCAACGCCTTTGCTTGACAGGGACTACTCTCTGACATCGCACCTGGCCAACTGGATCATTTTTTTACTCAGTTAGGAGGGGAATTAAAAGCACAACAAGAAGTTGGTTTATAGCCCGAAGGAAGGGGAGTTGTCAGCCCTTGCAGTTTTTCTTCCTTAAGGTGTTAGATGAATACAGCTGCTTATGCCACAAAGTGCTCGTGTGTATATATCAGGCTGCTTTTAAACCCTTCTAAATAGTGCACGCCTCGGTGATTTCCCTTGTGACCAAATCAATAACGTGCCCAGCCACTGCTTCAAAGAGTTGGGTTTATCCTTTCTAAAAGTCTGGAGCGAGAGCTCTCGAACAGCTCATTATTCCCCTGTCCCAGGAAGGCAACCCGGCTCTTGCAGTCCCCTGTGCTGATGGCCATCCACCGTAGTCAGATTTCATCACCTTTCCTCAAGGCGAGGACCCTTACCGCTGCTCACCGCCAGCCCAGAGCCTTTGTTGCCATCCTGCAGACCTGAGTCTTGAACATTATTGGACTTTTAGGATGGAGGCACAACACAGCGACACCGTAACGCCAAGCAGGGATGAACACAGTTTGAAACCAGGGACCTCTCTGCCTTCTTGGTGCGAACATTTCACAGCGGCGGCTACTAGGCCTGGGAAAATAAACCAGGGGAATTAGACAAGAGAAAATTATAAACTGTTGAAGTTCTGGAGTACTTCCAGGTATTCAAACAGGTAATGGATTTATTTAAATAAGTGGAAATAGTTTCAAAACGTCAACTTTGCCGTATTGTCTAGCTTCTCTTTTCTGGTCCAGCTCCAGTCCGGGAAGTTTCTCCATGCATGAGCTCAGAGAAAAGCACCTACTGCAGAAATAGAGTAAAACCTCACAACCATTCAGCGGGGGATTTTCAGCTGGCACATGTCTAATGCTTTCATGATTTCCTGTTGGGCAGACAGTTTCCATGATCAACTGCCCAAATAGCATCAAGGAACTACCCACAGAGCTAAATAAGCAAGCTAGGCAAACACAACACTTGTTACTCCCCTCGTTGCCAGAGTCCTTAAGGCTGGGGGGTTCTTGATAACCCAGACACAAATTTCGGCCAAAACTTTACAGCTAGTTTCAATGAAGTAGGTGGCACAACAGAGTAGTGGCCCTACTGACTCCCAGAGCCCCTGAACAGAAATCAACAGGTACGTCAGAAATAAAAATATACTATGCTATTTCATCTAGGATGCAGTACATACGTATATTTGCTCCTCACAGCAATGATGGCATTTTGAATCTGTGTGGATAACCCATTAAATTCCACACACAGCTTATTTTACCTTCTCGATATCAAACATTAATGTGGGATAAAGACTGCTATTTGAATCATTCACACGTTGTTCTTTTTCTTTGCAGCCCTGGCTAGGACAATAATAATATGTCTACCTGTAAATATTTTATAAATATGAATAGTCTATAACTTCAGCAACTTGGAGGTTCTGTAGATACTGTCCTTGATCCAGAGGTATGGGAAAAGAAGGCAGATAGCGATTATTTGTTACTCACGAGAACTGTTGCTGGTTAGGAGCCGACACAGATCTCCCAGTTCTTACCAATGTTCACAGACTTCAAGGCAACCCCCCTTATTTAGGTTAATGATCACAAATTGGCTGCAAGATTTACACCATTTTGTATCTAGCTCAGGATCCTATGGAACTGAAACTTGGGCAAACCAAATTTGACAAACTGAACTCAAAGTTACCAAGTTCAATGAACCTTAAGAAAAATATACAGCTGCAAAAAAAGGGAAGAACAAGTGGGAGAGGAAGATACAGAGCAAGAGAGAGAGAGACCAGGGGAGACCAGAGTGGCTCACTCATGGAAAAGCCGAAGCTCAGAGAATCCACTCTGGCGAAAGCTCATGAAAATCCGACTCCGTTCACTCCATTGCTCAGAGAGTGACTTGTTCCTCCATATGCTCCGTAACAAAAGCACTCTTGATGTCAGCAACATGTGGAGAGCGCAAACATTTCTCAATTGCAAATGATTCATTGACTCAATAAGCATCTGGCCTAAACATCTGATATACATTGAAAATTCCATCTATGTCCTAAAAAAATATTCCTTATTTCTTGAGTGATAAAAACCAAACGACAACAGTAAAAAAGGTAACAGGATAGCCTTTTTTGATGCCGTTTGTGATGCGAGGCAAAAAGCTGTTTACCATTGGTGTGGACCAGATTGGGAGCAATTCTCCGCTAAAGCCCTTCAGCTGCTCCTTTCTCAAGCAGAGGAAACTGAACACGTTGCACGTTGCTCTGGGCAGCTGGCGACCAGTGATGCCGCTGGGGTCTGCAGGGCAACAATTCGGCAGGGGAGGTGCTGATAACATTCCTGTGCAGAGGGCTCTTCCCAGAGGCAATCAGTGACTCAGGCGCGCACCCACCCCAGGAGGACACGGCTCTGGCTCCCAGTCACACCCACCACCACCGGGCTCTATCAGATGACTTTTGCCACACACGGGAACTGGCGCAAGTTACAGACCAATTTGTCACTTCGGAGCTGGATCAAACACCAGCCCTCCAGGTCACTGCGGCTCCAGCCATACGTGAATCAACATTTAATAAGGCATCACAATTCTCTTGCGATTGCTTTTAACTTTCGCACAGCGCGTGCTTAGGATTGCAGAGCAGGGGTTCTCCTGTGCAGCCAAACGACTGCATTTTCAAGGCCAGCTTCAGGTGCGCTCCTGGAGTTACATTCCTCCTCTCCTGGAGGATCCAGAGCAAGACACGGCAGCTCCTTGCACCCATTTCCCCCCTCTTCTCCATCTAGAAACAAAGCAGTCTGGGCACAGGGATGGCTGCACTCAGCATCCCTCTGTGGCGCGCAGCACGGTGGGGATGTGAAGGAGCACGACACAAAGGCAAATTGTTACCGTTCACTCCTCTAGCATTTTAACTTTTTTTTGTCGCTGTTTTTGCTGGATTAAGCTTTTCTGACATAACAGGGCTGACTCTGGGTGTCTGGGCTAGACTTAAAGTTCAATGAGGTTCTTTATTTTCCAGGAAACACTCTTCCTTCCTCTCCTACTGTGAGTGTTCCCACAGGTTTTAGAGTTTCTTGTTGTTGGGGTTTTTTTTTCTCCGCTTCTGGCTTTGACCTGTGTTCAGTTGCTCTTGTAGCAACACAGAGTGTTTCAACACAGTTGTGCTCCCAAGTCCAAAAGGGGACTTAGCTGGGCAGACTGCAAGTCTCAGAGCTTCAAGCTTAGGCTCAACCAGTGCTTGGTTCTCGCCTTACTCCACATGGAGATTTACACCTCCCAACAGACTGCACGAGGGCTCTTGCCCTCACCAGCTCAAAAGTTCATTCCCGCCCTTGCCTAACACAGGCAAAGATGGCTATAAGAAAGGCAAGGTGTTTTGCCTTTGCTTTGCAAAATTTAAGGCAGCATTTCTGGGAACTGAAGTCCCCTACTGAAGCAGTAATACCTTCCTTGCCCAGACACATCCAGGCTTTTCATGAAACCTATATCTGTGTGTGCGTGTACGAAATAATATAGAAATAATACAGGAATAAAATCTGCCATCTTCCTCCATTACTTCCCACAAGTGTCTCTTCTCCACTGCTATAGGTAAGTACTTACCATATAAATGGTATCTACCATCAAATTTGTTTTATTTATTTTTAAATTACATTTATTCTGAGCTGCCAATACCATTCTCCCGTCAGCGAAGACAAGACCTCAGACAGGTCTGACCTAAAGCCTCCACACCTTTTCTGTCTTTCCAGCACCGTTCGTTTGGCCCATGACTGCTCCTGCCCTTCGTTACTAAGGGTCCCTCAAACACAGGCCAGCGTCACAATGAATACCGCCCTGCCCGCTGCCAGCTTGATTGCCTGCTCTCTTTGCCAATCTGATCATGCATGTACTAAACACTTTCAACGTTCACCAGATTGCCCAGGCTGCTCATCTTGGAAGGCTCATCCAGCGCCTTGCTGCTCAAATGGTGGGAATTTCCCCTTAAAACTACAGTTCATGGCTCACTATACTCCTTCGTGCTCATGTATACTCCTTATACTCACTTCTACTAATTTCTTTCTTACACTCACTGTCCTTCAGTTCCAGTTACTCTTCTTTTCTTTGCACCTTTCCCCTTCTGTAGTTATTAGAGCGCGAATGAAGCTCACTTCACCTCTCACAAGACAGGTTTTCCAGCCTCCTGGTTATTCTGCTAGCCCTATGCTGTACCTACCTTCAGCATGGATTTTTTCCTTTTTTTTTTTTTTTTTTTTTTAAATTCTTCCTATGCAGGCAGCTGCCCAGAGCCATAGGCAGCATTTCACACGAGGTCTCTCTCAGCAGCACCTGGCTTGGCAGGAGGAATACAATGCTCCCCTCTTCCCTGGAAAGGGTTGCTCCAATACCGCACCCAACTCAGACTTCCTGTGACTCACTACAGCACCCCGGCTTTCACCTCCTCCGAACCCTTCAGCTTCAGTTCATTGCCAAAATATTTATTATTTCTCCCTAAATGCTGCAAGATCTTATCTTCTGCAGTATTGCATTTCACATCACTTCTGCTACCATGATTATTTCATTCTCCTTGTGGAGATCCAAATCCTGCACTTTATGGATAATATTTCCCAATTCCAGGTCATCAGCATACTCCTACATTGACACTTGCTGAAAATATCAATGCAGCTTGGTCGCCGGCTTTATTTTTACAAAACTTTGCCAAGAAAACTCCCCCAAATCTATTATTCCTTTTTCCCACATAAGTCCTGAATTATTTTTTTTTTTTAGTATTTGAAGCTGGATTGGCAAGGGGGTAGGTATTAAAATCCCATAACAACACCTTCTTAAATACAGGTACTTACATTTGTTGTTCATTAACCATACACTGAATTCCCAAATTCAGTCATTTGAATCAAAGTTCTAATAAAAATAATCAATAATTTCACATGTGAGCTTTTCTTAGTTTTGTGAGGTGAAACAGCTTCTTTCTATAACTCTTCTGTTGGTGTTACATGTGCCAGCTCTGCCTTCATTAACCAAAGCAAAAGGAACAGGCACTCTTAATCTGAGCTAGCTGAGGTAACAAAATGTGTTTAAAAACCAATCAAACTTGTAGGTCTCTACGAGTTAGTAAGTTTTAAGTTCTAACAACCCATTTCCCACAGTCTTTAATTCAATCTGCTAACAGGTACAAAAACTACAGCATCCTTTTCTTGGCTAGATTTTACATTGAGCTGACACTGCATTGACACTCCTCTCCCAGTAATGAGGGGAAGACCTCAGACCAGCAATGTCTAAAAGACCCTCCAAGTCTGTCGCACAGCCTTTCTGGCATGTTTGGCTCATGACTGCTCCTGCCTCCCTCTCCAAAGAATCCCCTTAGTACAGGCTGCATGAATTGCTTTGCCAGATACCAGTTCCAGTTTCTCCTGGGAAACACGCAGGTTGATGTTAATCTCCCGTGACATTGGGAGATTACAAATATAATCCCTACAGGGATTAAAAAAATAGAAAACATCCTGATTTTCCTCTTCTATCCCTGTATACATCTGGTTATGTTGAAAATGGCACTCCTTGGCCCAATCCTCCTTCTGGATTGAACTGCCCTAAATTTGTGACTCTACAGCTATAGATTCTCCTTGTTTCCTCCTTTCTCAAACAGGCTTACGGGTTTCTACTGGAGACATTTTACTGACCAAACACAGGAAGAATAATCTCGTTTCCATGTCTTTGAATCAGATCTAATGCTAGAGCCCAAATTAAGAGACAAAAAGGTGGTAGGAAAGAAACAGAAGCTGCAGCAGCTGAGGACAAAATTCCAAACCAGGATTTATCCAGTATGACCACAAGCAACTCTGCTAAACTAATAAAATCTGCGTGAATGTTAGGCAAGGCAGGGACTCACACAACCTATCCATCAACTCAGTGGCACCAATCCACCTCTCCAGTGACGCACCAAACCGCCCGTTTCAAGCTCCTGGTCCCCTCTCAGGGCAAGGTGGTGGACAAGGGCACTCGGCCCCTTCTCCATCCCTGCTGGTTTTCCACGATGGCCTCACCACCCAGGAGCAGGCCGTTAAAGATGGGCACACACATGCTCTGCTGCCAATATTCAATAGCAAAGACTCAACGTGCTTACATGGTGAGGAGAAATGGGGTCGCTGGAAGGCAGCGAGCTCAGCACCCTTTCTTGGGGGTGCCCAGTGCCTTGGCAGACCAGGCCCTCGGGTACTCGCTATACAAAGACATGAATAGTCCTTTCTCTCTGCCCATACCAGAGACACTGGCGGCATTGTTAAAGCACAAGCACGACCAAGACGAATGTGGCTGCAAATCTGGCAGCGCCACGCCGGCCTTTTTGCTTCAGCACGATCAAATGGCAGCACTGCTCACCGAGCACGCAGGGCATGAAAGGATTAGCCACCTTCCCCCACCAAGCAGGTGAGCCGCAAGCCTTTCCAACTCACTACATGTCAGTTTACAAGTAAAACATAAGGTATAAATGCAGCTATTGTTAAGGTGAGGCAGCCATCCTGGCTGGGGAGTTAAGATTAGCAATTTGCCCTTTGTAAAAGGATTAGCAGAGCCCTATTGTTTCAGTGTTTATTTATCAATTTGCATTTTTAAAAGGGGGCATATATCTGACAAGGGCCCACGTCCTCCATGTACCCTGGGCCACTCCATTTTCTTCCAGCTCCCCACTGCCAGAACCTACCTGGACATTTTATAGACCAGACACCGAGGAGAAACCAAACTCTGGCACCGCTGCCGCTCACACAGCAACCTCCCACTGGGCTGGCTGGCCTTCGTGAGCCTTTCGACTGAGATCAATCCACGTAGATCAAACACCAGAACTGGCCTCCACTTCTCCCCAGACAGCTGAGCTGACAGCCCATTCACTGCAGCATCTCACCACGAGGGCTGCAGCACCCGGTCTGCGGCAGGTCGCTCCCTTCCACAGATCACAGGCACCGAAGCAATGAAGCCCTAGGATAAAGCATCTCCATAACTAGCACCGACTCCACGCTTGCAGTCTTCAAAGCATCTTAAACAATTCATAGAGCTTTCACCAGGCTTACAAAACCTTGGTTTTTTTCACTGGCAAGGGTGGTGGTGAAGAAATTACTTGGCCCGTTGAGGTTGGCACCAACGCACCAGCTCTTGGCATCCCAACACCTCCAGCGGGTTCTCAGCTTAGGCTGTGTCGGGCGCTTACACGGTCTTTGGGTGCCTTGTAAACGAGTTTTTATTGCTGCGAGGCCGGGTTCAGCCTCCCCACTCCGCAGGGACTCCTCGCCCGAGTTCAAGTTGAGGGGAGCGGTTTCACACAGGGCTGCTCGCAGCACGGAGAGGGGGAGCAGCGCTCGCCCCAGCCAGCTCGGGCTGGCCATTTGGCAGACGGCAGCTGCTCACTCGGATTAGGTAAAAATTCCTTCATTACAGGGAACAGGGATGTTTTGGAAGGTAAGTGAGAGAGCAGATTTTTTAATTAAAGTGACACCACTGCATCTGCACTCTGGTGCAGCCCCACACCCCGCTTTTTCATAAGACAGTGATTTAGGAAGCGATTCTTATAAACCACAAAAACGGTTTAGAAGACAAACAAGCATCCAGATGTGCTAAATTACTTTCCTACTCCCCCAGGACCCAGCAGCAAACTATAGCATGTATTTTACAGGAGTATGATTTATTTACATGGAATAACATACAGGTATTGGTTTTGACCCGTAAAACCCCTTTACAGCCGGGAGCCTACATATCCAAAAGCCTTCTCTCAGCCCGGGTTCCAGCGCCACAGCTGCACCGGAGCAGGACCTCCGTTTGCGAGAGGGGGAGAAGCAACTCTGGCTTTTCATAACTCCCTCCACCCTGCCACTTCTTTTTATTTTTCCCAAACAATTCTAGTTTGTCGATCGATGTGCATCTGACACAGGCAATTAATTTTTCCTGGTCATGGCGGGGATGAGGAGGCTCTGGTGGGACACGCTGTAAAGATCCTAAAATATGTTCCGTGCTGCTGGCTTACTGCAGATACTCTGATTCATGGTCATAAAGGGAGGCCACGAGTGGTCTCGATTAAGGACATGAATTTAGGGATCATCAAGGTGCACATCAGGCAAGCAATAAGCACTCTGCTCTAAGGATCATGTGCAAACATTTAATAAAAAAACCCCAAACAAACACACAAAAAAGGAAGGGAGAGTGGTGTTTCAAATGCAAGAGACAGACCCTGTCCCACAGAGCTTACAATTTACATTTAGATTAGCACAAGTAGCATTAAGATTGCAGGGAAGGTGGATCAGGGTTACAACAACAAAACTCTGTGGCTGACTTGCATTGTAATTTCACTAATTAGAAAAAATGAAGTGTTTCTAGCTAATAAATCAGGGCTATTGACATGTCCATAAATTTGAGGGAGGTACACAAATACCGGTGGGATAAACTCTTTGATTTGATTTAGCCATTCTACCCTCTAGAGTAACGGCTTTCAATCAACAGTCTATGAGGTCTGCTTTGAGGATATATGAAACATATCTTAAGAAGAAACAAGCCTATTCCCTAAACTTACATTCACTGTATATCCTTGAATATTTCTGATGAGCAGGAAAGAACAAGTCATGTAATATTGTAAGCAGTTGCTCTAGAATGACTGATGGGGAGATTTCTTCCTCTTCTTTCTCAACTGAGAAAATAATTACCACATCTTCATGGACAAGGGCTGGCAATCTCCCAGCGCAAGGAGCTATGAACTTCTCTATAGGAGCTGGACTAACAAGGCTGGCCATCGGTGAGCCTTCAAGTGCCTGGAAACACTGACCTACACATGGATGCTGCAAACCTGCGAGCAAGTCTTCTCAACAGATCTGCAGAGTCCCAAGTCATCTTTTAGACTGGACCAGCGCGGCTGTTACCAACAAATATCTAATCGTACCTTAACATAGCAACAGCCCATACACATTCATCTATCACCAGGTGCCATGGCTACAACACAACACACCACAGCAAAGCAATGGCACCACCAGCACCACCGCCGTACTTTTATCAGTGTTGTATGCGCATCCCTTCACAACGCAGCAGCATGCTCTGGGAAGGTGGTGGTGTTGGCACACGCAATTATTCACAGCTTTTCCCATAACAGGGCCCCTCATCCTTCTGGTTTGCTGAGGTTCCTCTCCCAATATGTGAGGGGAGAAGTGATTGCAACCCTCCAATACCTCTTGACAGTCTTCCAAAGGATGGCGACAGCAGCCTAAGATCCCTCTGTGAAGACAACCGCCAATACCAAGAACTGCAAGGAAGCGTAGTTTCTGTCCAGCTCAATGTTTGAGGTTTGATACTGTAGGTGGAACAACTACCAGACATGGCTAAAACGAGAGCTGTGTGAACACAACTGAATACATTGCCTGATCCAAAGAAGAGCAGAAGGAAAAAGTCAATTAGTTAGCACTGAGAATGCCTTCCCATCGCGCTAGCTTAGGAACAGACCAGGGATCTCTTCGTATTGTTAATATTTAAGCCAGGTCATGTTTCTATAGTGGATTATCATCTGATTTTTCAGCCTAATCAATAGTCTGCTCTCATAAACTTTCTGGATTTAAGTGAGGAAATAGAAATCAATACACATTTGAAGCCAGATGAGCGTTTAGATGGCAACCACATTCTAGCAATTTAGCAGAATTTGTGTAAGCACATGTGCCTGGGATGGGACTTCTGCACAACAACTGGAAACCGCTCCACAGGTATCTTTCATTGCCACACTTCAGATACCCATTTCACACCCTGCCAAAATTGCTCACTGAGTGAATGAGGCTTCCTGAATTCAGCAGTTGGCTGGAATTGAGACACTTTCTGTTTTAACTCCAAAACTACCGAAAGGCAAATCAATTGTGGTCTTAGAATGCACACAGTTGACTGCTCTAAGAAAAACAAGAGGTGAGAACCACTTCTTGTTTGTTTAGTTTTAAGGCAAGAAGAGGGAAGAGACTTTGTTAGAAGAAACAAACTAACAAAAAATCACAGAAAAAAATGATAGAAAATCTTAAATATGAATAAGAGCTTCTCAGAGGAAAAAAAAAAATCAGAAGATGAAGCTGTCCAAATACGTTTCTTTCAAGAAAACAGGCAGGTAGATGGCATTGCTGTGTACAGTTTTCAGCAAAAGCTATGTTTTTGTTATCTGTCTGCATAATACATAAGTAAAGTGAGCTCTGAATCTCCTTCTGGAGCCCACGGATGTTCTGCCCTGATAATAACAAACGGAACATAGAAAGCACAGCGTTGTGTTCACGAGGCTTTAAGGTACACTACCTAAGAGACACACTGGACTCCACTCTGCTGCATTCCAGGGATCCTATAGTACAAAATAGCAACTCTGTTTCAAAAATACTGTATTATTGGATGACTGGAGAGTATTTCATCGTCAAGGTTAAATGGATACCAGTGCACCAGGTAAAATAGCTTCATCCCAGGCAAATATTCTAGAGAGTACCATAACTACTGTTTAAAGGCAGACAGGCTGAAGTGGTAAGGCAGGCATCAACAATTGGTTCTGATATAAAACATTTCATAAAAAGCAGACCAGATGATGCTACAGTAACTTTTATTGCAGACATCAGCAGGCCAGTACAGCTATTCGTAAGTATTATATATAAAAGTGCCCTATGCTTTGGCCAGCCAGCACAGAGCTAAAATGGACACATACAATAAATTAGTGTTAATAAGCAAACAACCATTAAAAGTGCTAACAAGTGACGGTGGAGAGGCTCATTTAATTTCTTCATTTTATTACTGATCTCTAGTAAGCGTTATTATCCTCATAGAATAACATTTTATTACGAAACGCACATGCACAGCATTAAAGCCTTTGACAGTCCAATGCTTGCCAGCAGCAGCAAAATTGTAAACAAAGTGGAAGAATCATCTCTGAAATGCCAACAGCCACCAGTATTCACAAAGTTTATAGGATGCAGAGGGCCAATATGCTGCGGCATAAATAACTAAGTAATTTACTATGACCTGGGGATCTAAGGAATCAATTTAATATTCAGTTTCTTCCTATTTTTCAAAAGAGCCTGAACACACATGCTTAATCTCAATCGATTTGTGCCTGAACTAGGGTCTTGAGTCTGTTAGATATTTTCAATTCTTTTTAGCCAATAGATTCCTTTGACATTTCCCTCTTTTATAATACAGTAAACAGCTGCAACTAATCACTTTTCATTATGATTTTGTATTTGTTTTACAAAAAATTTTACTTAAAACAACAAAAACGCAACTGAGCAACTTCTGTTTACTGTAGAAATGAGATTTTTATGAAGATTGGTGGAACTGGACATGGTATCAGATACATTTAGGACAATGTGTTATTTTAAACTGTAGCTAGGAAAAGGACATGGGTTGAGAAAAAACACTTTGAAATGAAGGCTCTTAGAAGACAAGACAAAGACTTAATCTTTGCCTACTTTCTCTTACCATTCATCATAACTTGAAAATTGACGCATTTTAAATGCCTATCTATTTATCACAATCATTTCTTCAGCTGTGACATACAATCAAAATAATAAGTCAACGGTGTTTACATTTCTGTGTTGTAAATATGCACTCTCCATCTATCAGCAAAAATGGCAACGGGAGCTCAGTCTACAACGTCCTGTATCACAACTGAGCTGCACCAAGCCCCTCCTGAGCTACCTTCAGCAGCAACACAACACAGCAGATAGAGCGCACGCACGCCACTTTACTGCCATGTGCAAGCTAAATTTAGGAAAGTTTTCTGAATTATTAAATAAGCAATTATGATAACGCGAGATATTAAATACAGATAGAGTTGTGTCAACCCAGCTATGAATTTGGGGTTTTTTTATTCTTTCCCACAGAAATTCTAGAAACATCAAAGTAAGCATGACTGTTTCCCTTCCTACATGTACCTCTCTCTTCAGAAGACAGCTAAAAATCAGTGAAGAAAGGAAAAAAAGGAACATAATACAGCAAAGTCCTACTGGGGAATAGGGTCTTAATGAACACACAAAGCAACTAGGTGACATCTTTATCAGCCCTCATAAACCTTGATTGAATACACAGCGATAAGGCCTGTTTAAACTGTCATCCTCATGATAACGCAGGCAGAGACAACGCGGGCCTTAGCAACGACCTGTGTAAGAGAGGCCCTTCCAAAAGTGCAGGCACCGTTAGCTAATGTATATCACGTAAACAGTTCAAAGCTTGGCCGGCTGGTTTGTTTGTGCGACGGTG
>Ga0181612_123311_pt1 | contig 15263 bp, 9 predicted proteins | sample HoacroProtozoa21_FD_119630 | JGI IMG/M metagenome (GOLD analysis project Ga0181612, IMG submission 119630) | Hoatzin crop microbial communities from Cojedes, Venezuel. Combined Assembly of Gp0051906, Gp0051904, Gp0051908 | reverse complement strand
TCAAACAATGTAGCTATTCTCAAGGCTGGAGTGTGAGAATAGCAGATCATTTTGACCAGGGTAATTAAGTCCCATAAAAGCCAACTTGGAAATGGAAATGAATGATCACACAGTGGCTTCTTGTAGAGTTGCATATAGAGCTTTGGAGCTGTCTAAATTTTGTCTAATTTAAGAGGTACTAGAAAGGAAAACAAAATGGAGAAATAGGCTGGCCCTCCTCATGAAGTAAGAAATGTTCAGGGCTTCTGTGCTGGTGCGTGGGGATAGTTCGAGTCCCTCTTTTTGTCTGTCCTCACTTCCTAAAGATGCTTTTCTAGTCAGTAGGCTTTTTGCATGTCCTTTGTGGTCTAGAGCTGGTGGCTTCTCTGCATGTAGCCCAGAAGATACATCTTCCAGAATAAGGGAATGATATTTACCTTGGCACATATGACATCAGAAAGGCTTATAAGCAAGTGAAGTGGGAAGAGGGCCTATGTCTAGCCCCAAGCCGCTTCTAACATCATATGTTTGCAAGTATAACGTTCAGTCTGGCCAGCTGGTTTCCATCTACACATGGTTGACAACTCCTTTGTGATTTCCTCTTAAATTAAAATGACCTATATGCTTGTAAAGTAGCTCTCTCCTACTTTCAAATATTGCAACAGAAAACAAAAATTGGAATAACGTATCCTGATCACTCATATGGATTATCATGGTTATTTTCCAAATGCCCTAGTCTACTCATACGTTATTAAAATTGGATAAATTGCATGTATATATGGTTGTACATCTAGCCAGGCAAAGCATAGCAAATCAGTGCTAGCTACAGCTGCAAGAACAGGATAGTCAAAATGTTTAATTTTTTCCCCATGAGTTTCTGAACAAGCCCCTTTGTTTAGAATCCACTGGATTTGTGAAGAAACAAACGTATCACAATACAAGAAATAAGGTGGAATTGCAGTATTCAGTGGAGGATTATACTTGGAGCTTAGTAAGTACCAAAAAAATTAAAGAGGATATGTGGATATTCTTTTTGTCAAGCTTAAGTTTTCTCACTTCTTGTACCCTATTTTAATGAAGAACATTTAGATATTTGAGTTGTTTTTCTCCATGCCATCGATGGATTCAACAGTGATTTGAATATGTCTGCATGTAAATATTGCCATCACTGTGTACATGAGTATTCACAACGGAATGGGGACTAGCCATATAGAAAGTTTGAATTTGGGAACATGTGGAACAGAGAAAATCAGTATAGCTTAGGTTACCACTGGAAGAGTGATGGATGTATAATAAATAATCCATTGGTTAAGTTTATGCAAGTGATTAGGTGAGCAGCTGTGCACAATAAATGGAGGAACAGAAGAAAAAATCATTAATGATAATTTCAGAAGAGGCTAATGGTACCAAATTAAGTATTCATCATGAACTGCTTCTTCAGCTGTAGTCATGATATACGTTTCATTCATATTACTTCACTGTTGGATTAAGTCACTGACGTTTTTGTTGAAACCAAGATAGCAAATGTTCCTGCAATTCATGTGGAATGATGTACTGTATGCATGGCAAAATTAGTCTGTTTCTTGTCTTTTTATGTCAACAAGCTCAACAAAACCACTTCTTTTTCATGTTTAGTGGCTATTTTATCTAAAATGCTACAGTAGAAGGACAGCAGTGTTAGAAAATGGTTGCACTTTACCTCCTTTTGTAACAGACTTGTATATGTTTGGTCAATCAGAATTTCTCCTACTGAAAGGTTCGATTTATAAAACCAAGCATGGGAGGTTTGGATCCAAAGCTGTACATCATCAGAACCTTCAAATTATATATAAGGATTTTTCCTCTGCTTTTGAACCATCTCTCATTAGCATTAAACACCATGTAATTCTTGGAATGACTTCTTGCAAATGTAAAATCTTGTTTGAGTAAAAATTTCCTTAAAAGATTATTTAAAATAGAGTTGTTCAGTATAGATGCTTTACTTTTTTTCTAATTCTGAATGTCACAGTTTTAGCCCATATCAGTGTAAGTTTCTTAATAGGAGGTATGCAGTAATTGGATTTCTGTGTGGGAGAACTGTCTTTCAGAACTGTTTTAATGCATACTCACATGACTGATACCCTCTTAACTATCCACCCTGAACTACACTCAACTTTCCTAAATGAGATTTTATTGGAACTGGTTATGATTAGATAAATGGGTGACTTCACTAATGTATAATGCACTTTTCAATTATAGCGTATGTACGATAATTTACATTTCTTGTTTGATAGTATGAAATGTATGTGACATATTCTGGATGAGATCTGCTGCTGTTTATATAATGGCCTTACTTTTCTCTTAAATTAACTCTGCTTTCAAGTTATTTCAGTCTATTTAAATTTTTCGGATAAACAAAGATGTTACAAATCCACCTTAATTTACCCTTCAGTGGATTGAAACCTACTAGTGGATAAGTTCTAGTCCCTAGATTTGTTGCCTAAGGAGACAAATTCTGTCATCAGATTAACAGGTTAATATAATGCAGATTGGAATAGGAGTTGTCCCTAGTTACGTGAGTGCAGAATCAAGCAGCCATTATCAAACTGACAGCTGAAAGACTGTTAACAAAGAAAAACGGATTTTGACAAAAAGCCAGTGTTTCTTTCTTCTTGCAGTAAATCTGATTTACGCCTCCTGTCTTAACAGTTTTCTTTACATGTAGAGATTCTGCAGGATGCTTTGGTAATTGTGAGATATGCAAGAATTAGAGCATCTTCTCTGGCAAAGGACCTCTGGGCAGGGGAAGAAAGAATAGCATTTCAAAGCATTTAATGTACTTTTTTTTTTTTCATTGTTAATAAACTGTACAACTTTTCATCAGGTGTCAACACCCAGAGAGACAGCATTCAGTCAGAAAAGAGAAATTGTCTATAGATATATCAATAGATTGTATCAGTAAATAGCTTTTAAACTCTATATTAAAAAAAAAAAGAAAAGCTAAAATGAAAATTGTGGGTTGCATCTGTAAGCTCTAATAAAGCAAGAATTTTGCACACTGTTATGCGATGATTTAATTTCAAAGTGGGCAACATACTAGAGGAATATATTTTTCCAATTTAAACTAAACTCTCTGAATGCCTCCAGAAGATCAACAAGATTTCATGAAAGAAAACAACTAAGCAGGTAATATAGTATAAGGAAGTTCAAGATAGAGGTTGGTTGTTGTTGGAAACCCATGAATGCTCCATAGCAGTCTTCCCAAAAGGGTTTAAAGAAATAAAAAAAAAACCCCAAACCCCAAATAAGCCATACAATGTGGTGAGGTGTCCCCTTCGCATTCCATTGCTCAGTATTGGTTTCTTTTGGAAGCGGTAGTTTTTCCAGTCATGCACTATACTGATATTGCCATTCTCTGTGTGCGTGTATTTATATATATATATAGTGTATAAGTATTTACACATACACAATGTCCAAAACTGGCAGAAATTCCAACATCCCTACAACAACATGTATGATGAATTTAAGCTTAGTCAGTATGGAACTGACATACGATATTCTGATATTTGCCTTTTAATTCTTTAAAAGCTGTTTTAAAAATATACCTGATGCTTCTTCAGAAGCCAATACATTCTGCAAAGAACTGAGAACTCAAAACTCCATTTTTAAGAAACTTTGAAGACTGTGACATTTGTTTTTTCCCACCTCCCTCAATGACAGACAACAGAGGCAATTGGTAATATATCCACTTCACATTCCAAATTTTCAATTGTTTTGAGTATCCTTCTGCTTTAATCGTTCCTGGCACAGCTTCACTGGACTTGGAGAAGGAATGAGGCCAGCTCAGGGGTTAGCTGAACAGTAGCATTTTGAATATGGATACTGAAAGTTGTAAGATCAAGAGTTTGTTAATAAAACATAATTGTGTGCACTTTTTGCTTCCAGAATATGTTTTGTAAAATGACCACTTTTATTCCAGTTAATATACTTGTTGTGCAGAGATTGCTGCCATGGGTCTGTAACCTACAAAACTATGTGAGCTGATGAGCAACTTGCATGGCCTTTGCCAAGTTACTGAGTTATATTAATAGCTGATTGCAGCCTACTGTTTTATTAGGACAGTTTTTTTTAAGCTATTGACAGATGTATTAATGACACTGGCTGATGAATAGCAGTTTTAGACTGAAGTTAGGGATTATTTTTTAGAGGAAATTAATTTTTTTCACATTAAAAAGTTTATTAGCCCATAGGACAAAGCGTAATGGTTTTAAACTAAGGGAGGGTAGATTTGGACTGGATATAAGGAAGAAATTTTTTGTGATGAGGGTTTCACCTTGGACTGTGTTTGAAAGTATGAAACTGTGAATAACCTGCTTAAGGATACTATGCAAAGGACTGAGTTGCATGTTCTTTGTAATTACACCATGCACCAGTTACACTGTGCACCATACTACAATGAAATACATTTCTTCTGTATTAAGAAATAACATTGTTAAAATACAACCAAAATGTCAAACATATAGAGAACAAAAAGGAGGTCTGGGCATCAATGTATATTCCGCAAGGACTGTTCACTTCCTTGGAACATTGAGCAGCAGTGCTTCAGAGCATGGATGGGTCCTCATGTCTAGGGCTTTTACTTGAAGCCTGAACAGGCTTACGGTTTCTGTCTGAACAATGATTTAGGGTCATACCGTAATGGGATAACTCAGGCCAAAATGACTCTCTGGAGGTCTGTAGTCCAGTCTCCTAATTGAGGTAGGGTCAGCTGTGAGATCAGAGCAGGTTACTCAGGGGTTTTTTCCAGCTTTGTCCTGAACACCTCTGAGGAATTTCCTGAATATTTTCTTCCCCACCCTTTCACATGATTGTATTATTGCTCAATTTTCCTCAAACTTCAGGTGTTTTATTTGTAGGTATTAGAAATTCTCTGTCAAACAGTGAAAGCTGAAGGAAGCAAGTCAAGGCACTTGCTGTGTGGGGTAACCATAGATGTGCATGCTCTTGTGCTCAAGATTTGTGATGCAAATCTGACTTCTCTCTCTAGACTAGTTTGCTGGCTTTCAGTAGCAAACTACTGACAATGCAGGTAATCTTATTACGAAAAGAACAACTGCTGTGTTAAAGTAGACTATACCCTTAAAACTGTATGAAGCAAAGCAGCTATATGAGTCTCCAAAGTATAATCATAATTCTCTTCCTCCTTCAGTGGAACATCACCTGCTATTTAAGTCACTAAGTATTCTGATTAGTTTAGACAGATTTCAGTGTGCATTTTCCTCGTGTCTCAGTAACGAGGAGTGTGTTTGTTCCAAAATCACCCTACTACAGCTAAATTTGAAAGCATGTGTATTTGATTCATATTGAGCTTGGAGTTTCTTGTACTGAAATAAAACAGAAGTACTCCCAGGAAGTAAATACTTACATAAACAATAAAGCTGATGCAAGTAAGAGGAATGCTGAGTCCACAGAATGCATTATTAACAGCATATTAGTACACACATTGGCTGAGATGCGTAGGTAGCTGTGCATGCTGTAAATAATTTTCTGGGTGTCAAAATAGTAGTGCGCAAGCTAATTTAACACATTGCAGGCAAAATGGCATGACCCATCTCATTTTATTTTAAAATCATGATTAATTCATGAATCAGTGGGTAGCTGTTCTTGTATTTTAACAATCTGTTTAAGCAGTTGGGCAAAGTCCTTCTGACTGAAGGATTACTGATGACCTCTGTTCCTCTTGTCCTCATCTAAATTGGTGTATGCATGTGGATATATGTGTATGAAGCCTTTACTATCCCTTTAGATTTACTTTCAGAAATTTCAAAGCATGGTTGCTTTACCCCATCGACTTTAATTTTGTTCTTGTGCTTCTCCACAAAAGCAACTTCTTTTCTAGCCTATCTTTCACTCTATAAGAACTTCCCAAGGAACAGCCAAAAAGAAATCTGCTTCAGATTGAAATTCTTGAATTCAGGTATGATCATGCAAACAACCAGGCAGAATTTATTTAACCTTCAGGCAGCTGCTTAACCGAGTTGAAATTATTGATGGCACATCAGCAACGATCAAGATGGAGAGACTAAATGAAGGGGTGCCTTTTCTTTTTCTTCTCCAGTCCTCCCTCCCCCTTGTCCTTTTTTTTTTTTTTTTTCTTTTTTAAATAAGAGAACCATTGAGCTGGTAACAAGACTTGAAATGCCGTGTCAGCTCAGCTAGCATGGTCAAGGAGCTCAGCTGCAGAAGGGAAATAAAGCTGTTAAGTTACAGCTGCCCTCCAATCAGTCACAGGGGTAATGATGTTTGGCTTTAGTCAGGTTAGATGTCAGTAAATATACATCTCTCGGACAGCCTTTAAGACAGCCTTAAGCTCATGCTTATTGTTTCATATAGATAGGGGTCGGATGCTGATATATGGTGGTCATAGGGCGCTGAAATAAATTTCACAACATTCAGCAGGTAAAGTTAATCTCAATAGAACAGAATGTGACTGCAGTTGTGATAGAATATTTATTCCATGAACAGTGATGGGGCATTTTTTCTCTGTTAGGTTTTGTGCAAATCACTCAGATGCAGATGGGTTTTTTCCCCTGCCTTCATTCTAAATTTATTGCTACTTGAAGTGACCAATTACGTTTGGTCTTTAGTGTAGAGTCTGGGCAAGTTCAAAATTCAAAATTCCAGCTTACAAACACCATTGTGAGCTATATTCTGTTCACTCGCCCAGCTCACAGGAACACATGAATCACATTCAAAGGTAAGGAGACCTCAGAATTTCAACTTCTGCCAAGTATTGGAAAACCCAACCGTCATCTCTTTCATGTGTCAGTGATAGTGTGAACTCTGTCTCTGGAGCGAAACACTGAGACAAGACCACACCAAAACAGACATTTCTAGACTTACAGCACTGTGAATTAAAATCTTACTGTAGACTTAGACAAATATTTTCTACCATATTTTTTTCTGATAATAATACTTAAATTCCACTTAAGCTTACTGCTAAGGAATTTGTATCTATTTGCAAGTATTGAATCATGCTTTCCATTATTGTCGATGGACATTAGTCATTAAATTCTGCTAAGTCTCTCAGTAGCATTTGAGAGTTGATACACCACTCAAGTTTTTTAATAAATAGACTGTGTTTAAGAAGCAGAAGATCCCATTATACCAGCCTCTGCTCTTACTAGTATCCATTCCACAGAGTAAGAAAATGTAGGAATACAGCCTACGTGCATTTCATGTAACACCAATACAATTAGACTAGAATTTGATAAAGCCATATGTCGTATTTATTCCATAAGTAAAACTTGCTTTGGGTCTTAGCATATAATGTAGTGTTCATTTTTAATTTAGCAAAACTGTGGCTGTGAGTCTAGGGTTAAACTAAAGCACTAAGCTGCCCTGTGGTGTAGCAGCCTTTAATCCAGATCTAGAATAACTGGTTTAGTTTAATTTAGTAGGATTCATCAGAGCAATGGCTTAATCCTAAAGTTTTATTTTGTGTTTTTTAAATTGTCAAATATCCATTGAATTCAGGGAGAATTTTTCTGGATAAAGACCAAGAATGGAAAAACAACAGGCAATGTCCAGGATTGCAGGTGGAAATTGTTTAGAAGTTGATTGTATATCAGGCTTTCAGTGTTAGGCTTTGTTGATGTTGTTTTGCTGTTTTTTTAAAAAAGGTATTGTGGTCTACAATATAGCACAGTAACTTTTTTGTAAGTCTTTAGTCTATGTACTAATTTGAAAACATTTAAGATTTCTGATTATTACTAAATATGTAAGTGCTTAGTTGATTAAAAATAAAAAGTAACACAAAGGACAACTACAAACTCCATCCTCAGGTGAACTCTGCTGAAAGCATACAGCTTAGCCGTAGTAGCTAGCTGCTCTGGATGAGTGCTCACAATGACCAGTACTTTGACAATGAAAAAACCCAAACCCCTACAGAGATCCAGGTAAGCCCAAGTTCATGACCAGTGAGAGCATGGCATAAGCACTGTTTGTATGTTTAAGACTGACGGAAGTTTAGGAAGTGGGTGTGAATTCAATTTATATGTGATGCTGAATTTAGTCTTCATAATACTTCTGGATGTCCAATTATAAGCATATGTGTACTGGTCACAATGTTTAATTAAATAAGTGCTAAAATGTCTGGTTTTCTATGATTTAAATTCCAGATTGCTTCTCTGAGAGCCTGTCTCTGGTTTATGGTCCAGTCAATTCCACTGGAAGACTTAGTACCTAGAGGGTACAGAATTTGCCTAATATAACACAATGCAGAATTCTTTGAAATTGCTTCAAATGACTCTGCTAATAACTTACCCACATTTCCTACCACCAAGACCTCAGATCTTTCATATCTCCTGCAACTGAAAAAGGATGAGGTGATGACAATGCCTGTGAAGCCAGTACCAGTGAAGAAGAGTGGTTCTGCCCTGATAGAAGGATGTGTGTAGTTATGTGTACATGGCTAAGTGTGTCTCCAAGCATAATTATAATTCCACTGAAATGGCTACGTAAAACAAAAGCAGGCTGCAGGATTTCACAAAGAACTGTACCTGGCCTTTCCTTTGTTATCTTCTTTTTATGTCATGTAGATTGAGTTAGCAGTGTTGTAATCTAATAGCTTCATACTGCCTTAAATGGACTAACAAATCTAGCTCTACGATAGATCAAGTGAATTGATATGAGAAACATCCCATTAAACTTAAAATAGATGTTATTATCCACTTCCCAACGTCCGCTGTTTCCCATAAATTAAATGAAAATAGCCTCTTCTTTGATTATACAATATGCAGCAGCAGAAGTATTCCTGCACATTGGAAAGACCCATGTTCACTTGATTTCCACTGAGAAAAAGCAGTGGACCGAAAATGTAAGGAAATTATCACTGTGTTTTTGTAGTAGACACCTATTCACATATATATACATCTACACCTTGTGAATTTTTGGTGCATTTCTTGCTGTCTAAATTACTTCTTACTACCTTGTCAGTCTTCGAAAATAGCTATTAAAATAAAAGTCATGACAGTTATCCAGTTGTATTTAAAATGTATGTGGTCGGTATTTTGGCTTCCTAAAGATAGGTTTCCCTGCACATCTAGTGATGAGTTTCAAATACCAAATAATATGATTTATAAAAAAATCTGGATCATATTAAGATGTTTAAATTATTTTTTAAATGAAATATATCTGCATCTTAGGCAAAAATACAGCTTTCCAACAGTCCGTGAAACATACTGCTTGTATTTTATCACATGCAGCACTACTGAAAGATGAAAAAAGGCTTTTCATTGCCTCTGTCTTTAACAAAGAAGTTTCCCATTTTATTAATCATGCTAGAAAGGTAATATTCTTTATTGGATGTACAAAGATAAATTTTTATTTGTGATCTAATTTGTAGGTATAGTAAACAGACATTAAGCTTTCGTCCATGCCACGAGATGGTTCTCTCAACTGGCAAAGGAGAGATGCCATTTTTTCCAAGGCGTTCATATTAGTACCACATAGAAGTTTTGCAATTTTTTCCCCATTGGAAATCCTGACGTTTACGGGAGAGGGGCAAAAATTCGTTCAGAAGAGTATGAAAAGGCATATTTCTATCCCAATAAATTTTTTATTAAAAATGTGTTTCAAGTTGGTGTATAATGTTTTGCTATTATGTTCTCCATTTTATTTACAAGTTAGTTCTTTTGATAACTGGCAATAAGGCTGTGAAACAGGTATTCCTGTTGCATTGTGTTTGTATTAGCATTAGCATACAAATTGAACAGATTAAATAACTTGACTTAGTCTGACTCCACCTACCCCCTGAAACATACACAGTGGTTCCTGAGGCTCATATCGTATAAGTTTAAAAAGAGCCACACTAAAAGTGGTCTTGATACCTGTGTCTCTCCATTCAGTCCTAATTTCAAACCTTCCCAAGGACAAAATTTGGAAGCTCCTACATGCACAGCTCAGTTTTATTTCTGCTTTCTCATTCTAAATCTGCAGAATTTATCACCTGACTTTGGTCTGGGGATGGAAAGGCAGTTATTAATAGATTCCCAGAATCACTGGTTCCTTGGCACCACGGTTGCCAGGCTCAGGGAGGAGTTTAGCCTGCCTTTTTCTCAGAGGGATTCCAGTAGGGACAGTGGTTAGGAAAGAAAATGTTATTTATTTTATTTCCTATGATGACTGGAGCTTGATTTGTTGGTGTTTATGTAATGTTTCAAACGCATCATGAATGTTATCTGACTAACTGCTGGTGGGAGATATGAGGAGAAGCAGTGTCACATGCTGGTGCTGCTAGCAGTTTCCATTCCTGGTGCAGTCCTGGGGTTGTGGTGTGGTTTGGTTGTTTGGTTTGGGTTTCTTTTTAATCTGCTTTCATCATCCATTATCTTAACCAGATAGGAGAGAGAGTAAAGGAGGATGGGAGAGCCCTTATTCCCTGCCACCTTCCACTTATAGGCAGCTTCTCCTCCAACACAGCCCCTTAAAATAGCAAAGTGGTGCCTTTGAGTGTCAAGGACTTCAATTCCTGAAGAAATTTCTTCGGGAACTGAGTACAAGTCATGTTTTCATATTTGCTGAAAGGCACTCACACAATAAATCCCTACAGGAGACAATGAATCCCTACAATACAACCAATGAATCCAGCTTTAGCCATCTCATCAAAATTTCTTGTGGGAAGATAATGCTGGAGTACAGGAGGTTTTACTCAGGTAGAGTTACCTGATCAACTTAATGATACCTAGAGCACTTGATGAACCTCTGGGTCTATGCAGATAGTTGTATCCTAAATCATAATAAAAACGTGTAGTCCACATTCAGATCCAGAACATTAAACACCTTCCTCAGTAGCTTGGATTCTTGTGAGCATCCCAGTCTGAACAGAAGCTTCATACCAGTCTTGACCTGTGGGTCAGAAGAGAGACTATGTGGCTGCAGAAATTATTACAGATGTTGTGGATCTGCTACTCCTGGCTAGTGCCCTTCTTTTAAATCTCCACTGAGAATAAAATGAACTGATAGAGAATATTTTTAAACATGCTTCATACTTTTAAATTTTGTGGACTCACTGGTCATGAACCATCATCTGGTATCCTGACTTCCTGGCTGAATCAGGATCTGCGTCTGGACTACTGGCATTTGAAATAGCCTGTTGAGGATTTGGGTTAAGTAGTTGCACTCTGAGAGCTCGAGCTGGCCTGCATGTAACACTACAGTTTCACTAAGCTGACGTTTCCTAATGGAATAATGCCCCTTCCAAAAACTTTTGACAGACTGGTCCAAACTCTGTACTAGTATCTAGCCTAGCACCTTTCTCTCCCTTGACCCAGTTATCGACTTCAATAGGAGAGAAGTCAAGCTAATGCTGAACAGTTTTGGAAACCCCAAACTAACTGTATGATTATGGGCTCTGGTATTTTTATTAAAGTAATTCCTTTGTTTGCTTGGGACTTTATTTACCGGTGATTAAGATAATCTACACAACAGTGGTTTGATTCTATAAATGCATGACCACCTTTCAGGAATCTCTTGATGGATTTTATTGGGGGTATTACAGTATTCTGTAGTGTTATCACGCCAGTATGGGGAAAAAATATTTTCTCAGATATCAAGATGTTGAAACAAAATTCTCACAAGTCTGATAAATTTGCCTTTAGGTAGCATTTATATAAGTAGGCATTTAACAAGCAGGCCTTATTCACAAGATTATTAATTGGACAGTTTTAAGAGTTTTTAGAAATGTTTTATGCTCATCGATCTATTTTTTATTTTTTTTTTTTTTATTTCCCTGCCCCATAACATTATTAAGACTCTCTTCAAAGGTAGACAACAAGAGTATATAGATGATACCAATTTGTAAAACCAAGACCACTGGACTTGCTTCATATTCCAGGGCACTGGAAACATGCAAACAAAAACAACTTACCTGGTCTACAGCCAATTCATTTTTGACAAAATACACTACAGATAATTTAATCTATATTCTATAGCATTTTCATTTTTAAGATTTAGAGTTAAGCTGAGAGACTGTAATATTCATAGTACAGCTGTTATATTTGCTAAATGCTGATCCAGGTCCTAAGAGAAAATGATTATATCATCAATACAAACATAACAGATTTTACCTTTTAAATCTGTCAGGAGAATTTTTATGAGACTCTGAAATGTTGAAGAAGCTTTTTTTTTTAATCTTGGATGGTATTAACTAGTCTATATTCACTACAAGAGGATTTACTTTTTTTTTTTTCCCAATAGCAGATTTTCATTCAAAAAAGATGCTCTATTATTCTTGGCTTGTATAGCACTTTTTAAACAAGTTTTCTAAGACATCACATGTTGTGAATGATGTTTTTGATACAAATGTCATCTGCTGAAAAATTCCAACTATTACCAGGAACCTCATAGTTAAATGAAATCCTTTACATGTGAAAACTGAGTAAGAAACAAGAGTTCCTGTTTGGACTATAAATAAGCATGAAATTAATTATTCAGATGCTTTCCATATGATCATCATATGTTAACTTTTACCTAGTAAGACTTGTTTCAGAAAGTGCTTAGACAGGTATTGCAAGCTGTCGACTTCTGTAAGCGTGTGATTAAAAGCTTTCCTGAAAAGCGACCCCAATTATCATTCTTATGACTTATATAAGGTTGGCTATGTCCACGCACCTACTTAACTTGAGGAACAAAGATTCAGCTTTTCAAATTAACATATTAAAGGTCTGAATTTTCCTCATTGAATATATGAAGTTCCTTCTTTCAGGAAGTTTTTTTTTTAACTATTTTTGAACAGTTTGTCAGGGACTGCTGTTTTTTTAACTCCCCTTGCCCTCCTGGTCAGGTTTAAAAAGCATTAAGTTACAGGTCTCTGAATTTTCTATTACAGATTTTACTATCGACTAATTCTGACTGTTCTTCTGTTCAGTATTTGATCGGTGTCTGGAAAAGGCTTTTGTCTGAAGGGAACATGAGCAGTAATGACTGATATTTTTTGTTTTGCTGAAAGTTGGCTATCTTTTAGCAATGCTTTTAAGGATGTGAAATTGCTCCTGTGTTTTGCAGTAGTGTACCTTGTATTGAGTTTCAAAGGCTTTAAGTCCCTAACATCCCTAATGTTGATGTTTCTTTATTTTTTTTTTTTTAACCTTTTCCTAATTACATGTATGCTGTCATCCAGTATTATAAGCACTTTTGAAAGGTCACTTTTCAGATGTAAATCTTTTTTTTCCTATTTTTTTTCTGCTGATTTAAAGAAAATGCATTAAAACAATTCTGATGTAAAAAGTGGGTCTTATTTAGGGCATGTCTCTAGATTAAAAAAAAATTAAAAATGCTTCTGCTGCTTTATAATGATTTAATGAAAAGTAAAAAGAGTTCCATTAATGTGGATAGGGATCAGTATGAAATTTTTTACACTGATACAGCTTATTCCCATGAAGAAAACACAAGCCTTTTGAAGTCTTTAAAAGCCCCTTTTAAATCACTGTAACTTCACGTGTGCCAAAATTTTTGCTGGTATGATAACATCAGAAAAAAACAAGCCACGCAGTTTTCTGTAACTACATTGGTGTGACTGTTCAGTGTTGATTATTACTTCTGTGCTGTTATAGCTTCTTCATTGTGTCGTGATGATCGGTAGAAAACCATGGAAATAACATATTTGCTTTGTTTCTTACAGATTATTTTTGAGGAAGACAAGAAAAAACTTCTCCAACTGTTTTTCTTAAATATGATCTGCTCCAACACAAAGATGTCTTCAAGAACTACTAATATAGGTAATTGTTTAGCATTTCATGATAGGGTACACAAGAACTACACTGATATCCAGAAAATGGAAAGCAAGTAGTCAAGTAGTAAGTTTACATAAAAGTTAGATCTGGTAGTATATGATCAAATCTATGCAAACATGATTAATTCAGCATTTTACTGAAGCTGATAAGTGAGATCTTCTTAGTATCTGTGTATGGGTTTTTGGATTACGCTGCTTTTACTTATGTTATTTCTTCATTGAACAGATTTTTCAGCCCTTTGTAAGTAAAGTATCTTTTTCTTATTTTTCTTACCAATGCTTAACAATGTACAGCTTATTGCCATATCAGGAAAAAATATTAAAATGTCAGGAAAAAAAAAATCAGGAAAAGTACTTCATTAGTGCATATCCAGAATTCAGACACCCTTTAAAACGCTGTTGCGTTTTTTTTGTGTTAGTGCAACAAAAGCAGACTTTGTGCCAAGTTTGAAAGGTACTCTGGGAGGAATGGAACTTTGTAACTCTTCATAGTATATACTTCTAAATACTTAACAGAAAGCAATTTATTAGCGGCTTAACACAGAAGTTAATCAAATCACAGCTGGCTAGAGCCACAACACATATGCCAAACAATCTTTTGTGAACCTGTCCATTTCAAGTGCAGCTAAATGACGTACAAAGTTATCTTCCGACTGTGAAGATGGTAAGCTTTAGCATTAAAAGGAGATATCTTCATGGGTTACTGTACAAGTTTAATGAGACTGGGTTTAATATAAAGTATTCACTGCAATGAATCCTTTTGCCCAGTTGCTGCTGAAGAGTGCACTCAGAAGATCGGTTGATGATTCTTCTCAGCAAGCACTTCCTAGGCTGTCTTTGTAAGGCAAAAGACTAGAAGAGTCAAGTGTGTTACAAGAGGCAAAGTCTGATTTTGCTGTTAATGTCTAGTGGTCCTGTGGTGATTAGCACAGATTTGGCTTTGATAAAACACTGTTTAACGATTTTAAGTTAAAAAGATCTCATGGAGCATTGTAAAACACATCTGGAGATAAACTGCAGTCTTTAATTACATGGGCATCATTGTGCACACAAGTGATCTTTTGGAATTTAGTGGGATACTCTCATGAATAAAGGTTTCTGGAACTGACCGCTATTTTTCTTGCGCTTGGTTGCCAAAACATAGATGTATTTTTATTAATTAAGATTAATTATTCTGATATTTTCCATAGGCAAAGTTTCTGAAGGCAACCATAACATTATTTTCCGAGATATTTGTTTTGCCTTATACAAGGTGTTTCATCGCTGTCAGGAAAGCTCCCTGTTAGTTCCCAGTCAAGCCTCGCAAACAATTAAATCCCTGACTGGAGAGGAAGTCGATTGAATTGGGAGTCAACATATTTTTTAAACCACACTACCAAAAAAAAAACCCCAACTTTTTTTTTTTTTTTTAAAATAAACTTGGACCCGGATTAGGGTAAAAGGAAAATCTTCCTAACCACATCACAAGAAAAAATAAAACTTAAATTTTTTCCTTGTTTACCAAATGGGAAAC
>Ga0181612_163732_pt1 | contig 15264 bp, 11 predicted proteins | sample HoacroProtozoa21_FD_119630 | JGI IMG/M metagenome (GOLD analysis project Ga0181612, IMG submission 119630) | Hoatzin crop microbial communities from Cojedes, Venezuel. Combined Assembly of Gp0051906, Gp0051904, Gp0051908 | reverse complement strand
CTGGTGACGTGGCTGGAAAGGTGCTCATGGTGACAACTGGAAGGGCGCTGGTGACAACTGGAAGGGCGCTGGTGACAACTGGAAGGGTGCTGGTGACAAGGCAGTGGCGCTTCGGGCGCTCGTGCTGCATCACGGCCATGTCTCCTCGCCAGTGGGCCAGCTTTGGGCAAGATCTTGGGGGGAGGACACACAGCCGGGACAGCTGACCCGCACTGACCATGGAGACCATCCATGCCCCACGACGTCATGCCCAGCACTAAAGGGTGGGAGAGAGGAGGGGGAAAGGGGGACATTTGTTATTTACGACGTTTGTCTTCCGGAGAAGCCGCTACGCATACTGAAGGCTGGCTTCCCGGGAAGTGGCCGGACGTGGCCCGCTGATGGGAAGCAGAGGACAAATCGTTTTTTTCCCTTTTCTTCCTCGCGCAGCCTTTGCTTTTGCTTTATGAAACTGCCTTGAACTTGACCCACGAGTTTCTCCCCGTCTTATTTTCCCCTTCCCCTGTCCTGCTGAGGAGCAGAGCGATAGAGCGGCTTGGTGGGCGCCTGGCGTCCGGCCGAGGCCAACCCACCACATTCTCACATCAAAATGAATCATCCGCCTTCTGTGCCGAGTTTTCACGTAAATTATCCTGCTTCCCATTTAGGGACCGGAGAGACGAAGCGACGCGAACCTTAGCGTGGGTGTGTTTATCACCTCGCTCCGCGTGGAGCACTTCAAAGCCACGGGGCCAAAGCCGCTCTGAATAAAAGCAGTCGGAAGCGCAGCCGCAGTTGTTTTGGAGCTGCACCTGTACAAGGCGGGACAACTGCATGCTGCATCCCCGGGGCAACCTCGTCTGCCAAGTGACGTAGAGAAATCAAAGTCCATGGGGGGGATTTCACAGTTCTTGTTCAAGCAAAAGTGCTTGTGTGAATCAACCGAGTACAAACGTTGAGAGGAACGAGCGGCAGATGGGGACTGACGTATCTGGCATTTCGTATCACCTCTGAACTCCCTATCGTCGTTATCTGGGGGGCATTAAGAGGAGTGTGGCCAGCAGGTTGAGGGAGGTTCTCCTCCCCCTCTACTCTGCCCTAGTGAGGCCCCATCTGGAGTACTCTGTCCAGTTCTGGGCTCCCCAGTTCAAGAAAGATGAGAAGCTACTGGGCTATGAGCATGATGAGGGGACTGGAGCATCTCTCCTATGAGGAAAGGCTGAGGGGGCTGGGCAGCTTCCACAGCAGTGTGGGCACAGCTCCGACGGGGATATGCTGTTACACACCAGATCCACATGTCTTCTGACAGGGACAGGAGGAAGGGGGGCTATGGCATCCCTTACCTCCTCTGCTGAACTCGTCCCTGCATTTATTTGTTACTAATGCCCAGCAGTCCGCTGTAATATTAGAGGTGATGTTTTGGGAAGAAATATACAAAAGCATAGGACACTGGCACAAAAGCTGAGAAACGTTTGCTTCTGCAGAAGACATTGCACTGGGGAAGTCCTGGGGAAGGCTCGTTTGATTAGGGCGTGTGATTTCTGCAATCTCCTTTGCAAAGAGGCCGTGTTTGCAGTGGCGGTCATCTGTGCCGCAGCATGCCACTAACAAACCGCATAGAACACAGAGGACTATGAGCTAGATTAAGTTTACCAGATTCAGTTGTTTTAACAGCAGGATTCTTGGGCCCGATCCAGAGGATGGGATGTCATGGTGCGACCTGCACCAGGTGCACAGGACTGAGCTGTGGCTTGCCCACCTCTCAGCTTGCCCCACTGACACCTACAGACCATGCGCTCCCTAAACTATTTTTGTTGTTTGCTGAGACTTGTTGAGGAGCAGAGCAAACATGAAACCTAACTACTAGGCCATAGTCAGCTCCTTAGAGCAAATATATTCAAGCTTTTGGTACCTTGAGTGCGAAGACGAATGACTTACTGAGAGCAAAGATGCTGAATAAGAGCCCTGAAATGCAGCAACAACCACTGAGGTCTTCTCAGAGGGAGATGTCCTATCCGTCCATCCAACCATCCAACCATCCATCCATCCCTCCATTCATCAATCCCTCCATTCATCCCTCCCTCCCTCCATCCCCTCACCGTTTTCCCAAGGATAAATCACACCTCCCATGCACCACGAGCTCTTCTTTCAGCAGATCCCATCCTTCAGCACTTCTTCTGTGCAGCCATTCTGGAGCCATGAGTTTGCTGGCAATGTGCTGGCTTTCACCGGGAAGCCTGCACCCTTGTTGCAAATTTAGCTCCTAAACACGTTGTGACTTGATTCCCTGTTTGCAAAATGAGCGTATTAATCCTTCCTTTATCCCACTGTTTATCATTCTCGACTCACAAGGCTGTAAACTCTCTGAGGCAGGGCTGTCTATTAGGATGTGTGCTTGGTTCAACAGAGCCTTGAAACCCTTTGGAGTTTCTAAACGCTGCCCTTCGTATATTATCATATTACTCATCCTGATTAGTTTCTGGGTTGCATCTTTAAATGAAGATTGCTATTTCCTGAACCTTAACTCCAGAGTCCACGATCCAAATTTATCCCTGCTGTCATGCCATTAAGTTACATTACTGTTAATAATTCCTCGCTCTGAATGCACTGGCTTGTACTTTCCCATTTTGTACTTCTTTTACAAGTGATAAAGGATTGCTCTGAGGAATTTTCATTGCAAAATAAATCAATTCTCTGCTAGCAGGGGAAGATAGCAAGTTCCATATAAGGTGATCTCATACCACCACTACTCCCTTGAACAAGAGTGTATTTTTTTTGCAAGCTGTACATCTGGATGCCAGCTTTCCAAGTGCTGGGATTGATCTATCAAACACTGCAAAACAATCTATCTTTAAAGTGAATGATGATGCAAATTGTTCTCAGAAAAGAAATCTATCAAAAAAGAATATAAATTACAGACTGGACATGTCGGTGAGGGAGGAATGCTACGTGGTTTATATCAAGTTAATCCACTGCCAAAACTTTCACTGATTTATACACTGAAATGGCAACCTTAGGCTAAAGGTAAGAGGGGCACATTGCCAGCAAAGACCCTGTTTCTGCAGAGGCTCTGCACGTGCCTAGCTCTCTGCATGCTCCTGCTCTGCTTGGAGGAAGAGTTTCTTAGTCCACTGCCACCTCAGCGATGCCAAGATGCTCCTGGACGTGCCCAGGGCAGTGGGTGCCTGCAAGGAGCAAAGGCTGCTCAGCTGGATGCCTCTGCACTTCTGGGATGGGTACAAGGAGGAGGTTAGGGAGCGATGGCAGCTCCTCCACACCCGGCGGGCCCGGATCCAAGCTCAGCCTTGCTCTCAGCCGCTGGGGACTTAGGCAGGCAGGGGAGGGTTGTCCCGGCCACCCCGTTAGCCCCTGCTCCTCTGCCGCAGTGCTGGCAAGTCCCAGCCCTGGGACTCAGTCACAGCCCCGACGCGGTGGCTGAGATGCTGCTCACATTGCTGTCGCCCTGGCCAACGGGACCCCAGCCCTGGTCTGGGACAGTGTGTCTGTTGTTAGCTATGAACCCATTAATAACCAGCAACCCGTCCCTGGTGACCCAGAAGCACCCAGCGTTTCTGGGCTGTACCGCTGCGCCCTGCAGCGAGGAGCTTCACGGCGGAGAGGACAAGTAACCCTGTGCATGGTTATGCAGGGTGGTTGTTCAGTGGGACCGGCCAGCCTTGGGCCCTGCGTGTTAGGAAAACAGCAAAGACTCGTTACTTACTGTAATTACTTACAATATACAGTCCACAGCTGACACCCTTCAATATTTCAGTGACAGGTGTTGTTACTTGGGGAAGATTTTATACTGCCTATGTTGCACACAAAAATCAGATGGCACGAACATGCGAACTGCAGCGTCAGGCACTCAGCAGCTGAGTAGTGCCAGAAATAAGATTGCTAATGCATCCTTCATTTAGTCTACTTTTGTGTATGTACTTGATAAGGTCTTTAATTACACGATCTCACATTTATAGTTGTATTATAAAACAAACACAGGGAAGATCAAGTGAAGCTGTATGGCAACTTCAAACGTGGTTTTTGCTAACTTCTCAGTTCTTGGGGTGAGCAAGGCAAAGTATTTTTAGAGCAGCATTTTTGTTCGTAAAATGCGCACTTGCCAAACCTATTTCATTTCTCACAGAGGTCTGCTTTTCGGTACCTCTGATACAATGCTAACTGAAGCTATTAGCAGTGCTGGGAAGAGCAATCAGAAGCCACATGTGAATTATGCAGTCTCTATTACAGGCTGAGCGAGGTTTCAGCTAACTGATGAGACAAGGTAATTTCTGTGATTGAATGTCTTTACTGCAGATGAAGCACCATATTACTATCATGTATAGCTTTGATTTTTCCTTAATTACTATACTACCTTTGGAAGAGGGGGAAGCATTTATCCCACATAACGCAAAGAAAACCAAAATGTATACTTGGCAGAGTCAGACTGTGTTTGTCTGGGCTGAAAAACAGGACGTATCTGCTGGTAGACAGCTATCCAGTGAGGTATTTTTCCCCTGCTGCACTGTTTCTCTTGGCAGCACAACGTGCTAACTTTAGAAGTGTCTGAATGCCTTTGCTAAACTATTAGCACAAAATAAGCTCCTTTGTGTTTTAGCCATTCATGCTTCTTAATTTATATTCTGGCATCACTTTTCCTTGTATTGTGCAAGTCAAGAGCCGGCACACGGGGCCAAAATCTGTTTGTGCACAGGCGATGATCAGGAGAAGTGCTCCTGAAGTCGATACAACCACACCCGAGAAAGCCAGACCCCGCTGTGTCTCTTATTTACAATCCAATTCACACATGCGTACCTTCAAATCTTGCTTAGAAAGTAACAGTCCACCTTCCTCGACAGTTGATGACAGGCTAAGCAGAAACAGGAACGAGCCATGGTACGTGGGACCAGAGCCATGCCTCCCGCAGTGTGCGGATCTGAACTTCCAGTTTGCCCCATGCTGGGAGAGCCAGGGGCCACCATGAAGTCCACCAGCAGAGCCAAAACATCCCTAAAGTGAAACAGTCCTTTTTCTTTTGATTTGTCTCTGTGTTACAGCAATGTGTTTTATTGCCTGGGAATGAGACAATTTCAAAAAAAAATCTTCAGCAGTAAATAATTTGAAACAGGATATTCAAGAACAATAATCCACAGCACTGCATGGGGTGAGGGCCTTTCGCTTAGAACACCACACACTGCAAGTTCCCTGGGGCATCAAAACCCATTCTTTCATGTTCTTTGTGGAACCAAGGGAATTGCTGGTGCTCAACCTATCAAGAAAATATATGTTTTCAAGGGTGATCCCAAGCCAAGAAGTCCAATGCTATGAAGCTTGGCTGAGCGACACTGTTTTGTAGAAACAGCTGAGGCCCAAGAAATTTAAAGCTTCACTTTTCCAAACCCAGAGTAATTCACTGCCTTCCCAGTGAAAGGAACAGAGAAGCAGAAGGGCTTTGGGATCATTTACTTCTGGGGCAGAAGGGATTGTCCCTAGGGCAGGCTGCCCAGCGGTGGGATGGGAGCTCGCCTGAAAATCCCAGGTGCTCGAAAAGGCCTGGCCAAACCCCATGAAAACAAGCTGCTAACACCTCACTGAGCCCCTTTTTGCAGGTGGGTGGCAAAATAAGGAAGAGCCCATTTAACAGGAGCCTTCAATCTCCTTGGATCAATCCGTCTTTGCCCTGACCAAGCAGCAACTCTACCAGCTGGGAGGTCAGAGTGGGGGACGGGGGCTTAGTGTTGGGGCTGCCTGGCCTTGCTGCCCAGAGACCTCCAGGGACAGAAAGGGGGACTGATGTCTCTGAACCTGTTGAAGAACCTGAGGCTTGGCATCCCTGCAGAGAGCTGAGCTCTGATTCTCTGTGGTCTTTCCTCTCACACACATGTCCCCAGGCTGCACGGTTGCCAACAAAACTGCACGCTGAAAACACGCTCCTCCATCCTGACTCTATAAGGGCTTTTCCTTCCTTTTTTCTCAAATTTCAAGCCCTAGAAACAGGCACTTTTCATCCTTAACTGTGCCTTGTTTCACCTCCTTCACAAGATGACACTCCTCCAACATTCGTGAAAAGCTGCAGCTCCAAAGGAAAGCTCAGCTCACATAGGCAGCTCAGACCACAGACAACTGGTAAAGAGGAAAAGAAATATGGAAAGCAAGAGGAAAACATCTCTCCTGCAGGCACCAGCGCACCCAGAGTCTTGTCTTAGTCTACCAACACACAGGCCCACACAAAGACATGATGACTGCAAAGTTGGCAGGTCAAAGCTAAATAATTGTACCTGCCAACTAGAGGGTGAATGTGATGCTAAGAAAACATGGCTAAGAGCAATACATGAAGCGGTCCAAAGGAAAACAGAATAAGCATCTACATTATCTCTTTTGGATTGTTTATAGCTGGGTCTGATCACATTCCTGTTAAGGTCAATGGAAAGATTCCAGGTAGCCAGAGCTGAAGCTGGGTTTGGCTCCATACCTTTGGCTCCATAACTTAGTTCTGGGACGCTAACAATTATGTTTAATGGTGTAAGAGGGCTAGAAGCACCACCACTGCCTCTTGGCTGCACAGTTCAGAACAAGGAACTGGCTCAACAGCCTTGGGGGAGAAAGGCAGCTCTGTCTGCTGCAGAAACACATGGCCTGATTCAGAGGCAAAACCTCTAATTTATGCAGACAGACATACTTGTACACATACAAACACGACGGTTTTTCATCACAGCATGTGGATGAGTGGGCTATTAAAAAAAAAGATGACATATCTTCTCTTACACACACGCAGTCACCTACACAAAACCATGCTAAAAATATTTTGTCATAGCAGCTGTCAAGTACACTGAATAGGGAATGGCAGAATTAAGACTGCCTGTTCATTTGGATACAGTTTTAAGGATTAAAGTTAAGCAATAATAATATTGTCTTCAGTGTTACGCTAACAATTCCTGCTCTGTTTGTCCTGAGAGAACACAGCTTGCATTAAAAATATCTTCTTTATTTTTTCTCTCTGAAGTCCTGGCAAAAAAACAGGAAACAGAAAACAAGACTTTTTTTGTAAAAGTTTCTGGAGAGTTTTCTGAGGAAAAGCAAAAGCAAAAACAGAGACTAGCAAATGTCAGAGTTAGGGCTGCCCAAACATGGAGATGTCTTCGATTTATTCATATGCCCATCTCCAAGGAAAGCCAACCAAATCTGTATAGCCAGCCCTGACTTTGAGTGACTAACTCTGCAACCTCAGTGGCAGTCTTTTAACACAAATTCCAGGGGGATATTTGCTTGTTTGTTTTCAGAAAAGCAAGATGAAGACTGTGCCACAGCGGTGTCCCCCACTAGCAGTGGTCCAGGCTGCCATCCCCCATGTGAAGGACAGCCTGAAGCAGGCAAGGGTTCAGCCAGATATTTGATGACTAAGCTCACACGTACTCTCCTTCACTTCTGTTCCCCGCCTGAGCTCTTCTGCCCTTTACCCTGCAAACTGTCCCTGCTCCAGCCCTGTCATATCATTTCTCCACTCACCAAAGTCCCAGTCTCCTCATCTTGCCAGTCCTGTCCCTGTTCGACTCCTTTCCCAGCCCTTACCTCATTGCTCAGCCATTCTCAGTTCCCCGTGCCCAGTCTCTTTGCTATGCATTTCCAGTTCTCCCTTGTTTTTCCACCCTTTCTATCCCTCACATCTCACCTTCATCCTGTCCAGCCCCCTCTCCTAATTTCTCTTCCCTTCCCTTTCAATTCAGTTCAGGCAGCAACATCCCTACTGCCTGGGCTCAGTGGGAGTCAGGGAAGCAGTGGGGACAAGCCTGGGGCTCTCAGACTTGGCAGTGCACTGCCATCGCAGGGAAGGTCTTGTACATCCCTGCACTGAGCATGCCCTGTGCAGATCCATCACTTCAGGTACAAAGCAACAAGTTCAAGCAAGCCTCTGCTGACCATGTGAAAATCAGAATTTTTCCCAAAACTTGACACCGAGGCAGAATTTAGTGACTAGTGGAATGGGAGGGAAGGAGTAAAAATACACACTAGGCGCAGGATCAACCTGTGGTAAGTATACTCTCCCCATTCAAAAGCAGTGACCCTCCCATATTTAGTACGGACAAACAAACCATTTAAAATCTTGGTCACTTCAGGACTGATTTGACAGTAACAGTATGTTGCACCTCTGTAGCATCGCTTAACCGAGACTTTTGGCCATGACTTCTAAGCCTCAGACAACTCTGCTCTCCCACAGGGCAGGGCAGTGACGGGCAAACAGATGGAGAAGGATGAACAAGCCATCAGTGCACCCACAACCTGCCCACCTGCTCAATGCTTCTCGGGTGGTCTCTAAGGCACCCTCCTGGCAGATCCCCAAAGGCACTGTCTTTCCAGATTACACTTTAACTCTACAGTCACCACATCAAATAAATGGGGGGAAATAGAAGTTTTGCTCCACCTTTATCACCAGACAATTAATTAGTTTACTTAAGGACAACACAAGTGCACGTGCAGCTTATTAAACCAGTGAAAGACCCATCTCCTCCTTCAGAATATAACATCCATTTATTTTCCCGCAGGAAATAACCCGAAGGTTTGTCTTCCCTGCCTTTATTCCTGCCTCAGCTAAGCCAGGACCTCTCACTAGAGTGCCAGGACCTCTCCCCAGAGAAACCTGATCCTCCCTTTCTACATTCAGAGATTCTGCTTAAAGAGGCCCTAATATGGCTCTATTTGATGGTTGTAGTTCATATTTTTACTGTTCCATGCCTCCCTTTCCTTCAGAAGAATAGGTAAAAATGACTTAGTTTGTAATCTTCACCTGAACATGTTCATCATCACTAAAAATTCAGCTTGAACTTGCAGATATGGTCTGTAATGTCATAATCTTGGTCTGGAAGGAACAGGGTGGGTAATTTATCAGAAAAAAGGTGAAAGAAAGGCCTTTATGCTTTGCAGTGTCTAGGAGAGATCCAAAACTATTTCAAATCACATCTGAAAGGTAAAACCCATAAAGACTTGAAAGACAGCTCTGAGGCTTCCCAGACTACCTTCCTACACTGACTTTACCACTTGGACCTGAAGACCCTGAACAACGTGTTTTGATTATTACAGAAGTTCACCAAAACAGGCAAGTGCTGGCATGATTTTAGGGCTGTAGATGAAGTTCTCAGAGGAAAAGCTGTGCTCCATTTGCCAGTCTGTCTCCCCAGTCTATTCCTGCAGTCATAACTAAGGAAGTTGTTTGCATAAAGACCATGAAATGCAGCTGATGAAGTGCAGTGACATACATCAGTTGACAGTGAATGCAAAGAAACGAGGTAGGCGTAAAGGGGTTTCTCTTGATATGTGATGAATTATGAGGGCTGGTAAACCACAGAAATAGAATCTCAGCTAAGGATTTTATGAATTTTTATAATTTTAAAACTGAATGCCCACAGTCCGCCAGCTCAGTTTGTACCATTTCTTCTCACGTCCTCTGTGGACTATAGAGAATTCTTTTTTTTCTCATTCATACATCACTTATGTTACGCACATGCAGCAATATGTAAACTCCTGATTCTTCGTGTCTTCCCTGAAGTTCCAGTTGACATATTCACATCTGAGGTTTCTCAAGATTAAATATATGTCCACATGTCCAGGAAGTCTGCTTCTACCATGGTGTGAATGTCCAATGTGCTCCCTCCAGCTGGTCCCACCCTTCTAACACATTTCGTGATGACTATGCGCATCAGCCACAGCCACACCGTGCCAGTCCAGCTCTTCCCAGAACTGCAGGTTTACTGTACCTGCAGTGTAGAGGTGATAGACACACGTGCAGTAAATCTGCCCAGCACAGTGGGAGCAAGATCTATTGCTGAGGCACACAGCAGTTGTGCTGTGCTGGCATGGCAAGTTCAATGCTTTCCAAAAGCATCAGTCTTCACCTGTACACACAACATTGACACGACCAAGGTTTCTGGATGCACGGCAGCCCAGATAGATTTATTGCCCATTAACTCCAAGTTGGTCACTGGACACCTGGGAACCCTGGACAAATACAGAAAATGCTCCAGACTGTCTGGGTAAGGTTTCTAGTACAAAAAAAAAAAAGTGATCACGCCAGTGGAAATGCCAAAACATCACCATCTAAATTACGAGTTGGCTTTAAGATGCACTGGTATGGTCTGTCTCCATCCAGACCACAGGCCGATGGATTTCAGTGGTGGGCAAATGAATGGGGGCATAGTTTGTAAAGAAATTTTTTATTATTTGTGAAAGAAAATGTTGTTTTGAATGTCTATTGTCAGTGAAGCAGAATTGCTTGCGCTCAATCTTGACTATCACCTATGGCAGATCTACAGGAAAGCACCCTTTTAACTAACCGTGTGACTGTTGGACATATTTGATGACAGTATACTTCAAAATGATCAAAGTCAGCTGTCAGAGAAATTAGATTAGTCGTTATTAGCCTTCCGTTGTTCCCATGAGAACCTTAAACAGTTGGTGGTTCTTCTTAAAAGATTAGAGTAAGCCTTGTAATGTGTCATGATGAAAGTGGTAAAGATTTGGAATAAAGGACAGAGCGCTGTCTTTGTTTCTGAAAGTAGATGGTTTCTAATTCAGGCTGTTAATTGTACTGAATTTTATCAGCCTGTAATACAGAAGACATTGGAAAAGGGCCTATGTCTTTCCATGAACTGCTGGAAATGGTATTTTAAACTCATTCCTCTGAAAGAATCTGGTTCCTACGGGCCAGTATCAATGCTAGCAGATATTATTATTTCCACACCATTTCTCCTCGCCCTCTTCAGTTCCTACTAATGTCAACATGAGAAATGATGCTGATAAGCAGTCGTGGGACTAATTATTCCACACTGAATCCTACAGTCTTATCAGTGAAGTTGAAACAAAATTGGCAATATATTAACCATGACTTAAAAGTAAAGGGGAGTTTCAAAGAAAAATGGGACGAGGCTTTAGCCTTTATGACTACTGGCCTGCACTATAGCAAAAAAAAAAAATTCTGCATCGACTGTTTTATTCCTTCCACAACTGGAAACTTACAGGATGTGAAAAATTCTGTGTGTAAAAATGGAAACCTCATAAATTCAAATAATAAAGGGTATCACTAAAGTAATATGTAATGCAAAGAGGCATGCAGATGATCTAGAATATCTGTGAACAATGCTTTCCTCAAAGCGATAGCCAAGATTTCTCTTTGAAACAGCTTGTTTGAAGTCTCTTTGCACAGCCATGAAACAAAAGACTCTCTGTTTAAAGGATTACATTCAAGGATTTTTTTCTCTGCATTTATTTGTTGGAAAATGCTGATGAGGGAGAGACCCCCAAACTGCTATGGAGAGTATTAAGACTATCATTTCAAAGAAGACTGATAAGTTCTTTAGATCTTTCTCCAGCAGTGAGGTAATCATGCATCCTCATCCTTTCATTATTTCCTAGCCCAAAATTTATCAAAGAACAAAATTTTACTGCACTTTCATGTTCTTTACTATCAATGCTTTCTTTTTATTTTTTTTCTTTTTATACATCCCTGAAGCACATACCTCAGACAACATAAAAGGACTTCAGCCTTTAAAAGTACATAATAGCATGGGACTTATAAAACATAAGGTATCTGTTGACCAAGTTTTCATACTCCTTACAAGTGCAATTGGTCTAATGCTACTCGTTTAGGCCATTTTTTCATAATGTATGAAAAATCATGATGCAAACAATGCGCAGTCATTGCTGTGCTGTGTGGGTTTTGGTTACACGAGGTCTTTAAGGCCGCAGCTTTCTTCCAGGTCAATGCAGCCCCTCCAAAACCATTGAAGCAACAGCAGTAGTGACACATTCAGTCCCTGTAGCCAGAGATTTTTAAGGACAGAAGGGGTACCTGTGAGCATTTGCCTGGCCACCCATGGCACAAAGGCTGTGGAAATTTACCCCTAGGTTCCTTCAGTCAGCCTGACAGCATCAGGTTGAACCAATGCAGTGGTTTCATCCTCACCCAACCTGCACACAATTGCTGATTTTCCAGAGGAACTGCAGGCTCTCTATAGCAAATTTAAGTTTCCCAACTAGTGGCTTGCTTTTTTCAGTTACCTTCCACCAACCCCCTTAGAAGCAGCCACTGGGCTCCTCAGCTATACCAGTAGCAGTGGAGTGATGAGAACTGCGATGCTGGCTCTGATGCTGCCCCAGATCACGCACACCGCTTGCCTTCTAGCACCCTCCCTGGCTCACATTTGGCCCTGGCCAGCTCTTCCAGACAATGCTGAGTCTCTGTTTGGGAGACAGCCAGGCCAGAAACCATTCCCAGCTGGTGGTTATGGACAAGGCTTCCCTGTTTTGGGAAGGAAATGGGACGGAGTCTAGCCAGATGGCCACGTATTTCTTGCCCTCATGGTCAACAGTCCCCGTGGTTCAGGGATTTCCTGAGTCAGAGCTGGAATCTTTTTGGGAGTTGAACTGTTCCCAATTAATATTTCTTCCATGAATTTGTCCCAGTGCCTGTTGGACCCATGGAAAGCTTTAGCATCCTTAACATCCCTTGGCAAGCGGTTCCACAGCTCATTTCAGTGTTATTAATACCACACTCAGATGTTAGCGATAGTAAATCTATCATGTCTTGGCAAACTCTTCCAGGGGGATAATGGTTTTAATCACTGTTAAAAAGGTTTGCTTTGCTTTCTGTCTGAGTATGTCTAGTTTGAATTTCCAGCAATTTGGTTCCTTTTAATGCCTTGTCCATTAGGTGAAAAAAAAAACCAAAACAAACATATAACTAAATACCTTCTCTGGGTAAACTGTGATCAGCCAGTACTTAACCTTCTCCTGTATCCTGCTAAATCAACCAAGTTGCTGAAATCTCTCCTAACATGACTTGCTTTCAAGACTCAAATAATTATCCTAAATATGTTTAGACATGATTTTCCCTTCAAAAAGGAGATCTTTTTGGCTGTGCAAAAAGCACCTTGACAGAAATAAATAACATTCGTTCTCTCTTTAAGATTTTGACATCCTGAAGATGTTGCAGAGAAACCTTTGGTCTGTCTCCATGGAGAAATCTTCTAATTGTAAAATAAACAATTTCACAATAAGCATCCTGGAATGTCCCCTTATGTGCAAACTGTACTCCAAAATAAAAGTGGATTTTAGTCCAAAAACATTAGTCTGATTTGGAAGCATGCTGCGTATTATGGAATATAAACAGCTTATTCAGCACTATATGCTGTGAGAAATTTTTCCATAGAGACAAGCTCTTTCTGAACATGAGAATGACATTAATTTGTCCATATGCATATAATTAACTTCATTCCACTGATTTTCTTAGATATTATTTATAAGATGAGGAGGGATCTTTATGATAACTTCACGCCATCAAATGCGAATCAGCAGATCTTCTTATAGATACATATTGCCAAAGGAAGAAAAAATAACGTCAGTATAGTTCTATTGATTCGGCAGTAGAAATACTCAGTGTTTCATGTTAGATCAGGATTTCAGGTTTATTTTTTCTGACATCCCCGTATTGTTCTGTTGTATAAGATTAATGTTGAAACAAACATGATCTCCTGGTTGAATGAAATTGTGAAAACTGAAAACTAAGCATGCATTAAATTTGTTTCGTATACATTATACAGTGATGATAGCTGCTGAAAACATTCACCCCTCTTTAAATCTTGATTTTCAAGTTCATACTGGTCCTTAGACTTCCAGGCATACATTGTAGGTTTCTGACTTCTATGGAGAGAATAAATCTCCCTGAATGTTAATCTTCTACTTCACACATACACCTTGCCAAAATCTTATGACTCTATTTACTCTGCAGAGATTTCATTTTCTTTAGCGCTGACACTAGAAGCACTCACCGCATGGAGATGTAAATCACATTCAGATAAGCTGCATTTCCAGTATTGTTGCTGAAGTTGAAACGAATACCTTTTGAGCAAAAAGTGGTGAAAGGACGTTTCAAAGCAGGTGACTTGGAGCATCATTACCACTAGAACTTTTATTCCGTAAGTGAAAGTATGTTTTCAAACTCTCCAAAGTACCTCCACAGTATTAGACAAGGTGCAAGTAAAATGGGTGGCATTTGAAGCTCAGCAGGAACTATTCATAGCTGCTGCACAGAAGAAGATCCGAGAGGCCATGAGAAGACTGTGTAGGATTCTCTGTTGCGGACCGAGCACCTTCGCAGAAACCCAAACCTGACACTTGTGCATTGCACCAGGTTTCACCAAAGCCCGGCTAGAAAACAATGCTTTTACCTTGTGAAATGAAATAATTGAGTTAAAATTATTATGGTTGGAACCTGAATCCTGAATATGAACAAGATGATTCGCTTTCATCTTCAGAGGCACACCAGATACCGTATACTACACATTTGAGAAGACAGTCACTTGATTCGGAGGACTGACAAACTAAATTCCTACTACACTGGGACGTGAAAATCAGACAAGGGATTTCCATTTTGCCATTTCTCTCCTCCTTTGTCAAAATTAAACTTTAAGGTATTATTAGAGTCCATTTTGCCATTTACTGTAAGACAAACAAGACCATGCCAGTTGCACTGGCACAACAGCTACAGAAAAATATTCAGATGCCTCAGGATTGTCTGAACTGCCTTATTCTGGGAGTTTTCTAGGTTGTCGGTACTTTAATAGCACTAACATTGCTTTGCAATTAACATCAAAACAGACATCCAGGGATTTCAAACTTTCTTTTGAAATTTAATTCATTATCATAAGTTTAACCCTTGCCTCGCGGGCTGTCTCCCCCGGTAGTGGCATGCTTTAATCTCAGAGGAAAGGGCTTGAAGCTTTCAAACGAGTCAGGCTGGGGTGTGATTCCACTTACCTTCTCTGTATTTTTTTCTCACCATCTTTTCTCATCATCAGTTTCAGCTTCCCTTTAAAATACGTTTTTTATTTAATTTTGCTTTATGTCTGTAGCACTGCAATTTGGTACTGCCCTCTTAAAAAAAAAAATGAACATTGTTTTACAGATTTTTTTTTAAAAAAAGCAAGCCTTTTAATCTTTCCTACATTTTTCTCTGGAGGGCAAATTTCTTTTAATCACTTTCCTGAGCACAATTCAGCACAAGTAATTACACCTCAAAACAAAAAGGAAGTGAATCACTTAATATGATGCTTTGATTTTAGGAAATACTAAATATAGTTGATCTAAGGATTTCTTACTACTTTTTTTGACACAGCTGTTATTGCCAAAGACAGAAGTGCCTTTTAGGGAACAATAAATAAGACAGCATGGCACTTGTTTCAGAACAGTCTTTCTGAAATACAGAGTTGCTGTCTGGAGGGATTATGGTTCAGGTCTAACATG
>Ga0181612_162423_pt1 | contig 15265 bp, 12 predicted proteins | sample HoacroProtozoa21_FD_119630 | JGI IMG/M metagenome (GOLD analysis project Ga0181612, IMG submission 119630) | Hoatzin crop microbial communities from Cojedes, Venezuel. Combined Assembly of Gp0051906, Gp0051904, Gp0051908 | reverse complement strand
GGTGGGGGGCGGCGCCCCCGGGGGGCGGCGCCGAGCCGGTCCCGGCGGGCTGTGCAGCAGCGAGCGCGCACGGAGCTTCGCTCGCCCGGTCGTGTCTGCTCTGTCGGCGAGGTGCGGGGGACAGGCGCGACACGCGGCTGTCACAGGCGCGCTCGGGAGCGTGGCGGTTTGCAGATAACCACGTTTATTTGGTTGTTTGTTGGAGGGGGGGGGGTGTTGGTTGGCTCCCATCCCACCCTCCAGCCACGTCTGAAAAACGAAAAAAGTGTGAGGGCTGAAATCTGGTAATTATTTTACCTAAAACCTTGGTTATGAAGATTTCGGGGAACCCGAGGCTCAGGCGGTTGGCATGGGTCTAAGGTGTTCTTCTCCTGCCCCTGTATGGTTCAGGGCTCGATCCTGGAGTCTTGTAAGTACAAATTCTAGTTCTGTGTTTCCAGCAGTGTTCACGTGGGGAAGAGCTGCGGGGTTGTGTTCAGGATTACTACACTATGTTGAATTCCAGATGAACTCTGGCTCTCCTCTCAGTACAGAAGGACTCCTTATGCTGTCTTCCGTAGTCACTTTAATGCAGAACCAAGCGTGAAGCATAAGCATTATGATTTATTGGAATTTTACGTAAGCAGAAAAGGGTGTCTGAAATATTATGCAAGATACAGAGAATCAGGTCCAGAGCCTGAAGGCAGAAAACTTAAATGTGTCCCACTGGTGCTGAGTAAAATGCAAAAAAGGGGAAAGGATTGTAGCAGCCAAGAAATACCAGCTCTTTGCACTTGCACAGAGATACTCAGCACGTTGAAGCCTCCTGAGAGAGCACCACACTGAAATGATTCAGAGTTAAAATATTGTAAGCTTAATGTATAGATTTCATGTGTTTCTGCTGCTTAGCTTTGTGGTGAGGGAGAAAAGCAGGAGGGAAGAAATCCTGCCTGTAAAAAGTTGCTCCATCAGTCAGGTTTTTTGATAAAGACAGTCATTTTAAAAAATTACCTAAACTGTTTGTAGTCAAGGACAAATACAAGTAAGTTGCAGGCAGAGCAATTAATCTGTTCAAAGACTGGTGCTAGCAGGGTGGCTTAGGGGGCACAATTGCACTAGGAAGAGCTTTTCAAACAAATGTAACCATTCTTGTAATATGAGTGGACGTTGACTGCAAGATAATTTCAGGGGGCTGCTTTTGCTTTAATGTAGTCTAGATTATTTATCTAAAGTGGAGTTTTTTTCTGCATTTCCCTCCAAACTTTTCAAAAAGTTAAACTAATTGCAAGGTCGTGGGCACAAGAATACAGTCAAGGAGATAAGCAAGGAGACTTTTTTATTATTAGCTAACTTCAATAATCAGCTAAATATATTTTAGCTATGTCGCAGGCTTATTCCAAGGATCATCTAGAGAAGAACAGCAACAGTGGGTGCCTGTAAATGTTTGTGTTTGTGAAATATTAGCATGGTCTAAATAACTTAAAAAGAGAAAAAGCCCTTAAAGTTTATCATTATACGGACTTCTTCTTATCCCCACTTAGGACTCCTGCTTCAGTGTAGAAATGATCTTCCATAGTCATGCACATATAGAAAGGGAATGTTGAATAAGATTAGCAACATAAATCTCTGCTGCTTTATAAGTTTTACCCAGCTGCTTGGTGATTTCACAGCTGTTTCTGCAGTTGATAACAATTTCCATTGCTCCTCTGTCTGCAAAGTTGCCACACTGCTCTGCTGCAGATTCTGCCTTGTCACTGTTTGAGTTATAAATCTTGTTTTAAAAAATCCAATAACAGAAATGAACAATAGTAAATATAATGGACTTATGTTAATTACAGTGAGTTCTTGGACTCAGTTTGCCTTTTTTTTCTGGGACGAGTTTTCAGGATTATATTACTTAGGTTTTGTTATAGCAGAATGTATTTTAAAGGGGTTTTTAGTGGGAAGCATGTTGTCATTGTCAGTTTACAGCTAGGAAAACCAAGGCACAGGGAGATGAAGTGATTTGCTCAAAGAAATGGGAGACATAGAAGAGACAAAACTCCAAGTATTCCCAATCGTGATTCACACGGTGAAGTGAGCCATAGAAAATAAGTTAAATGAGATTTTTAACTACAGAAATTAATGTGCATTACCTTTTCCTGCCTAGCTCTTTCTGGGGGACTTGCCTGGGTTGTGACACTCATCACTGAGACATCACATCATCAAAGGAAAATGTTACATAGGGCCAGAAATGGGTGGCTGCTGCCAAGAAAAGAGGCAGAAACCACAAGGAGAGCCAGAGGGAGAACATCTCCTGCTTCAGTTAGGTTAGGAGCAGGAGTCAGCATACAGCGGGAGGTTTTCCATGCAGGCATTTTGTTCTGAAGAAGTTGATAAAAATCCGACAACTTCTCTTGTAGGAAACTTCCATGCTAGAATATTGTCACCTCCAGTTCATCATTCAACAACATCTGACACTTCAAAGCCTGGAGCGGCTCTTACTGCTGCATGACTCTGCCTTGAATTGACATACGAGACATCTTCCGCTGCTTGCTGAGCCAAGGGATTTCTTACGATGGCTTTCGCATGGACTGGGTAGGTGTGTATGCTGATGGATTTCATGTCTTTTCAGTAAATCTCAATTTATGCTTACTAGCGGGTAAAACATTCCTCTCCTCTTTATCCAGTGTTAGCCACAGATTGCCACGGGAACACATTCTTCCTCCAAGTCAAAGTAGCTCCCTGAGACAGTACTTCTAGTATGGTTAGTGAGAGGATGCTGGTGTTGCCGGGTATCTTTGCCTAAATTTCTTACCCTGAAACTTGAACCAAGTCACCTGTTGACGTAAGTCAGAAGAGACTTTGCTGGCAATGAGGATCTAGTGCCCTGTTTTCTAGAGCTGAATACCTTTACTCACACTTCAAATAAGTTCTGTTGTTTATTTAACTTACAGTATTTCAATAGAGGTTGGTTTATTTGTTTTATCTGAATGCCTGTCTGCTTACATCCTGTTACAGGCAAGAACTGTGCTTCTCAGAAGTCAACAGGTATTTTGCCATTGACTGAATTTTGGTAGTTTAGGAGACGTTTTTAAAAATTCCTGTTAGTTTTGACTGTGTAAATATATCTTCTTTATTCATAAATCTCTGTACAAGATATCTAAGAGATTTTGTGCTCATTGGAGATGTATCTGAAGCAGAGGGACAAGGACTCTAGAGGCAGGAGTAAATACAGTTTTATTTCATGTTAAAGTTTTTCAGAATAATCATGTTTATTATGAATCAAATCCAAAGCCTTTTCAAATTATTGGGAAGTTTCCCAATTTCTGTGACTTTTAGAGTACTTGGACTTTTGAATAGTTATTATAATGTACTTCGAACTAGTGGACCTTTTATATGGAAAATGGTAATTTTTTACCTGCCTCAAATTTAATGATGAAATGTTGAGGAAATTGAACAGGGCTAATGGTAAGATCGAAAAAAGGTGCCATTTGGGTACCGCATTCTCCCATTGTGCTGAACTTCTGCAATGTTTTGTGGATAAGTAATGCAGCAACATAATGGCACGAGCATGAGTCTCACTGGCATTATGGGAAATGCAGAACTTGGGCTCAGATCCACGTGGGGAAAGATCGATGACGCTCTAGAGCAACCCCATGGCTTGCCTGGGCTCTTTCAACTGATATAAAAGTGCTTAATCATGCATTATGATTCGAAGGACAAAGCAACAGAGCCTAGGAGAACCTAGGATATCTAAGGTGTCAGCACAGATACATTTGCTTTGTCTGACAAGCACTGATCAGATCCCCTTCCTGCCCTTGGAGGTACTAAGTACCTTCACAGAAACACAGAATCACAGAATGGTTGTGGTTGGAAGGGACCTCTGAAGGTCATCTGGTCCACCTCTTGTCCTGCTCAAGCAGGGTCACCTAGAGAAGTCTGCCCAGGACTGTCTGATGGCTTCTGAATATCTCCAAGGATGGGGACTCCAAAACTTCCCTGGGCAACCTGTTCCAGTGCTCAGTCAGCCTCACAGTAAAAAGTGTTTCCTGATGTTCAGGCAGAACCTCTTGTTTTTCAGGTTGTGCCCATTGCCTCGTTGTCAGTGTGAGTGCTCAGTGTGTGCTTGGTTGTGTTGAGCTCAGCATTGTCATGAGGGAGGGAAAGGCTGCCCTGTCTTGTAGCTGCTGAGCCCCTTGCAGGATTGAGCCCTCAAGATAGCTGTGTACAGCAAGATACAGTATGGAGCTCTTCCTTAGAGGAGTAGAACAAGAGCTTTGTCAAACCAGATCTGAACTTTCCTTCTCTCATTAGGGTTCAAGGAAACTCAGAAACAAACTCTCTGACTAGATACAGAGTATAGCCTGTTTGTGTCCGTGTTTAAAAATAGTGAAATCCTCTTTCTCACAAAACATGCAGTCAGTTATATGAGGTACTGAGATACAAAACCAAGGGCTCTCCACAATGGACAAGTATATCTTAGCAACAAGGGTGGGAGTGGTGAGAAAGGAAAAGGAGAATACAAGTATCTGGCAATTAACTTCCTAGTCACAGATGTGAAGGTGATAAAAGTGATAAAAGCATTACTGCATTGCCAGTGCTCTTCCTTGTTCTCTGAGCTGCGTATCATGCTGCTCATAAGAGCAAAAGCTACACAGCCCATACCAGAGAGTGGCGGAAGAGCCCTGTGAGCTACTCACAGCAGGAAAACCCAGTGGTTCCCCAGTGTCCCAGTCTGTTGCATGTGGTAGGGCACACTGGGAGGACAGCCTGGTCCAAGGCAGCTCAGCTGTGGTAACCTCAGCATTGTCAGAGGCTCACTGCAGGCTCCGGGGCAGCCCCCACGCCACCACAGTCCCAGTGAGATGGCTGAGGTCTCTGTCACAGCAGCCTGTGGTAGCGGAGAGCCATGGGCTTGTCTGGCCCTGAGCATGTGGACTCCAGCTCTGCAATGGGCTCCACGGAGCCTAAAGCTATTTTGCCTCATAAAACAGATGCAATCAAACTGTGCGTGCTGTCTGTAGGATTGAGAGTGTGTATAAAATACGGAGACAGGAGGAAAGCAACCTACTGTAAATAGGATGAGTGAATATGACTGTAAATCTCCCTCCCACACAGCAACATGGATGTGGTTTCATGTGTTTATAAGGGACCCTTTACTTTTGCATTAAGCCAATTTAAATGGCAAGCTGACAGTCTGGCATTGATGTTGCTGTAACGGTAGGTTCACCAGCTTTCAGCTGGCCTTTGCTGAGTGCAGAGGACTGTCTTCATCCCTGTTTCCCCCACATGCGTACCTAGTCATGACCATTTGAATTTTTTTGCTTAAGTAGCACTTGTCTTGAGAAGGGGTTTGCTGTTCAGTCTTGTTTTTTGATGGGCCAGTTCTTGCCCATGTTATTGTGATATGCGTTGGAGCAAATCTGTGTAATGTGTGTGCAGGTGTAAATATGAAGAAACAATTTGAAAAAGTGTGTGAGCAAGAGTAGAATTTTTAGCTAAAACAGCCTGTGGAATTCACCTTCTCATAAGAAGATGTAATGCTATTGAAATCTAAATTAAATCCAGAAATACTGACTTCAGGATGTAAGTTAAACTGGGATTTGGCCAACAACACTTTAAGGTTGGTGTCTGTCTCGGTCTGTGACTCTGTTCTTTCTAGCACTTATGCATGTGCTCATGACTATGAGAAGAATTGATTCAGATCTTCCACAATCAGTAGTGTTACAATGAAACTTGTGCGTAAATCCTTCTGGGGTGAGAGTGTCTGCTTGTTTGTGATCCCAAGGGGGATACTCTTGTGTCAGGCATTTGTCACATAATGGTAATGCTTCTGAGTTGAACTCGTGCTCTTCTCTCCACAGTGCAATGCGTGTTCAGCAGAGCCTGCTCTAGCCTAAGAACTGAAGAAGTGAAGACAATCAACATGACAAACGAACCTATTAAAGAGATCCTGGGCACTCCAAAGCATCCTGATTCTGTAACCACGGAGAAGAGTAATAACAATGACTGTGTGATAACCACCATCCCTCTTGTCAGTGAATGCCAGCTGACTGCAGCAACAGGGGGAGCAGAACTCTCCTGTTACCGCTGTACCATTCCCTTCGGTGTGGTTATCCTCATAGCCGGCATTGTGGTTACTGCTGTGGCATACAGCTTCAATTCCCATGGATCAATCATCTCAGTGTTTGGATTAGTCCTCTTGTCATCAGGACTCCTTTTGCTGGCTTCTAGTGCAGTGTGCTGGAAAATCAGGCAGCAAAACAAGAAAGCAAAGAGGCGAGAGAGCCAAACAGCGCTTGTAGCCAATCAGCGAACCTTGTTTGGTTAAAGACAACCAAGAGAAGGCTGGACAGAAGACAGAACCTTTGTAAGTCAACCTGACTATTTATCAATAGGAGAGACTGCAGGTTTTAATTTAACTTTGGAAATGAACTGAAATGAAAATGGAACGGATTAAGAAATACTCTTAAAAACTCTGCAAGTGCTCTTAATACTTTTCTTACTGCAGACTTGGCAGTGATTCTTTCCAAGATGGAGGAAAAAACTCTTTTTCTTCACAGAAAAGAGTGTCGTCATAACTGCAATCATCATAACTGTGTTCTCCAACATGCTGATCATGTTGGAAAGGGAACTTGTGAGAACTAAGAAAATAATTTGAACTGACTTGAAATGCCAGAGATCTCCTTAAAATACACACTGTGACATTTGACCAAGGGAGAAGTCATAGCATTTGAAGTGACTGCAAGCTTACGGTCAGATTTTCTGTGACTTAGATTGTGGCTCAAAAAAAAAAAAAAAAAGGCAATAACAACCAAACACAGTGCAGATTGCTCAATAAGCTGATTCTTATATTTTATGTAACTTTCCCCTCCCAATATCTGTGGTACTTTCCCCCTGTTTTAAACCAACTAATATTATTTTATTTTACTATTGAATAGAAATAGGTAGAAATGTGTAATTATATTGTCTAACCTAAATAATGAGGTATGATTATAGCTTAAAACATGAGACTTTTTTTGTAAATGAAGGTGGTCAGGTTTAGCACTTTTGATTATTTTGCTATAAAATTAAAAAGTAAATTTCATTAAAATAATATTCAGTGCTGCTAGACCCTTGGAAAATCTTTTTTTTATTGCTATCAAGATAGCGTGTATCTTCAACTTTGACTGCTTTATGATTCTATTTTTGTAGAACAACACCTGTGGCAGTAATTGTGAACATATGTACTGCTGAGCTCTTCCAAAAATCTCTGTAGACTATGGATTTTGGTTTGATAGCCCATGCCTCTTGCAGCTTGATTAACAATTCAGTTATTGAAAAATCATAACGGTCAGTTCCGCAGACACTTACTGGCATAGTCAGTTTTAGACACAACTATTAATAATTACTTGTGGAAGCAAAATCATCTGTGTAGTAAGTGTTTGCTGAATGAGCTTTGGGATTGCAAATCTGCATGAGAAGCAGGTGCCAAGTGTCCCCCGTGAGTGTCTGAGATGTTTGATCCTGTAACCCTTGTGTTCTAGAGGGCTTCCAGAGTCTCTCAGGTAATGAATAATTGAGGGGCTGGTCCCAAACTGAAGCAAACCAGAATATTATTTCTTCATCTGTATGTTGAAGGACAAGTGGTGCTGAGCCAAGTCACAGACTTCCACCCCAGCATGTATGAGGGTATCGAAAGGCAGAGGAGCTGCATGGAGTCCTCTTTCTTTTTTTTTTTTTTTCTCTTTCATTTTGTTTGTTTGTTTGTTTGTTTTCCTTACTTTCTCCAGACTCAAAAGGGCCAGCTTTCCACTGTTACAGTGAGCGAGGCCTGTGCTAGCATGCCTCCTCCTTGCCCTCCGGAGCCTCTGGCATCCACAACGTCTATGGCGATGCTGGTGCAGAGCACACCTGCTGAACAGGTACCGCAGTGGATAGCCTTCTGTGGGTCATCTTGGAGCTGTGTGCTTCTCCGGCTGAAATCACCCACGCATTCTGGCTTTGGTGCCGCCTTTTCCTCTGCCCTCCATGGTTTAAGCTTATTACATCCATAACTTACCCCTGGATTTGCAAAGTGCACTTCGTGTTTTAAATAGAGCAAGCTATATGTATGGGAGGGGATGTTTGGAGTCAGTATTTGCATTGCCACACTCCGTGGTTACCAGACGCTATAATAAAATCACTTGCATCAGAGGAAAGCTGACAACACATTTTAGCACTTCCATAGCCCTAACTTAATCGCAGCAGGAAGCTTTCCTACTGCTAGGAGAACATGTTGCGTCACCAGAACATCTGACACCGGTGTCTAATGTCAATCACTTTGCTTAAGGTCATTAAAAATATTAGGGTGTCCCCTTACGATGTACAGGTTTTGCATGAGTGACAATTCATGGGAAATGCATAGCATGATAAATAATGGAACAGGTGGACTAAAGTGGTGTATTTCCTGTTTAAAATGAGAAAAGTGATTGACATTAGCAAAGCTGGATAAGCTAAAAAGGGCTATTTATTTCCCTGTCCCCCCTGGGAACACAATAGTTTTCCTGACTCCTTCTTCCCCCTCCCCATTTCTTTTTCCTCAGTGGAATTTTGCAGGCTGCCGAGGAGAGCATTTGCAGGGGCTGTAGAGATGCAGTGATTTCCACTACACATGTGTAGCAGCTCAGCCCCATGATTCCCAGGCTGACTCCAGAGCAGAAGCAGCCTGTTGCCCTCTTCAGAAGACTTTCCCATATGTGGGTCCTCTCTTCACCGTTGCTGTGATACAGGCAAGCTTGCATGCGGCGTGTGGAAGGAAAGTAGAGGTGCAAGGTGAGGCTCTGCTCCAAGTCAAAAGAAAAGGCCAAACTCAGTGAAACGGAGGCAGTAGGGCTTTGGGAGCAGTTTTTTCAGGAAGGGTAAATAAGAGTGAATAAGAGTTGCTCTGCTGCTAATAGAGGAGATTTCCTTTCCCTTGTCCCTGCTTTCTTTCATATTTGCACTGCATATACAAGGACACAGCAGAGTGCCTGCACCACCCTCTGCCTTGCTAATTGTGGGGAATCTAGGCATAAAGCGGTGTGTAAGCAGTGGCAAACAGCATTGCAATGACCCTACGCATGATCTGCTAGCATAGCAAAGCTTCAGATACAACATTGGTGTCCCATAATACCAGCTAATTGACAGGTTGAGAGGCCTCTGAGTAATATGGGGCTGCCACAGGACACACTGGTGAGCTCGGCAGCATCGGCTGTATGCTAATGAGACAAGGTACATGCACAAGCATCTTCATATCAAGCAGTGAGTGAAAGTCTGTGCAGGAATTCACTTTTGTTTGTCCTTTATTCAGATAATCAAAATAGTGACTTTATGGAGAGGAGTCCCAGTGCCTGGTTCTGGTGTCCTGCAGGAGCAAGGCAGAGGTTGTGAACAGTTTAGTCAGAGACCTCAAGCTGTTGAAGATGTTTTCATGTGTTTCATCACTAAATTGCCACATGGCCTTAGAAACTGGCACAGACTTCTCCACCATGATTTGTGTACATTGATTTTGGGACAATCTGAAGTAGTAGTAGCATCTTTTCTGAATGACCAGTGGTGACATCCAACACAAGTCTCACAGTCTATGTTTTTTCTTCCTGCAAATCTACACTAGAGACATTTTCGTTACTATCCTCTCTCTCCCTGCACCCTTTGTCTTGGTTCCAACACAAGAACAATACATTCTTTTCAGCCCTTAAAAAACAATTATTCTGGGACAGGTGCTATGTGAGTATAGTGTGGCAAGCTTAGCACCTTTATTTTTCCAGAAACTGGTGATATTGTTAGATCTGAAATGTTTTTTACAAGGGCACATTTGCAATGGTTTTACAAGGATCGATTCCCTCAAACTGGTCAGCTACAAACAGCAGAATTTCTGCTTCAGCTTTTGAACCCCAGGACCTAAACTGGATTGATTTGGGGTTTCATGCTTGGATGCGGGGTCGTGTAATCCACCAAGTCTTTGATATGAAGCCATTTGGAACTCCACAGTTACTGGTTGGTGTTTCTCATGGGAATCTGAGAGGCAAAAGTCAGCCTGGAGGATGCAACCCTGTGGAGATCACAATGACTTCCCAGTTGAGAAACACCTTCCCTTCTGGTGTGAAAAGGCGTTGAATGCGACAAATGGTATTTCGGTTCTGGGAGAGGTTGGGTGGGATCTGATGCAAATTTTATTGTCACAATTGCTTGTCTCTCCCTTCCTGAAAGCTCTGGCAGCATTGCGCAAGCAAAATTGCCCTTACAAGGATAGAAAATTATCTAATAGGGGAATTGCGCTGGTGTACTGGGCAAATGTTACAGGGATCTTAAATAATAAATTCAAAACCTAAGCACAGGAAATTGTGTCTGTAACTACACCCTGTATTGCTATTGTACACAAAGCCGGTTATAGCCTGGGACAATATTTTAAAATAATAATCAGTTTGGTATGACAATGCTTAGTATTTGTTCAAGTCAAAACGCCCAATTTACGATTCCCCAGTCACTTAACGTGTTATGTTTTGTATGTGACTGTGGTTCTAATACCATAATTTGCCAGGTTTTTTAAAAATAAAAAAGAAAAAGAGAGAGAGAGAGAGAGAAAGGTTAGTTTTGTGCACTTGTGTCAAGAATTAAGTTTCTCTGCCTTGGACACTTGGGAGAGCTCCTGTTACCAAACAATGAATGTACAATATTACTGCAGCTCCACAGAACAGGAACAAGACTCAGAGTATGGAACGAAGAAAAGCCTGAGAGTCTCAACAGGATCCAGAAGGGTCAGGCCAGGAACAAGCCCTCTGGAATAGCCCGTGTTCATCCCTCAGCTTTGCTTATGCAGAGTCAAAGTTCAGGGCTACTGCACTTCTAATATCTGGCATGGAGGTTGTTGCATATTATTAGCAGGTTTCTACTAATATGTTTTTACAACAGGTTCCAAAATAAGAAGAGCAGAACAATATTGGCAGCTATCATTTTACATATGTATTTCCAATACCTCTGATGTCTTTAGATTGTAGGATATTTTAGCTATGTCAGTATATATCTTCATCAATTACAAAGGGCTTTTATACATAAAAGTACATTAACATATAAAGAATCGCACTGTATAATATGAAAAATGCTATAAATCCTGGCAAAACTCTGTCTGTAGATTAAATCTTACAGGCTAAACCATATGGGAGAACAATGGTCTTAAACTGCAGAATCAACTTGAATTTTTTGGCTTTTATTCAGGTTGTTGATGTCACTATTAACATGTCAGAGGACCTAATCCTTCCTCTTCTGAGCAGCCAGTTGGAGTCCTATTGTCCTAACTCATGCATCCAAAATTTGCATTTGTGGCAAACACGGGATTTTTGAAAAACACTGCTTTTTGATTGATTGCTTTAACTTCTTAACTCTTCTGTGCTTTCTAGAGTAAGAGAAAAAAAAGTATTCAACTTCAAAAACAGAGAGGAAAATAGGAAAGAAAGGGAAGAACACAGAGCAGCAAATGTTGGACATATTGCATAAAGTCATGGAGGGATAGCAAAGCTTTACACAAGTGCCTTGTTCAAAGACAGAGACTTTTAAAAATACGTAAGTTGCTTCTGATACATCCTTGCCTGTATCCTCAGTTTCGTTCTTAGAAAATGCCTGAGTCCCCAGGTTAACATCAGTCTTAGATCTCAGCTCATATTTCTTCTCATTTTCTGTTTCCCAGGAACCAGTTAGCTCAGCAAAGGGCAGAAGTTTCATTTCTTACCATCTTTTGCAATCTGACTGAAATTAAAATGGCCATTTGGGATTTGCAGAGGCAGTGCCCTTGAGGTTTTGTGAGTTATAAGGCATTCAGCCGCAGTCTGCTCTTGAAGAGGTAGGCACTATATAGAGGTAGTGATTTCTGTACTGCAGCAAGAGATGTCAGTGAATAATCTATTTTAAAAAAAAAAGTAAATAACATCAGAGCAGCCCTTCACCACCTCTTCTCAGCCACATTCCCTTTCAATCTGAAGGCCCGAGTTTGTGAACAGAGTTAACAGCTTTCCTGGAAAACTGGACCATGACATTATTTCCTTGTGAACTCCATCCACCTGTCATGTTAGGGCTTGGTGCGACGCCAGCACTGGCAGGAAATAATAGGCAGCAGGATGCTGGTGTGTGTCGATGGCCCTGACCCTCCCATTCCTGAACATGAATAAGCTTCGAGCTCACAAGGCGTCACAGCAGCACGGCTTCTGGGCCCACAGAAACGCATGGGTGGGATGCACAGCCACTAAAATAACATCCAGCCAGCCGAGCCGCAGCAACAGAGTTGCATGGGAAGAAATGGTGTCACATTCTCGCTGCCTGCTGCTCTTTGTTCTTTCACTCTCCTTGTGCTGTGGATAGTACAATGGCTGCTTAACAAAGAAAAAAAGTATACAAAGTACGCTGTATGTGAGTTAGCTGAGGTTCCCCAAAAGAGCACAAAAGCTTAATTGAACAACTTTCACCAGTTCTCAAGGGAAATGCACTGTCAAGGGAACATAAGCTATTAGCTTGAAATGTTTTGCAGCTAGCTTTCTCCTGATACTGCACCATTATCCCTGGGAAAGGTAGTTCAATTCAGTATTTAACACGACAAACTCTTGGGAGATTAAATGTGAGTTGGGGAAGCCCAAATCATCGCTTAAATGAGACTTAGGTTCAGTTTGTGACATGGTGAGAACTGAAGTGTGTATTCACCAGCCCCTTGTTGATCTGGGTAGCTGGCATCCCCAAATCCTTCGCAGACTTTGGACAGAGTGCAGAGACGACAATGGGAATACTTCTTATTCCCACTTTCACCTCTGCCAGACCACATGTGACAAAATCTGTTTGGGTTCTCATATGGCCATTCCTCTCTGAGGTACTCAGGAGTGTTAATCTGGAATAATAGTCCCCATGCTCCTCATGTCAAAGGTGCAGCAGATAGCTGTCCTCTCCTGAAGGACAGTTCATTTTTAAACCCAAAGTCACTAGTAAATTTTTTAATATCTTGAACTGTTCTGTGGTGGTTAAAAACAAACAAACAAACAAACAAAGACAAAGGAAAGATCATACCCCCCCCCCCATGCTTCTGTGAGTACATGTAGGGGCAAACAGCCTGAGATATGTAGACTTCTAATGCCTGTAGCATAAAAATTCACTCCCCAGAAGGAAGCTTCTCCCCAGGACTGGTGGCCAAGAGCCAGAATAATTGCTGGAAGGGCTGGATATGTTGAGGCTGCAATTTGGATATGTTGAGACTGCAACTGAAATGGAAGTTTGTTTCTAAGCCAGTGCTCACCACCTCCCGAATCCCTTTGCAGTCTGATGGTTAAGAAATGTCTGATGCCACCAGCTAGTTCTGGCTTCTTGTGGTGAGGTGTCTCCTCCTCTGAATCAAGCCATGATCATTTTCCTCATCTTCAATTTAACGGAAGAGCTGAAATCCCACTGTATTTCACATCATGTTACTCAAGAGCACCTCAGTTAAGAGTGCTGGGGTCAGACACACAGTTAGTGTGAATAGGCTTAGTCCCCTGGAATTGATGGGGTGTGTTATGTATGACACTCTGTGTTGCCACTTCTGTTTTGTTTTTAGCTAGATAGAGACAAAATTTCATTCTTTGCCTACAAATTGATGGTGTTTCATAGAATGACCTCTGCTATCACACAAGCAAAGAGTCTTTCAGCCATCACTCTGACTTATAAAATAAATTTGTAAATAAACATCCTGATGTCTTAGGCATTTGCCAGTAAATAGTTTTCATAAGAAAGTCCAGTGACTGGATCAATTGTTGCCTGATCTGGAACAAAACTGGTACAGCTTAAGTTTAATGAAATCCAGGCTTGAAGCAAACCATCCTGTTACCCCTTACCCTTTTGCCCAAAGGCAAAATTGCTGAAGTGAATAATGCAATTCCTGTGCAAAGACCAGAAAGACGGTCAAGTTATTGCTAACGTTTCAGCTCTTGCAAGATGAGTGCTTAAGTGTAATAAGATCAACAATTTAATTTGCCTTTTTAAAGTTAAAAAAGCCCTCAACAACCTAGAAAACAAGCTTTTCTTCCTTTGGCAAAATATTTCAATTCCTCTGTCACAGTAGCTGGGACATGACAAGTGTTGTAGCTTCAATTGCCACCAGCTCCAACTACAGTGAAAGATGTAAACCATCAGTGTTGGGCACAGCGTTCCCATCACGTTCACTGACTTGCTCAAGTTCTGCCCCACTGTGTGCTGAGAGCAGTGGGGCTAAGTTGGCTTTTCTGAGCAGCCACCTCTCCCTCACTGTAGACCAGGCTGCTTGATCAAGCCAGGTGAGACTGGAGGGACTTATCTCCAGACACACAAAAGTACAGTTGGACTTCGAAGTGACCAGAAATGAAAGCATCAAGCCTGCAGCTCAGGATGGGACAAAAAAAAATCAGGGAGGATCCATGTGGACATGTGTATTTTGCTCATATTAATGTTAAAGCAGAGATAAGTTCTCCGGAGCAGGACTGAAGCACATTAGCAACTTGCTTGGGAAGGCTTTCACTATTGGTGCTCATGATGTATCTGTTCCCTGGCTAGATAAAGGGCTTTGGTTTGCTTTGTATAAAGCGGATGGCAGTCAGGAGATCTGGGCTCCACACAGAGTGTTGCTGGATGCCCTGGAGCATCCGATGAATCCCAGTGTGTTGTTGGTAATGCACTTCCGGCAGCGGCTTTGTGGAACTTCGGGGGAACTGGTCCTTAGATCATTTCCCATGGGCTACCAGCCGGGGACTCGATCATATGGGATCAGCTTTCACTCTGGTCTTTGGTGAAGATGGTCAATATAAACCATTCCCCTGGTGGTGGTAAAACCATTTGTGCTTCTGTTGAATAACCTACTGAATCGCCTTCATAATACAACAAGTTCTTTCCAGTCAGAGCTACAAAATTTAAAACTGGCACCAGGACTGGCCATTACTAAACAACACAACTGCACAGGAGCTGGCAGACAGACAGTGCCCTAACCAGCAAGCCGTGCTCTGCAACTGCCGCAGATCTCTGCACTTTCCCAAAACTTTGCTGTGTTTTACAGTATTCGGATCTCTTTATCAATTAACTTTATGTGTATTTTCTGTTAGCTTCACACTGAGCTAGAGAGTGACCAGTAAGCACAACCGATGGCCGTGCATGACAGAGCAGGGGGCTGAAGGGGAACTGGGAGGAACTGGGACACACATGGTCCCATTTCCCACTGCACGGGTGAGCAGCAGCCGCCTGCCACTGCTGAGCCAACCGTTGTGTCGGGGTCCTGGGGTCCTGTCGTCTCCTGTCTCCCGGAGTCCCGGTGCCACCGCTGCCCCAG
>Ga0181612_118651_pt1 | contig 15266 bp, 8 predicted proteins | sample HoacroProtozoa21_FD_119630 | JGI IMG/M metagenome (GOLD analysis project Ga0181612, IMG submission 119630) | Hoatzin crop microbial communities from Cojedes, Venezuel. Combined Assembly of Gp0051906, Gp0051904, Gp0051908 | reverse complement strand
TGGTGCATGGGGTTGTTCCTTCCCAGGTGTAGGCTTTTCACATCCTGTGCACACTCTAAAAATTCCTTCAAGTAATTGAGATACAAGGGAAGAAATACCTGCTTCTCCTCTTGCTTCTGCATTGTTCAGCCATGCAAAGACCAGAATCCAAAGCATTAAAATGCTACAGGAAAAGATACTTCGTGATACCTCCACTTTGAGAATCGCCACTTTGAGAAGCACCAGAGAGTACTAGAAATCTCAGGGGAAATAGTCTTCTCTTGAGATTTCCAAACTGATTTACAACTCAGGGTCAAATAAGCACTCTCATCTTTGTTAGCAATAAGTAGAAAACAATCCAACAGCCAAAGATTCCTCTAGCTTTAGTAAGAAAACCAACAGGAGTCTTTCATTTGTCTCCTCAGTGCCTCACAATGGCTAGTCTATACCATAATTGATAATGGCTTAAAATCCGAATATAGTTTGAATGAAAGCATTTCAAAGCTCACAGGGCTCTGTTCCCAATAACTCTGGTCTCTAGATAATGAAATGCATTCTTGCTGGCCTAATACTACAGACTTGGCAAAAGAAATGCCTTTAGTACGAGTAAAAATTCCAAGCTTCCCTCTTGCAATTGCCCCTCTAAAGGGTCATTTATTGTGCATGTTGTTTATCAGCACGTGTCTGAAACGAACGCTGCTTCAACGCAGAGCAACAGGAGGTCACATTATAACTGGGATGCAATCAGTAGAATTGGTTAGGACTTGGTTTCCTTTCTAAAATGACAATCTATGCCACTTCCGCTATTACAGTAACGTCCGCATTACTAAAAAGGAGAGGAAAAAAAAAGCCTTTCTAGTGAGCAGCTGATATAGTTGTCTTTAACTGAAAGATCACATGAGCTAATCAAGACCCATACAGTTCACCTTTAAAATACCAAACCATCTGGCTGACTGTCCCATGATAAATCTCCATGATAAATGTCTTCGTTTTGATGTTACAAAGGAACCGCAGACCTGCTCAGTTTTGGCACAGCTGAAAACACACTGGCAACAGTAGAATAGAACTCAGATGTCCAAAATATAGAAGTAAATCATTTTGACCTGCAGGGCGCAGTATATTTTGAGAAAGCCTGACTGCAACAAAAAACCTAAAAAGACAAAAAAAGAGATTTGAACTCATCAAAATTTCTCTCCAGAGACCCATTAAAAAAAAAAAAAAAATTCTTTACTACATTTTACCAGATACACAACTTCAGATCAGTTTGCTGAAGTGCAGCTAGAGGTCCTGAGTTTTCCAAAGAAGCCTTTGGAGCATGTTCTTTTGTTGTTTGCTGGGGGTTTTTTGTTCGTTTGCCTGTTTTTATCTCAACAATTCCATATGCATCCAGACAAAGCAGAAAGCTTGAAATGGGCATGATAGAAATTATGACATCCTTTGATAACTCAGTTCATCTTTTGTCAGTGGATCATGATTATTAGGGGTAGATTAAATTAGACTGGAAAATCCGAGGAGTTATAACAAAGAGAAAAATAAAAACAGCTTTAATTTTATGCAGATAAAGTGTCACATAAGCTTCACCATATCTGACCATAAAACTTCCACATTTGCCCCAAAGTACAAAACCAAGTTTTGGTATAAAATTTTTATTCATTTTCTCACGACAATGTTTCTAATATAGAACAGGGCGAATACCCAACTTTCTACTCATTCCAATTAATGACATCTGAAAATGGCATATGCACCTCAATCAAGCAGTGGGCACTTTCAACCAATTTTTTTTAAAAATGAAATAACTCAAAAGAAAAGTCTTCTGGGCACATAACGTACAGTTTGGTAAACTGCAGGAAAGGTGGATAATTTTTTTTAATCTTTCAACTTTTTCACCAACATTTATTGCATTCCTATGGAATGCAAAGGGTATTCCTGTTCCTTTTCATTGTTTAGCCAAACAAGATAGGAACTATAAATAATTGCTTAAAACTTCTCTCTGTAATGTCTCAGGCATTTAAGTGGTCAGCTCTGAATTCCTTCTCCCTTACCTATTGACCTTTGCTGGCTAAAGTCCACTACAATGTAAAGGTTCTGTAACTGAATTTAGAAGGCTTTTCTCCGGGTAATAACATTGCAGCTTTTCCCAGTACTCAGCTTCTGCTTTTACTTCACTCAATTTCTTTCCATTTCCTCATTGTGCATACCGCAGACAATCATCCCAGTAATAATTCTGTCTCCTTTCACTAGACAGTTCCAGACTCTTTTTTGGCCCAGCGATATATGTTATTTTCACCTTTCTTTAAGAGTTCTCACTGGTAGGCCCTGCATTATTTTCTTTTTTACTTATTCGCCATCTGTTTCTGGATATTAGTCTTATTTTTCTCATTCCATTCTACTTTTCAGCTACTCATCAATACTGAAAGATGTAGATGATTATTCTATGTCCTTGCTTATATATACAGTACTTCATGACTCATAAATGCATTGCCCTCTATCCAACCAATGCTCTTCCTGTTGCTTAGCAAAGACATATCAAGTATCTTGTATTTTACTCTTCTTTTTGCACAAAGGCAATTTTTCTAGGCATCTGCCCATTTTCATTTCCATATATTGAACTCACAACAGTCTACAGATATCTTTCAAACAAGTTACTACAACATTTGGATCTCTCAGAGACACTTACAGAGGATAATATAGGGTTATATATGTCCAGTCCTCGACTCATCTGCCTTTTTTTTCCAGCCCTATTACATTGTAAACTTCTAATTTTCCTGTTCACTCTCACATATAGCAGTGAGTGTCATGACACATACATATACTTTCTAGGTTTGTCTCTATGAATCTATTAAAACCATTCACTTTCTCCTAAAATTTTAGCTTGTATTGTTTTCAAGAGTAATTCTGTCTTTAGCCTGTTTAGTTCCCCTATGTCCTTAGAAATAATTTTCCCCATCATTAACAACAACAAAAAATCGTAAGAAGCTCCTAGCATCACTCAAATCTTGCACTAAAGATTGGGATGTTAAGGGATAAAAGAGATGGAAGTATGTCATCAGGACTTCAAATCCAAAGGGTCCATAACTAAAAAGGGGTGGTCTACCCTACTTTAGCAGACAGACAGAAACACTGAAACAGGCATATGGGAAAGGACAAGTGCACAGAAAACTTTGGCAACATCTGGGATTTCACAAGATGATCCATTCACGTTCCTATCACTTATTTCTACTTTTCCTTTGGATCCAAGTGAAGAAGTCAACATGCAATTCACCCCCAATTCAAGTTCATCAGAACGATATCCAGGCATTCCACAAGGAAGCACATAACTTCAGGCAAACTGTGATATTATCTGACTTCTTCTTTACGTGTACTGTCATTCTGGGAATTGCGTCTGGCAGAAGGTAGTAGAGAATTGAATCACATCTCTTTCACTGCTCAATTTGAATTTCATGGTGTATGCCACGTGGGTAAATACCTAACATCTCTCCGAAAACTACAATGGGATAACTCCCTAGGGAGATTGAGTCATTACCCTGTTCCAGTGATTACAGCATGCCCGTGAAAGCTGTAATCCAAATGGGAAGACACTTTTTCCTCAGCAATTACCAGACTATAGAGAGACAGGAGATCAATGTTTGTATTGATGCTCTTTTATAAAATTTACATTTTTATCTTATTGTAAAGATCTGTGCTTTTTCATTTGCTTCAGAATCCAATCTAAACTTTAGTATCCAAACTATGTTATACTTTATAGATAGACTTCTGGGTATCTTATGAAATGCTCAATACATTGCATCTTTTATGAGCCTCATTATTTGAAAGTGGCAAAAATTATTAGTGAAACACAGAACTCTATTTTTTTTCCTACTTGTAGCTAACAAATTCCATTTACTGAAATATCTACTGTAAGACTTTCTCTAATATTTGATCACTTCAGGTTCAATCAATCCCTCTAGCAGTTCTCTAAAAATCAGAGAGAACGAATGACAGAACTAACTACAGAATAGAACTATGATAGTTTAGACCACAAAAAAATGAGATTAAATAAATCCCTAGGGAAAAAAAAAAAACAAACCACCAAAAACACAACAACAACAACAACACAGCAGATTAAAACAAAAACCAAACAGCTCACCATTTAGAGCTGAAGTTTAATTTTCACTTTTCATTTCACCAGGACCTAAAAGATCTTTACGAAACTCTTTGATGGACTAGAACCAAGCATAGTGGCCGGAGCAGCTATATGAATTAAAACTTCATCACTTCTCCGTCTGAGAACAAAACACACCATCAGTAGTACTAATTTCTTGAGTGTTCTAACCCTAAACTTATTTATATTTATTTTCTATTATAAAATCCAGTATGAATATTATTTCCTTTTGTAGTGTGCTGACTCTCGTAAAAGATGGACAGCCAGCTAGTTGTTATACTAGTATAGGAAAAACATATTTGAAATTGCCCTCAGCTTAATACCCTTAAGGAGGTAAAAGCCAAAGCAAATTATAAACATCGGTACTGTAACTCAGAAATAACCTCAAGACTGCCCTTACACCAAAATGATAACGCCAAGTGAATCCCCAAACGGTGGTTAAAAAGATTTTTTTTTTTTTTTTTCCTGTGATAATAATGTAAAAGTTCCAGAAAAATGTCAAGAACTTCTCTCTTGCTTCACATGATGCCTGGGTATGATAAAGTTCTTGCATGCCTAGGGTATTTTCAAGGTTGAGAAAGATCCCTTCAAAAGTTTGAATGATAACCTTGGAATTTTTGCAAGATAACATTAGCAAGCCAACAGCCCAAAAAGTTCCGTCTCAGTTTTAAAGTATTTTATTCCAAATTCAATTTTTACTATTTATTAATTTCATTCTTTTAAATTTTCATTATTTATGTTTTTAATGCTACTGGGCTTGATTTTAATTGTATTCAACGTTTTAAGAACTTGCTATAATTAAATCTTAAATAATTTTTTAAAGTTCTAATGCCACATCAGAATTTTCATCTTAAGATGGAAAATGAGGACGATCAATGTATTCCTAGAAATTTCAGCTTTCATTCACTCCCTAAACCAGGAGTACTCATCCTGCTTTTCTGTGGTAGCCATTAGCTCTAGATTGATAAAGTTCTCCGCCGAGTGATCACACCTACAGCACATACGCGGTAGAGTAAGTTGATCTGTATGTGAGCAGCAGGCCCAGACTCAAAGTGTGAACTTTACAGCACATTTACACAGTTAAGTTGCTGCCGGTTCCTGAACGGCTCCTGGGAGCCAGACTAGCCAGGAACGGGCTGTCGCTGCCAGAACAACTCATCAGGGCTACAGCACAGTCCATGCCAGCATTGGAGGGGCTCCTGAGAAAGGGAGCAGCCAGGAACAGAACAAAAGATGGAGAAATTGGTCCAGCGGACCACATATGGCTGGAGGCATCGCGTGGGTACCCCTCCTGGAAACCATAAAACTGTATAAGCTTCATGGCATAAGCACTATTACATCCACAGGGGAATGTATCATGCTATCTTTACCCTAGATGTTGCAATCTATTTCAGATCAAACAGGGACAGGTATATAATTTCTTAGATGAATTATACACAGGTCAAGAACATCAACAACTGGTAATAAACATCATACTTAGTCACACTGCTTTTCCCATTTGTTTCTTGTAAGTATGAATGCTGGAAAGAGCACAATCCACCCCTGGAGGTATCTCTCTTCTTCTGCCTGCAGATATTCTCAGAAAGCTCCTCCTCATTTTCTAGTGGTGGTGGCTGCAGTATGATTTGAAACCAGAAATGCCTCATTTATCCATTCTCTCTTTGAAAAGAAAAGCACTAGTCATAGCTCCTGCTTAGCTAGATGACAGAAGGTGATAATCCTTCCTGGAATGTCACACTTAAATCTACTTTGGGTGTGATAATCACTAAATTCCAAGGAGATTAGCACTGTAGAATCCACTAAAAAAACCCAAACTTTCCTACGGCAAGAGGGAAGCCCAAGTATAAAATTAATAAAACTACATAGAAGTATATTGTAAAAGCATAGTTTTTTACTCCATGTTTCCTATCAGCAAGCTTCTAATAAGCCTTCACACAGGTGAAAAGAAAATTTCTACCAAATGATGCAGTGTCTTCTGAAAATCTGTTCTTTGCAGTAATGCAGAACAAAGCCAAAATATTAGTTAGCCTCTTCTAAGAGATCAGCAGTCATGGAATCCATAGTGACCAAGCTGCTGTATAAGAATTTTCAGTCTAAAAGGACAATAATAAATGTGTTGATTTCACGTTCTTCTCCAAACAGTCATTACATTGGCTATATTCTTCATATTGATGCAGTGATAGTGAACTAATCTCGAGGACAGGTTTAATTTCTTCAGAAATTAGTTCAGACAAGTCAACTCAGGCAAAATGGTCAGAGAGAGACTAAGAGCCTGGGAACATACAACTCTGAGGAATGGCCTAGTGGATACAACTCCACAGGGACAGTTTCTGACCACTGTCAGATCACGTTGCATATCACCGTGGTGCTGTTTCCAAATCTTCCTAGATGAACACCACTGTCATTTGAAACAGATAGGGAAAATCCACACTACAGTGTCAGAGCTCAAAGACATGAGACTCAAGCATTAAGCTATGGTCTAACAAAGTCAGAAGAGAAAAAAAACCCAGATCTGTTGGAATGTACTAACTGTGGAACGATGGGAAGTAAGCTTCATTCTATTTCACACATCTCAAGGAGAAGCAATGTGAAACCATAAATAAAATTTATCCTTTCAAATGTGTTTATTGAAGGTGAATATATTAATCTCTTACAGACGAAGGGCAACATTTTTTAAGGTCAATATTAGTAAGGCAGCAGCATCTTCACACAGCTAGATACCTTAACCAAGACACTTCCATCCTATGGAAACAGTAATAGCATACAAGACTTCAGGTGGGATAACATGAATTATCTGAATATGAATGTTCCAGAATGTATACAGACCCTGGGACCAGTTTTTCACATGACAATTCCGACTAATACTGTGGAAGTTTTATGAGAAAGGTGAGCATATGATAGTCCCATCAAATATTGAGGTGACACTAAAAACATTTTGGAGTAAATATCAAAAAAATAATTAATGGAATTTTGAAATAAAATCTAACCCAGTATTCAGCCTAAAATCTCATTGTGTTCATTTGAAAACAAACACCAAATACCAGCCACATGCTATATTTCAAATTTTAGCAGTCGATACAGGAAACTGTTGGCAAGCTACAAGGAAGCAAACATATCTGCCAAGGACAGTAAATACTGAGAACATAAATGTCTGCTAACTCTTCTAACTGATTCATATTTGGGTTCTGCTTCTCAGTATATTGTTGAAAATGTTGAACTTTCAATTGCACAATTCCTTGCACCATAGACCACTTAATTATGGTAGTGCAGAGGCAAGAAGGAAGACTGATAACACATACATGTGTACATACATCATGATATTTACTACTAGTTGTAGTAAATACATATTTGATCATTGAGCAAAGGTTTCCAGTCAGGAATGAAGAGATGTGGGAGACTGAATCAGAAATTGAAGGAGAAAGACTCTCTCTTATGAAACATTATTCTCATTTTGCCACTAATTAGTAACATCAAAACATTCCACTGGAGTCTACAATAACAATATAGAGCTCTTTTTTTTAATACACTGAATAAAAATTTAATGTCTAAAAGAAAAGTTTTTCCTGAACAGAAATCGTATCTCTTGAATTTGAGTTTCTTCCTTGCAGATTAACAACCCAGTTTAGTATATCCTGCACTTATTGATGGAAACTCATGTTAGAAATATTGGCCAGCATAAAGCCAAGATTTCCAATAATGTCCCAAATTAGTTGGCTACCACAGGTTTATGGATTATTAATGCATCTCCTGTTGGCATTCTGCCTTATACCATTTTTCATTCAAATATTAAACCGAATTCAATCTTTTCTAGATTTTCAGTAACATAAAGCTTGCAAACAGCATTAACCCCTGTTCCAAGAGATACTCCCTCATTCAATAAGTCTTTTAGGCATATGCTTAAAATCATCCATATTCAGCAAAAGGCAAAAGCACATAATGGAATTTAAGCAGCAGTTCAGATGTTTTGTTGGATTAGGGTAAATAATGTAATTGATCCTATTAAATAAATAAAATCTCTGCTAGAGGAGGATCATATTTTAGACAATTATATTTATATTAGTAAAGTGAAATCAGAATTTTTTTATTGGAATAATTAATTGAAATAATTAAGCAGAAATATTCACAACTGATTTTTTTGCAACAAGGAATTCCGACACATTGTCATTCAGCTATAGGACTGAACACTGGTCGGGAACTTTTCCTAATAACTAAATTCACTGTTATAAAAAATCTTCAATTTACAATGAAATTTTTTTTTTCTCTGAAGCATTACTAAGTTTTCCAGATCATTAAAAATTACAATAACATTCTACAGAAGTAAGCATATACTTTTTGTTTAACTGGAGTACCTGATGAGGTTAAATAATACAATAGGGTTAACACACATATATTAAATAAATGTACTGGCAGAATTAGGCCTCTCACTCGTTGCGAAAGGCCCAGTAAAGTACTAATATAGTTACTGAAATCTTTAATTTAATTATAACACTTAATAAATCTTTCCCGCTATTTTTTATGCTCCCGTTGTTATTCTTACGCAATAATTATTTTATGGTTTGAAATTTGAAACTGCAATACAAATATATTGTATAAACAATAGCATTCTTCCTCTTTCATCTTCAAAAGTCTGAAGATACTAGTACAGAGTTTAGAGGTGAAATCACTGTCCTCACAGCCTCTCACTGTTGAAACAAAAAGGCAGCAACATTCCTTCCAGATGTGCAATAAGAAGAGTCACTCACTGTTCCCAGAGGATGCAAAAACATTTCCAATTTCAAAGGCTGATGCTAAGAAGCCCTGCCAGATGCACTTCACAAAAAATGTTTGATGAATTACTATGGTGAGCAGCAACTTTTCAGATAAGCGATTGAAAATAAACTAGTTTATATCTCAATGGAGAGGATAAATTTCCTTTTTGCTTTGGGAACTTGAGGTATGGAGAAAGATGTTGACCATTCCACTTCTCACTGAACTAACAACATTTTCCTAAAAATGTGTTGCTTTCCAAATTTCCTTTCACTGTGGCCCAATAAATCTAGTCAGGGAGAAAGATGTCCACAAAAAATTCTTACACAACAGTACGACAGCCAAGTGATCTGTAAACTGCCTGAATCTGTAGACATACCTCTGCATCTGCAGAAGATGGAAATCACCGATCAACACATAACTAACTAACAAATCCTATGAAACATGAAGTACGATAAGGAGGGAAGCTCCAAAACATGGTTCCAATGTTGATTAGCACATACAGACTCCACCACACTATAAACAAATCTAATTACAACATGGGCTGTGAATAAATATTGACATGGATGAATGTCATTTGTCAATCAGCAGTATGGCACTTTTTACTGGACAAATTCTTCTGTCATAAAGCAGAAGCAATAAGTAAGGCCACGCATGGGACAGAAGCTTTCAACTCCTCAACTATGAAAGCTGACCTTAAGTTTTCTCCTACACTTGCGAGTATAGGAAAAGCTAACTCTCACTCTGTAGCCCAGTATCCACATGCAGTAACACGTCTCTAAGCGAAGAAAGACTCCAAGCATTTTTCTTTTAGACTGACACATTGAAAGGACAAGCTAAGAGAGAACTTTCAAAATTGTTACAAGAACTGGCCAGCAATCACACAGATTCATTTTGCATGTCTACAGTGATCAAAAATGATTTGTTATTGAACAGAACTGAAATAATTACAACTGCTCAGGACAGATTTCAGAATGGCATTACCAGCTATGAAGGAGTCAGAAGCAATATAAGAAAATATGATCAAGGACAATCTGAAAGTAAAGCATTTCTTCAAAGTAGTGCAAGCTTTTATGACTTTTGCCTTCCTCTTCCTCCTCTCCCGCCCTTCATACTCCTAAATATTTCTGGGACTATTCAAATGACTTAAAACAAATAATATTTGTGCACAAGAAACTCTTTTGGCTGAAAACAAGAGGGCTTATTACCACGTTTCTTTACTGGCAAAAAATCTGAGAAAAGCCTCAAGGTGCAAATGATCTGCAGTCTATTTAACATCACGGTTATTTATTTTTATGGGCACTCATTATTACTCTTTACCCTAAATTATAGGTACGTTCCTGGCTCCATTTCCCACTGTTCTGTAATCTTGATAATAATACAGTTTTTCAGATTTCCAAATCCTCCTCAATACCTCATCAATCAAAAACGCATGTAACATCCCCTAGCTGTTATACTGGGCAGAGACAGCAAACCAAGGAACCATAGCTTGGACCCCAGATAAAGACCTCACTCATATCGCATGGCTGGGATATATACCACAGCATGGGCAGCACTACTAAGAAAACCTATTTTGCAATGTCTTAAACAGAGCCCTTGCATACAAACTGATATGCACTGAATTAGTGCTTAAATACCACAGTTCCTATTTTATTATGGATTATGTGCTGAACTAGTTCTGTCAAGCTTAGAACAGTATGCCATAATTTTGACTAAATCTAAGCACATGCATCTTTTTCCATGGAAACAGTATTACAAGTATGCCCATTTCTCCTGTCACAGAAAATTTTCATGAATATTTTGATAAACAGCTGTTACGCTATAGTGGTTTATAGCCATAATAGCATCAGCTTCAGAAAAGAAATGACACAGCATCAGGAGTGATTGCATAACACTTAATTATTTTCGTGAACAACTCAGAAAAGTATAGAGTGGATCATTTCGATTTTTGGGTTTACTGGACAGGAAAAAACTTGTGCTTTGATGAAAAAGCCCTTGGCTTGCTCATCATCTACCCATTAAAGCTGAGCTGGGCTGCTGTCACTCTCTTCACAATACCTTTAGAGAACAGTGGTTTTGAACAGACTAAATGATATGGTATTGCTCCTTTCCTGAAACCGTGTTTTGTAATTGCTAAAAAGAAAGGCTGTTAGAAAAAGGAAGAATCCTTTAGCAAAATAAAAAAAAAAAAGTCTTTTTAAGGACACTATGTCACATACGCAAATGAAAAGCATTTATTAAAATGCAAATTTTACATCACTAAGAAAACCCCCAACAATCCACTACAGATGAGATTTTCCTAGAAAGATCTATACGATTTAGAAGAAATTAACCTCTATAGGCTACTTTGAAAATTGCAGCCTACCTGCTTTGAAGGCTCCTTGACACTTTCAGAAGGATAACGATATCAGATGCCCAGCATTGTTAATTCTCACCTGCCTGTCTACATCCCCTCTCACCTGTATTCTTTATTTATTTTTGTACTTGATAAGATGTATTCATCAGGATTAACCACTATGTACCGAACTACACCGGCTTTAATGACTATACAGTGCTTCGGACCATGCTTAATATGTTCCTTTTATCCTGTAGGAACTTTTAAAAGATGTACAAATACATTGCCAGATGGCAAAAACAGAAGATAAGTGACCTGGGAAAGTCAGAATGATGCAGACAGGAGAACTAACTCTTGATATCATGAAAACAAGCACTTTGTAGACAGCAGTGATAAAGGACATATCATTAAAATTATCTAAGAAGCTTTTAAGTCTTTGATGTAAACATTTGTATTGGATGGGGCGTTCGAGTTATCAAGCATCCTAATTCTTGGTCCATGGGTTTAAGTGCCACAGATATTTTGGCTTAACCACTGCACACAGTGCTTTCTGCCTCACCTTCTCAAAGAGAAAAGTAAGGAAAACTGTATTTTCTTTCTTATTTTCACTACCTATCTTGTCCATTTAACTAAACACACCGGGCCATGGATAGCTTCTTGCTCCACACAGGCTTGCCAATGGGCATGTAAAAGATTTTGTGATACTCACCTAAGGTGACAACACAGCTGTAAGAGAAAACTCCTCTTGTTTCTACATTCAAAAGGAAAAGCACAACATCCTCAAGAACAATAACGGAAACACAGCAGTACTCAAAGCCCTCAACTATTCTCTAAAGCAGCATATACGTAATTAAATTTCTTCCTGTGTTACAGTAAGAGACAGTAGTGGCCAGCACTGACTTTTCAGCAGATGTCATTTACATCAGTAGCAGATAAAAATAAACAAACAAATTGAAATTTGGTAAGTTCTGTAATAATGCTTTTGCAAAAAGCAGCATAAATTCCTTTGTTTTCTCTTAGAACCACCAAAAAGGAAGGGTGAAAAGACAAAAAAAGAAAGTGATACAGTCATGAGCTTCTGTAAGTAACCCTTCCCTGTTACTCTCAGCTCAGGTGAGAGTAACATATCACATGCTATTACCTCACAAGTATTCAGATAAATTCTGAGCCACAGTGGGTTGAAGTCAAGCAAAGGAAACACATCTCATGAGTAGAATTACTAAATCTTTCTCTAAACAAACACAAAGACTGGAGACGGCAGGTGCCAGACCCTTTGTTAATTGTGCCCCAAGGCTCCAAAGTTCGCTGCCTTATGACATTAGATCAAGCTCCCTTCTTTCCCCGCTTTCAGAATTCCCATTCCTTCAAGCTTTTTCATTTGCTTAGCCAGGATCCACAGATTATTGCATTGTAAGTGCCCAGAGACACTCTACATAAAAGATACTTCTTAAATTCAGATTGCTTTGTTAATTAGTCTCTTCCCTCTCTCTGGCTTCTTAGCCAAAGCAGCTCTTCAAGCCCTTCCCAGAGCTGTTTGTTTCTGTTTAGGTTTTATTTTTTTTGCCTTTTCTTCACTAAGCATCAAGGCAACAACATATGAGAAAATGGACTTAAAGAACTTAATTCAGCTATGCAACAAGCATAGGAGGCTTTAAATCAGTTAGAGGAGGTTTTGTAATTGCTCAAAAGCATGCCTGAACTCATCAAATGCAACCCTATTATTTCCTGGGTCATACAAGCAATCTGTGGGATTGTCCTTGAAGTTCCCCCAGCTTTACGTACTCGCATGTAATTTCTTTTATGTTTGTATGAGATAACACTCAATTCCGCTTGTCTAGGCTTCTCACACGGTATTAGAGTTACATGAGGGAAAAGGTAAAAAGCTCGAGTTGACTAATGAAATCTACAAGAGAGCACTTCTTTGTCTAAATATTGGAGTGATTGTCAAGGAGACAGAAGCTCTGACCGTATTTCATCTTCAAATTATGATTGTCATTGTTCATAGACTAAAAGAAATCTGACAGACATTCTAAGATTTAAGATTCATAAGTATCTTTTCAGAGACATATTTTTAGTGCATTTGATTACTTAAATTACAATATGATCTATTTCCCACTGCCCCCCTCCCTCTTCTAATTTAAACATACTATCTATTAAGCTCTCAGAGAAGTTAATTCTCATCAAGAATCACCAAAACATTAGTATTGATCAAAACATTTAAACTGCTCCAAAGGAGGTGCAGAAAGTTCGCATACGTCTTGGATAGAAATCGCCCCTGAGCTTCCATTTATTCTGTTGCCATACAGAGCCTGGCAAAGAAGATCAAAATACTTAAGATCAGTATTTGGATGAAGGCTTTCTAGTGTCTACCCAGGCACTACCAGAAATGTTCACACATATGAAGAAGTAATTCTCCTTCTGAGTTACTCTCCTGATACACTGTCATCAAACTCTCAAGCTACTTGGGGTTACACTTTAGGATGTGACACAAAACTGACATTGTCTACCTGCGATGCTCAAAAATCTGTGGCCAGCTGACTACATTTTACCTATAAGGAAAGGAATATTTAGACACTTCCACGCTGACCTAAACTTGCTCCCATGATGCCTGAGCATAGTGGTAAGGAATACAGCTGTATCTTAGCGAGTAGGCAAGGAAGATCTCTAGAGATGAAGGCACTTTCCTCAGAAACTCAGCAGACAATGGCTAATACAGAGAGCATCCTACACGTATGCATGCATAGCACTTCTCAGCCTCAAAATTTTAAATTAATAGGACACAAATATTGCTCAGCAGTTGATTTGGAATGAACTTATGAGAAGTATCAACACAGCAATAACTCACTACATATGACATCATAACCTCCACATGTACACGTATCTTGTTTCCCCCCTTCCTCAACATTTCATTACTCTGCAAGTGAAGACTTGGCTGAAAATCTGAAAAGCCCCGTCATACATCCAGCCATATGTGCACAGCTAAAACAGCTGCAGGTAGATCTTTTAAAGCATAGAGATGCCTAGCACGTGTATGGATTTCCTCCCCATGATCTGTGCAGGTTTAATGACAGCCAGGGGGAGAAACCGCCTAGAGATTCTCCTCTCATACGAACATATTTGCTTCCACCACAGTACTTCCAATCCACAGATCAGAGAAACCATGCCCTAGACTGACTGAAAAATCTTTTGTATTAAGCTTATGAAATCTGCAAACCAACAGAAAACAAAAATCAGATGTCTTTTTTAATTAGAAAATAATAGAATAGTATTTAAAAAAAAAAAAAAGATTTATCTGAAAATCCATAAATAGGGGCAGTTCAAAATACCTACAATCTGGTATTAAATAGTTTGCTTTGGAACTTCAGAAAAATCTTCCAAATCCCTGAAGACAAAAATAGAACAAAACAAAAAGTAAAAGCTTAAGATAAGGAACGCACTAGGTCTTTCACTTAAAAAGTATAAATGTTAGCTCAACCATCCGTATTTTGGTTTTTGCTTTGCATTTTACTCTGCTCCATCACGATACTTAAAAATACTCACAGTGAAAGGTAAAGTGAGTCTGAACTTCACAGATCAAAATGATTAGAACTTGTTTTTGTGCCTGTATTTATTTAAAAGTACTTTGTGAAGAAGGAACCAGTTAAAATTCAGTGTTATCAGAATAATTCTGTTTGAATTTTAAATAAGTCCTATAACATCAACCAAAACAGTTCTATAGATTTTAAAACTGGGTTCCTTACTGTGAAGACCTCATTTTATGAACCAGATGCTGTTTGCCTTCCCAAACTGTCTACACGGGATCAAAGTAGTGCACAACTTTTTAAGTGGACTTAGAAGCTGGCACATTCTAGGCCTTCTGCAGAATAGCCCTACATTTGGTCTCACACACACGAGAACAAATTCTGAGCAACCTCCAGAACTTCACAGTAGCAGTGTTAACGCTTCACCTTGCCCCTGTACTCGGCCCTGGTGAGGCCGCACCTCGAGTACTGTGTTCAGTTTTGGACCCCTCACTACAAGAAGGACATTGAGGGCTGGAGCGTATCCAGAGAAGGGCAGCGAGGC
>Ga0181612_176419_pt1 | contig 15268 bp, 13 predicted proteins | sample HoacroProtozoa21_FD_119630 | JGI IMG/M metagenome (GOLD analysis project Ga0181612, IMG submission 119630) | Hoatzin crop microbial communities from Cojedes, Venezuel. Combined Assembly of Gp0051906, Gp0051904, Gp0051908 | reverse complement strand
GTTCCTCACAGTGCTCTATTCCCCCCTCCCTCCCTCTGCGCCCTGCCTGTCGTCCCTCAACCCGGCTCGCGTGGCCGCCTGCCTGCTGCCTACTGCCCAGGCAAGGAGCAGGCAGCGTTGCCCACCCCTGCTCACATCCGTGCTGGAGACCTCAGCGCCTCGGAAGGGGGTGAGACACCGAACCGCAGCATCCAGCCGGGATGCTCCTGGATGCTCTGCCCTGGCCGGCAGAACCAAGTGCCTTCGGTGTCCCCACAGGTTGTCTGACCATAGCAAACAAAACCGAAAACCAGACCTTATCATTCCTAGTGTAGTGGTCAGGAGATGTCCTGGGAAGGCAATAAAGCCTCACAGAGCCTGGAATAAAACTCCAGCCCCCTACCCTGGAGAAGGCCTTCGTTGCAGTCACAGGACGAGGAAGGGTGGATGGCTCCAACAAGTAAAGTTGTGACTCTACAGAGGAGCATGCCAGTGGCAGCACTTTGCTGCCCAGACCCATGGAAGCACCTGGAGGACTTTCTAGTTCCCTTCTCATTTTCTGCAGGGAAATTCCCATTGCTTGAGGGCAAAGAGTGTGATTTGGCTGTTTATCACAAAAAGGAAAGAAAAGGAAGCCTGGCTTCTTAAAACCTCTCAGCTATCTTCTGTCCCAAGGTGAGACCCCATAGAGGCATCATCAGGATGGAGGCACACGTAAGTTATGTAGTTGTTCCCACCTTCCTGCAGGAAACAGAGGGGCTATTTGTGGGTGGCTGCTTTTTTCTAGCTGGACATACTAGGCCACCATATTTTCTTTAGAGTTAAGGACACCTGGAAAGTCCCTTCCAGGAGCACAGTCGGTGCTAAACCATTTGCATCCCTTGGACTACAGGAGCATAGCAGCCAAAAGAATATCTGTGTCCCAAACAGGGCAAGGGTTGCTTTGGCTGGTGACTGGAAAGAGCATTTGGGTGGCCACAGAGGAACATGAACAGAAGGGTCCTCACAGCACCTCTTTACCCCATCTCCTCCACCTGGGAAAACTGCTGAAGCTCAAAAGTCCAGTCACATCAAAGCTCCAAGTTTCTGCAAGAAATCTCTTCCAACTTCTCACAAGGCAAGACATAAACTCCAAGAGTCTTCAAGAGTGATGATTTCCCTTCCTTGGTTGTGGGAGCAAAATGTGTTCTGAGGATTGGTCCATTCAGTCCCTCCATCCTCTAGCTAGTCCCTCACTGCCGTGGTTTGGTACCTGAGGGCAAGTCAACCTGATCCAGGCACGTTTCCGTGCAAACCAGCAGAGCTACTTAGAGCAGCATGAAAATGATGCAACGAGAGGAGGAGCAGGAACTAGGACTTGGAAGATTTTGACCTGGAAAGCAGCACCTAAGAGGGAGCAAAACAGCTCAACAGTGTGTAGGTGTGTGTAGCTCTAACCCAGCAGACACTTCTCTCTCTCTGGACTGGGATCCCTCTCTTCTTCTCAGCTCACAGAAACTGCTTGGCGTGAACAATTCATTCCCGTCTTCCCACAGATGCTTGCCAGCAGAGCAAACCCAGCGCACCGCTAATAGCGAAGGCTAAAATCACTGTGAGCTGAGCAGGGTCGCCAGCAGGGACAGGAGCTGAAGAACCAGCCTGAGGCACTGTAATCCTGGCAAAAACAGTTTCAAAACACACTTTGTCTAGGGAGTGTGCCTTGGAGCTAGGCAGAGAACTGTTTCATGCAGTCTTTTTATGGAAGGGGGAACTGGATAGCAGTAGTCCCTAAAATAATGCATAAGTCTTTTAGCAGCCTCTATTACTCATTATTGGATGGACTGCAATAGTCATTGTTTTGTTCTGTCTGGCAAATCCTTCTCCTCTAAATCAAACAACTAACAAGGAAGCATCCCAGTTTCAGAGCCTTGTTTTGTCCATGCAACTAAAGTCCTTCTAGCCTCCATCAGACTTGTCTCTTGATAGCCCAGCAGCTACTAAAGTCACTCGCATTTTCCCATTATGGGGCAGGACTTCCTGCACAATTCCCCAAGAACTAAATCTTGTTCAGTGGGAAACATCCAGCAGGTCAGGGAGACCCTGGGAGCAGAGGAGCAGAGGGAAGGGTTCAAGGCTGGCACAAATCTGAGCAGGTGCAAAGCCAGAGCTTTGCTCTAGGCTGGTGCTTAGGCACTGGTGCAGTGAACGTAACTGATAGCATGAGAAGAGTCTGCCGTATGAAATCAGACTCACTGTACCCATAGGATAGAGAATTAAACTCATTAATGTTTCTCATTTTCTTTTAGATGCTGGAATAGAAGTTTGATAAGGAGGTTTTGTTTCAGTAAGAATATAATCAGAACACATGGAGAATTGCAAGTTACTATTTCATAAAGAACAGAGACAGTCAGTTTGTTTATCCACATCTCTACTTTGCCCTAACTCTCTCGCTCCTCGTCTCAAAGGTTTCTTGCTTAGTTTAGGCACTTCTAGGTAAATGATTTTCCAGCTTTTCATGTCAAATGCAGCCCTTCTTGTTCATTATAAACCAATGCACTCTTATCTGCTCTTATTTGCGCTCTGACTTTGTTACTCGGTCAACTTTCCAGCATACACAGAATAAATCCCCAGAAAGAACTTCATAGAAACCCAGTCACTGTTAGGTGCAAAAGCATCTCTCTTTGTGGCAAAAGCCCTCTTTTTGTGAGGGCTGAGAGGTTGCCTTTGCCAAACTCTGACTATAATCAGACTTAGATATTGCCTAAATCAGATCCCCTCAGACAGTCCTGCACTTTATTGCCCACTCGAGTGAAGCATTTCAACTCATTTCACCTGGACCCTGCCTGCCTTAAGGTCTGGTCCGTCTTTCATTTTTGCCAGGAGGAGCAGTGTGTTCCCTAGGGCTGTTCACACCCCAGAGAGATGCTCTCTCCTGCAGCTCACACAAAAATTAACCAGTGAAACCACTGGTTTAGAGGAAAAATACATGACCTGGGCCAGAAGCATCCATTTAAAATCCCCATGCAGAGGAGCTCGTTTCTGCTCCACCTGAGATAAGGTGTGGAGACGGATTCTAGCAGATTTCCACCTAAATTGGAGTCCAGCTTTGGGTCGAGATGGCTATTGGTGCCCCAGCTGCGATCTGAACTTTCCCGGTATTTTTATGGGAAAGAATGAGACCTCCATAATTAGCAACAGGCTGACAGAAAGCAGGGAGGAGGCTTCACCTCCTCTGCTCTTCACTGCCAGCTCTCCAATTCACACCATCCCCATTCGCACATCAGCTTTTAATATTTAATTGCAGCTTTGCCAAGGGACTTTGCCTCCTGTCTTGTAAAGAAAGGGGAGAGGAAGGAGTCAGAAGCGTGGTACTGAAAAGCCCCACGGAGACTATCAAATGGCAGATCTCGGGTGGAGGAAAGCACTCTAGCATGTAAGTGATTTTACACAAAAACCCTCCCAGATCACAGAAGATGGAATGAATTAATATCAGAAAAATCCTGTAAACCTTTAGCAACTGGGGATTTCTGTGCCGATTGTGGGAACTGTTCGGGGTGGGCCGAGAACTGTATATACTGCCTGCATTGTATTTAAGGAAAAGGGGGGATCTAAACGGAAAATCAGGGAACATTTCCCTACTAACAGGGAACATTTCCCTACTAACTCATTCTGCCACCAAGTAAATCACTTGAGGGCTCTTCACCTGGAATTGTGTAATATGTTAGACACCACCACAAAAATGGGAAACAATCGCTGGACTTTGGGAGGTGGGAGCCTGTGATCTAAAAAATCTGTTTCTTTTCTAACATCATGGGCAATGACCTGGAAAACAAAAAGAGGAAATTTCTAAAGCAACTAGTAAGAAATATATCTCCCTCCCGCTAGTCTTGATTTCAGGTGCCTTAAAGGCACGAAAGAGGAGCCAGAGATTCACAGACTGCTGAATGACACCCCTCTCCCCCAGAAAATCTGCCCCTCTTGAGTGCATCAGGAAGCAGATAAGTCAGCACAAGCGGACGATGGCTCTGTGCACAGCCCAAAACTCGGGGCAATGCAATAGAAATCACATATGAAACATGTTTTGCAAGCAACATGACTTTTAAAACAAATCCTTTCAAAATCTAAATACAAGTTATCTAATAATCCCATTGTTTGAGTGTCTGTGTCAGTAATTAAAGAGCAATTACATATAACTTGTATAACTTTGTCCCTAAAGCTCTGCCTAAATTCAGAAAATGAACTCCAGATGACCTAACGTACTTCCAAGTGTCAGATCTGTCATTGCAAATTCAGTGCCTGAGACTTCCTCTGTGCTTCTCTGAAGCCTGGAAAACAAGAACATTTTTGGCAGAAGAGGCCAAGAGGTGCTTAATTCTCCAATTATGGGCTGAATTCAGAGCCGGTTCAGGTCTATGCAATATTGGAAACATAAGAAAATTTTATCCAATTATGAGTACACAAAATTTCCATCAAATAGTTTTAAATTATTTAAAGCTAATGCTTCTTCAGGTTCTTTCCCTCTCCCTGTCACAGAGATGAACTGGGTGATCTAAGAGAACGAGAAAATTCATAGGTAGAAATGGAAAAGACCCATTCACTGCATTAAGAGCAATTTAAATTGTGTCTTTTTTAACCCTATTTTATTTTTTCAAAAGTGAATTTATTTGGTGAGGTTTGCAGCTGTACCAGTGAAGACAGCATTTGTTGTACAGCCCTTTACCGATGCCTCCATCCCATGAGTGGAGATGCACTAATTGTTGGCCTCTTTTCCCTGGAACATCCAGCTCTCTAACCTTTGCTCTCACTTTGAAGCCAGCAGACAGCGAACATGGAAAAAAATGAGAAGCTGAGGCCAGCTCAGTCCTTTCCTTTTCTGTGCCATTCTCCAAGAAGCAGTCCAGAGCGCAGGGCAGTTCCTCTGAGAAAATCTGTGTCCGTCTCTGAACTGGTTGCCAGGTAAGTGATCAATCTACAGCTGCAGTTCATCTTAGATCTGGGGGTTTCCATCATGGACTCCGCCCACCCCCGTGATAACGAAATCTCACACAGATAAGGTCTTTCCCAAGCACAGCATCCCAGCTTGTCAGGTCTTGAGCTAGAGGCAACTACTGTTCTGCCATAAGTGCTCTTAGCTATTATATATTACCAATGCTTTATTAAGTCTTGGACGACAAGTCCTGATTTAAAAGCCAGACCCACTCGACAAACTTCCCCAAATACAATGACACAGAGGAATTTTCCCTCGACCTCAACGACTGGAGTGTTCCCAGATGTATTATTAAAGCTTTTAATCTTGATAGTCTCTAAGGTGCCACGAGGGGAACCAGCAAGTGCTGGAGAGATGAGCTGACGAGGAGAAAAGAGGGGTATGGGCATCTCATCCTCTCCTGGTTTCTCTCAACTGCCTCTAACCAAAATACTCCAGGGAGAGTCACATTTCAACCCAGTCCCTTTAAGTGCTAATTTCTCTTCTGGTTACAACCCATAACTGAGATCAGACCACAACTCTGCCAAGAGTGAGACAAATAAGATTAGCAACAGAACCTGAAGTAAACATCCCTCAATGTAAGAGTGACAGAGCAGCAGTCAAGACTGTCTCTTGAACTTCCCCTTGGGACAGTTTAGCTCCAAATATCCCAATCTCAGTCAGTTTTCACTGTAAATAGTCATCTATCTGACAGGGTCTTTGTAGAAAGCTGAAAATGCACCCCCCCCCACCCCACAACAAGGAAGAGAAGGAAGGTGGTTTCTTCTGCAAAGGTCTCACTCGTCACTGGTGTTATATTAGGTCAAGTGCTGACTTGATAAATCCCTTTGCACTAGGTTAAAGCTGACTAAAGAATGCATTGACATTCTGGAAAGCCTGTCTTCAGCTGCAAGCCACATTTCAGCAAGGTGCAATAATACACCACTTCCAGCCAATATAATCCCCCAGCACATCCTCCACCAGTGGGGAGACGGGGTGCTCCAGGGACATGTCTACGCAGAGTTTGAGAGAAGATGACTCACACTGGATCTAGCAGCACTGCGTTGAACTAATCCGTTATACCTAAAACCAGTCCTCTTTGGGGGACTTTTCACGTCTCTCTCACTCTTCAAAATTACTTTTGAAGTCTGTTAGGTTTGATATTTTCCAGAGGGTAGGGGAAGGTGGAAAGTGCCTGTCTACTATATGGAAAAATACATTCAGGGTAAAAACAGATTAAGGTGCCATCTACTGTCTTCCCTGCAGGTACCAGAGCATCCTGGACTGTGAAAGCAGCATGTCAAAGCAAGAGCATCCCAAGGTGAGAAGCAAGTGGGACAGGGCATGTCTTAACAACATAATGCTTCGGTTCTTGGCAATTAGAGACAAAAAAAACCCAGCATTTTTTGCAGTATCTGGTGCTGTTCTAAGGATATCTCAGGACAGGTCAGATCCAAGTCCCTTTTAGCATGTACGGATGGACTGAAACATATAAGATGCTCCAGGATGGGATGAAAGCTTCATATATATAACATTCAAATTGCTCTGGAGTGAATAAATTGTAGGGGTAGAGCCTAATGGGAGACCATCAAGAGGTGTAGGACCTGGCAGAGGATTCAGCACTGGTTAGGAAGCGAGGCAAGGGTCTAGCCTGAGACAAAGGCACAGAAAGTCATGAAGGCATCTAGACAGCCACATCTGAGGCATCTCTGCCCTTCTGCACCCACAGCTGGAGGCTTTGGAGGTTGCTCTGCGTGTCTCAAATGACACTAAGCACCTACCAAAGAAAACTTTCTACACTAGGGTGCAGAAATCACTTTCTTGGCACTTTTGACTGTAATGGAACTTTGACATCAATTTCAGCAGTAGATTTTGCTTACAGCTACGTTTAGATGTCTACATTTCAGCATCTTAAACTGAATTCCCCCCTAATGGAAGCTGTGACTACTGTTCTCACATCATGGCAAAGGTGCACCTCCCACATACCAGTGTTCCTCATATCACATTTTGATTGCAAACTCATTGGCATAAGGTGCAGTTCTTGGCTCTGTATTTGCATGTTGGGTCCTATTTTGTGATGAGGGCCTCTTACAACCCGGAATAACAATGATGAAATCACACACTGGAAGCCAGATACTCTGGACTTGATTCAATTTCCCTGCTGAAGGCAGGATCTGTTCCCACTGACCAGGGAAAGTTGATTGAAAAAAGGCAGAATCTGAATTTTTTTATTTCCAGTCCAAGTTTTTAAGATGCAACTGGAGTATTCCTATGAAATTATAGAGAGGGGGATTTCCTGACTGTTTGTAAACACAATCTCCTAGAGGAAGAGGATGGAGATGAGGATAAGACAATGATCCAAGAGGGAAGACAGCCAGTGGTCCTATTTTTTCTGCTCCAAGGCTTCATTGCATGACCAAGGACAAATTAGGAGGATGCACTGGAAATAGACAAGACAGAAACTTCTCTCACACTTCAGAAAGGGCTAGAGTGTGTTTAGATCATGTCCTTGACACTTACTCCAGGGAACATAAAGCAGAAAGTAATGGGACACACTTTTGTCCCCAAAAGTTAGAAGGCCAACAGACATAATACTTGGAGTAGAAGAGCAGGAAATAAAAACTTCAGTTGACTTATTATTTAAGTTAAATATGAGCTTATTTTGATGGTTTTGGGGTTTTTTTAGCTCATGGAGAGAAGATATCCATCACAGACCAATGTCAGTCCAATGGGGAAAAAAACAGCCCGATCTCAAAGCCATCACAGTAATATGTCCTGGAGCAAGTCCATGGAGGCTCTTCCCATCCCTAACATCAATGCTTCAAAAAGGAATATCAAAGAACTCCTGACCAGCTTTGACACTCCTAAAGCCGCTCAACAGTGTAAGACTTTACATTGTGCTCCACTCAAGACATCATCTCCCAATGGCATTTTGAGGAAGAGGGAGGCTGATGCCAGAGTCATGACAAAAATCCAACCCCTGAGCATGGACAACAAACCCCGTAAAGACCCATCCTTCCCTTCCTCTCTCCAAAGTATCCAGAGGAAGGCACAATCAAGTCCTGCCACTATCAGATGGAAGGAGTCTCCTGCAAAGGTTAGTAGGTGCTCTTCTTTGAAATCCCCTGGAAATTTATTTTCTTTGTGTGTCCAGAGTCATCCTTGTAAGTGGTTGGCTTCATGGTGCTGCTTCATCATCCACTGATGCCAGTCCCTGGGCCTGGGGGCTGCCCTGTAGAAGCCTAACCTTCCATGGTTAGGGAAGGAGGACCAAAACTCCTTGGCACATCACCTCCCTGCAGCACAGAGGCCACCTGTATTATTAAAAGCTGTCAGACAAACCACCAGAGCCTCAAACGCATGCTGGGTCTTCCTCGGCCAGGTTCTGAAGTTCCACAGCATCCAGTGGGAAAGGGGTACCGTGTGCTGTGACAAATGAAGGATAGACCTGACTCTACTATTAAATAGTAAAGAACCAAAGGAGCTGGAAATGGATGGCAGTGCCAGTTCATGCAAGCAGCTAACAGAGGCTGGAACCAGGCTCCTTTGGTTCGCAAGCACAAATTCATAATTGCCTATGGCTTAAACTTCCTTCCAGCCCTGTTACTCTGCCCAGACACAACACTTCTCCTTGGGCCGGTCCTCTCAGTCCAGACACACATCTTTCTTTCTGTGCTTCCACATAGTTTATGACTAATCCCATCCAGCTCTGGATGATTTAATGGTATCAGGGGCACAGGTCATATGTTCAAAAAACTACTCCTTGCCATGATCCTTTTCCTAGATGGAAGGAGCTGGTAGGAAAGGGCAGCCTAGGCTGGAGGTAGACCTACACCGAGGAAACAAGAGAGTCCCATGAAGTCATTGTCACCTGGAATTTTAATTATAGATGAGATCCTCTCTGAAACAGTCATGTTTATCTCACCACTGTATGATACCACCCCAGTGATTACTGCTCCACAGGAGGGACTGATCCCTTCCCTGGGAGTACAGCAAAGGGCAACACCAACTATTACTGGGTCTGAGACACTGAAATCATTGTGGGAGCAGGTAAAGGAATTGGATGGATAATCCTGACCCTGAAAGCGCAGCAGTGGTGGCCTCAAAAACAAGGATGGGTAGAGAAAAGACCACTTGGCTCTGGAAACAGAGAGGGGTCCAAAAAGCTGTGAAGCTCTGTCTTTGGAGAGAACAGAGCAAAGCCAAGCCTGAATCAGGTCTACATCAAAGAACTCCAAACCAGACACAGGATTTGGAGGCAATGTCAGGGCCACCTTTGCCTCTGGAAAGCCTCTGGTACCGTCGCCTTTCCAGCACTGGAACTTTGTGCAGTTCCTCTCCTCTTTTTATGGGAAATTACCTGTTTACCCTCTGTCGTTCCCACACAGGAAGGGAAGCTGTCCCGCGAGAGGCAGGCGATTATCTCCTCGGTGCCGGATACAGCCCATGACTCAGCCACAGGCAGAAGCTGTGAGTTGGATTTATTTTGGTTACCGGTCATCATTGCTGCTCTACTGCCAGCTAAGTAGTTGCAACTGGGAAGGGGCAACTGGTGCAAACTTTTACTTCCCATGTAATCCCATGGCAGAGACTGACCGGGTAATCCTGGCTGGGACTGTGTGGGTTCTGCCAGGCCTGGCCATGCAGGAATGTGTCCAAGGATAGGGAGAGCAGAGAGCAGACAGCCCCACGACAGCAGCCGTATCCCTTCCAGGCCTGATCGTTCCCATTGCACAGAGCTGGCAAATCCCAGCACACCTGGGATCTGGGCCAGTGATGAGTCCACAGAGCCACGCTGACTCTGCCTATGCTGTTATCCCAGCATTTAAAAATAGCTGGTATTATATACTAAGGCATAAGTACATCCATGTTTAGTTTGGGATGAGTAATATCTCCCTGCACCTCAGCCTTGAGGATAGGAAAAGGGAAAGGTTCCTTTGTACCTAACTAAGGAGTCTTGGCTGGGCTCCTTTTTGAATTTGGCAGCATGGTGTATCAGACACAGTCATCCTTGGCTTAAGATAGGACATGTAAGTGATCCCTAATGCTATGATATCATCGGGACTAAAGCAGGTCAGGGATATTTCAAGGCAAGAGGCATCTGTGAACAGTGAGAGATCCAAGCTCAAAGCCGTGCATGGCAAAGGGTTGAATTTTACCAAAACTCACTGTCCGGAAGGTTTTGTACATTTAGGATAGAAAGAAACAACTCTCCAACAATCTTATAAAGACTGGATTTGAGACTGGGGGGATCATCTTGCCTCTTTTGGGCCTGGATCAAGAATCCAGGGACTCCATATCCCATCTGTCTGGGATTTGTTCTCTTTCCTTTCCATTTCTTCCTTTTCTTTCACACAAGAAGGCACAGGGAAAAAAATCACATGCTGCCTGGATTTGAGACACTGTATTTAATTACCCAACTGCACGGGGAAACAAGTCTGTTACATGAGCACACAGACAAGTGAAGGAGCTGGACTTTCCACAGCGTTACTGGGATTTTTTTTTAAATATCAAAGCACACAAAGTCACTGTGCTATCTTGCTCAACACGATGACAGTATTAGTTGCAGTGTGCCTTTTACAGCACGAGGAACCTCTTTTCCTCTAGCTGGCGAATGATGAATCACGGTCTATCTTCGAGCCTTATGCCACTCTCCAGCCCCTGACTCAAAGGCCTTGCAATAGCAAAGACTTCATGTCATCTCCAGCATGGCTTCTTTGGTAAGGTTGGCATTTACGTGGTGTGGGGTCCTTCTAGGGAAGCAATTGCAGCCATTGAGCTGGGAAGATGACAGCTACCTCTAATGTAGGTGCTGGATTTGCTCAGAGACAGGAGTCGTAATGCTTCCTAAAAAAGTTCAGGAACCAGCTGTCTCATATCTCTTCTGGGACAAGATATGTCCAGCACTATACCTGTGCTGTGCTTGGTCATTCCCATGGGCCGAGAATCATCTGTGCTCCATGTGTCCCAGAGGCGACCAGAGCAGGTCTTCTACAGGAGTCTCCTCACCATCACCCAGGGACTTCCCCACAGCCTCTCCCCAGGGCTGAGAAGGGGACACCCAGCCTATGCAGTGACCTGGGATGGGGAAGACAGTGTTGAGCGGTTTGAAGCCACACAGTGTTGTGAGGTAAAGGACAGAGCATGGTTCTCAGGTCTGGGACGCTGTTACATGGAGGACAACAGCTTGGCAGCGTTCAAGACAGCTCTGTTGACTGGCATTTGGCTTATCAGCAAACATGTGACCATGCAACCGTTCAGAGATGAATAACTATCCATGAAATCAAAGCACTGGTTGCTGTACCTCTTTCCAGACATGGCATAGTCACCTCTGAGACACTGCTGGAGTCCTGACCATCGCTCAAAGGGGAAGGCTGCTAACACCCCTTAGAAAAACCCATTGACAGGCAGCTAAACCAGCCAGGCTACATCCCCGGCCACGCTGACGATATCAGATGATCCAGAGGAAGCTGCCACCAAAGACATCACCAAGTCACTAATTAAAGTGATCCTAACAGCTGTGGTTTGCAGTAACGAGATTAAACTGAGCAGTGGAAGACTTACATGATAGAACAAAATACTTCCTAGGAAGGAAAATGGCTAATCCAGGAACAATTTTCTCCAGAGGGAAATGGTTGAAAGCTCGAGTCCTTTAATATTAAAAAGGAGAAGGCACCAGCTAATTTGCTGCAGGTAGAGTCTCCTGAGTACTCTGGGTTTAAATATTAACAACCTCTAGATGAATTTTGGCAATCAGAGAAAGGAACATCACGGCCAAGAAAGAGAAAAGAGGGGCAAGCAAGCGGGCCTGCCGTTCCCCCAGCTCGCGCACATACATATGCTTGTGCATGGATGTATTAATATAGCTCCATTATTCAGTGCTTTCTGCTGAAGGGCACACGAGGATGTTACCTCAGCGCAGCGCAAAGATGAAACGGGAGCCTGACACGACTGCCAATTACAGAGCATCCAGACAGCCTCCAAAATGCATTTAATTCCCTCCTCCCCCTCCCCCTTTCTATTCTGTGTTCGTTTCGACCTCCATCCCCGGGGAATTTTCAAAGCAAGGAGAGGAGGTGGAGGAGAAGGCAGAAAACAGCAGGGTCCCCCATCCTGTGCGGAGGAAGACCCACGCTTGGTCGAAACACTGGCTTCTCTGGGGCTGGTGTTTCCCCTGCTCGCTGTTAGCACCCGTGCTTTCTCCTGCAAGGGGGTGCGGTGCCATCTAGCGACAATGAAGCCGTCCATCTTTGGTCCCAAAATCGGTCTCCGCAAGGACTCAGCTGCACAGCAGCCACCGGATACCGTGTCTCAGCCCCAGCAGCTGAAGGAGGCTGTCGTCCTCCGTCTCTCCATGACCTGGGGATTTGCAGCTGGCATCCCCCCTTCTGCAGCACACTGAGCAGCAGATGGGTTTGGGAGAACGTGACAAGTGAACTGGAAAGATCTGGAAGGCGGGGGGAAAAATGCTGATTTAAGATAAAAGGCTGTGCTTGTGCTACAGACGGCTCAGAGTTCAAGGCAGCTCTGGCACTTGCAATGATAGAGGCTCCTGCAGTCAAAATAATCCTTAGAAGTTCATTTCCCTTTCAGCAGTTGCTTTTCACGAACATGACAAGTGGGAGTTGAATGTTGGGACTCCTGTAAGTGGCCAATTTGTCCAGCTCCAAGCGCTTTGTGCCGCTGTGACTCAGCCAGGAGGGAAACCTGGGGTGTTTAAGCAGGAGATCTGTCTGCCTCCTTGACTAGAGCACCCCACACTGCAGAAAGCAGGGGCAGAAGCAGGTGCTGTCCATCTCCTTCCACCTCTCCCAACCCTGTTGCCCTCTGGTCTCAGCTCCCAGCAAATGCCACCCCAGTCCGAGGGCTGGAGGCTGCCCTCTGCTCCAGACTCTTGCACCCCCCGGCTGCTGATCTCCCCCGTAATGCTCTCAGTGCCTCTCAGAAAGGCCCAGTGCTGCATTGATTATATTTTTTTCATTTCCTGCTTTCTAATGAGTTGCTGTCTTCCACACAGAAGGAGAAAAACCCTTCCCCAGGAGCTGTGAAGAGGTGCTAGGTAGCTCAGATCTCGCAGGCTTGCAGGAAAGTGCTGACATGGACGGTGTGCAGGGGCATTGATGGGCGGACACTCATGGAAGTCACAACCCGTAGCAGACCAGGTCCTCCACCTAGGGATGGACAGAGAGACAGCAGGAGGATGAACAGCCAGCCATGCATGCAGACAGACCATGCCCCCTGTAGACGTATGTTGTAGCTAGACAGACAGACAGGCAAACACACGTTGCAGATGAAGTGGGAGCTCCACGTAAATGTGTGCATGCACCCTGTGTGCTCCTGCTAGGCACATGCATGCCACAAGGACACACACACCCCACCCCATCATGAGCTGCTGACTGTGCCGATATGCTCTGCCCTTCACCTTCTGCCTTTATGGCCCTCCACCTGTACGGAATAAATAAGATACCTCTGCCCCCAGCCTGCCACTGTGTTTGCTGACACCTCTGCCACCCAGTTCATGCTACCTGAGCGGGTGCGTGTTTGCGGACAGCCCCTGCCATCCTCAGACCTCTGACTCACAGCCTGGCTCACGACCAAAGACCTGTCTACCACCCTCCTAACAACATCGCTCGCTGTCCTGCTCCACACTGTGGGATACACTCAGCACAGAGCATTTCAGTCTGCACCTCCTTGGCTGCTTCGTGCTGCCTCGCTCACAGCCCTCACTCACAACATACAGACTCCTCAGCATGCAGCAGTAACAAGGTGGCTGGATTTCCCCCCATTGCCAAGACGGTTCAATTTCAGGCTGTTCTAATTCAGCTTTTTTCTCTGATCCTCATTTATTGAAGGAAGCAACAAAGAAAACAGAGACCACTTCAAAGGGAGGGGTGCTGTTCTTCCGACGCATTGAGTTTAACACAGACAGCAGAGGACTGGTAATTCGTAGATTTGCAGGACGATTAAAGAAACTGAGCTATGGCAGGGAGGAGCTGGGCTCTTCCAGGAGCCTTAGTAAAAGTAGATGGTCATCTGGAGCTGGACATGATATGATGTGATGCGATGTGATGTGATGCTAGTGAGGAAACCTCATTGCATGCTGAACTGCAGCCTGGTTGATGTGTAGCATCCTCTCCAAGGACTGATACCTGCAGACCCATAGGGAAAAGAGAGGGACACCAGCCCCTCCAAACACCCCTGTAAAATTCCAGCAAAGGTATACAGGAGGAGGGAACCAAAAAACTTAAATGTCTCAAACTGGAATATAGGCAGCAGTGAGTTTCTTGGCCCTTTGGAGCAAAGAGCATGGACTCCCTTTGGGGACCAGGGTCATGCTTCACTTACTCAGCACAGTGCTGCTGAGATCTTTATGTGACCACTGAGCTCGACTGAAGTTGAGATGTCCCTGTGCTACACACTACACAAAAATACTGCAGAGAGGCTGAAAGACCCAAGGGAAGTGCCCCTACCCTGTATTTCTGATGGTCACTGGGGGACATGCAGGCTAAGACGGCTTCTGTGCTGGCAGATAAAATAGATAAGATTTTTGCCCTGAGACGATCTGATCCTGCACAGCTCACATCCATGCTTCTCCCTCCCCCACTGCTGCAGTCCTGTGTTGTCTGGCATTGGGTGCTGTGGGCCATGGGCATGGCCTGAGAGGGTACAGGCAGGGTAGGACCGAGGATGGGTCTCTTGTGGCTCTCACCCTGTGTTATGTGATCCAAAGCACCTCTGAGTGAGTGTTTTATCTCAGGTGACAGTGACTTCTGGTATTGGCATAGCCAATCCACATCTTTCATCACCACGTGGTGATTTACTCAAGCATACACTCTCCAAAGGTGTCAGAAAAGTAAACCGAAGACAGAGAACAGCTGGACGTGACTCAAACATTACTGCGTTCCTCAGCCATATCACTATCCCAGGCTGGTGAAGGTGGACTGTTAAAATAAGCCCCAGAGTCACTGGTTATGTTTGTATTTGTAAATCAACACAGCCAGGCCAGAGGCCCCAGCTCTGACACACAGCTGTACCCACCATTAATATGCTAAATCATTGCCCAGCTGAGCTTTGAGGGCATCAAGAGCCCTCCGGGGCTGAGTGCTTTATGGTTATCCCTCTCCAAACACCACCCAGAGCAGCCACCTGCAGCACCGCATTGCTAACAGAGGGACTGCAAGGATGGGGAGGGTTCCCCACTGACCATAAAGCAGAGAGCTCCACCATCCTTCTTAGCATACCCGATTCCCCTCACTTTTCCTAAAATACTTTGTTTCCTTTCTTGATTCTAAAATGTGGGAACTGATGAGGAAATAGGGAACCATAAAATGTAGCTCATACTTG
>Ga0181612_146498_pt1 | contig 15268 bp, 12 predicted proteins | sample HoacroProtozoa21_FD_119630 | JGI IMG/M metagenome (GOLD analysis project Ga0181612, IMG submission 119630) | Hoatzin crop microbial communities from Cojedes, Venezuel. Combined Assembly of Gp0051906, Gp0051904, Gp0051908 | reverse complement strand
CCTGCAGCCCCCCTGACACCTCCCCACATACAGGGTCACCCCAAAGCTGATTCCCCCAGCCCAGTAACTCGGAGCTCTTTGAGGCAGGTCGGGAGGCAGCTGCAACACAGCAGAATGGATTGAGCCCCACAAACCCCTGGCACCAGCCGCTCCGCAGCAGCAGGGACCCAGCAGAGCTGCTGCCTGGTGGAGCTGGGTGCTGGAGAGCATCCCTGCAGTCTGAACTAGGCCTGGATTAGCAAGCGCTCAGCTTTCTCTCTAGGTTTTCACCAGTATAACTCCCTGCAAGCCTCAGGGTCTCTATGAATAAGCAGAGCTGTTACCAGCCTTAGTTCACCAGTGCACTCACTACCCTAAACACGACCAGGACCTCAAAACTCCCTGTTCCTTCGCACATCCTCCCAGAGAGGCCCGATTTGGCACTGAACTTCATTTGAAATGTCATAGCCATGGCATCTACTGATCACGTACTGGGAACAGCACAGTCCTAAAGCCCAGGAACTGCTGGAGCAAGGGGTGCCCAAAGGCTCCCGGCCAGCTGTGCTGGATGCTGCAGAGGAAGGCAGAGAAAAATTAAATAAATTAAGAAAAGCCACACCAAAAAAACCCTCAGGATTCCTGTCAACATGACCCATAGCGGAAACAAAAACTCAGACCAACTGACATTAACCCAGAAGACAAACCTCCATTTCTGTGAGCTTCCAGAGGTCTCAGAGAGATTATAGCAAGTGTGGAGAGGAAATAGTAAAAAGCACACACAGGAAACCCTGATGCTTTGTCGCTAAGCCATATGTCCAGCATAAAATGGTTAATAATTTTTGCTTGGATTTGCAAGGTGACACTTATATTATTGTCATGTATTTTATGTATATGTATAAAATAAACGTAATTTATTTATTTTATATTCTAAACTCCAAAGATGTCAAAGGCAATCTGCAGAGCTGAAGGGCAATTTACTGCCAAGGTTTCAGGAGCAGTCCCAGGGGCCCCATTTGCAGTTATAACAACACATTTTATCTCCTGTGCAAGCAGGAAGGGGGGGTGTAGCAAGACGGAGAGGAAGTAAGCGCTGGCAGTGAATCAGATGATGTATATTAGGGAGATAATAAGCAGAGATTAGACACTTGGCAACTGTTTTGCGCTGTGCCCTCAGTTTATAGAGCTCCGGTTCCCCCGCCGGGATTACTCGCTGTCCCATAATACCTCGGGTAGTTTAGTCTAACAGCACATCCCGCCAGGAAGAGCTGCTGCGGCCGAGCCGCCTCTTGCTCTCCCCTCTCAGTTTCGGTGAAACTCTCGTCTTCAGCAGAGGTTCAGCACAAGGCTGGCGAAGCACTTCAGTCCCAGCCCTTCACAGCTTCCGAGGACTCTCAGTGCTGCGCATCCGGCACTCCAAGTGGGTGGTACGCTCGACTGCCAAGTTTTCGTGTTGAATAGTACCATTCCAGTACTAGGTTGGGTTTTTTCTTTTCTTTTTTAAAGGCAAACAGCTGCATGGCAAAGACTCACCAGAGCTCAGCAGGAGCCACCACCTCACAGCAGAGAGCTCCTGACCGGAGTGTGCAGCAGCGTTGGGTATAAGACGGTGCAAACTGCTCATTTTGGATGGGGTCTCAGCTAACCTGCACCCATTCTTTAAAATGTCTGGAAGCCCGGCAGAGTCCTGTTTCTGATTCAAAGTTGCTGACACTAAGAAATTCTTGATTTGACAGTGGTGCTTAGTGGAAAAACAGTGTGACCCATTCAAAGCTTTTTCTACAGTTTCTTGTTCACCTGAAGACATGATAGCCAAGTGAGGTCCAAGTGTGGTATTTCCTTTCTTAGCACAGTGAACCTCAGCCCTGGCTCCCTCCAAAACTTCAAAAGCTTCAAAAGGAACAGCACTTGACTCTAAAAATGGTTGCTGCCTTACCACAGTGAACTCACTTTTTTTGTTCCAGTAAATGGTCAAACTTCTGTTTGTTTTCACAGACGCTCTCTGGCTTCTCGCAAGCATCACTCTGCCCTTTTGCTTCGGCACTTAAAGGTTTCTTGCAGCAACCCGTGGTGCCAAGTCCTCCCTAGTTAAATTCATCAGTGGTAAAAGACCTGCAGTCAGCGTGGGACCAAGGAAAACAGTGTCCCTCCTTTTCTATGAGGTTTGTCCACCTGGTTGCCTGCACTAGAATCTTAATTAAGTCAGGTACAGCTGCAGGAGACAACCTACGAATCGGCAATCATCCTATGCCACCAAAAAACTCAAAGCACAGAGCGACAAGTGTGGGAGGCAGGGAGGAGAAACCCAAAACAATCATTTTTAGTAATCAGTTTTAGGTGGTGTGACCCCAACTGCCCAAAACAGGAAAGTAATCAACATCATCTCCAGCAAACACAGCTGGATCTCTCTAACATCTATTCTAAAACACCAATAGGAGGTGCCAAAACCAGGAGGGGAATTTCTTTGGCCATGTTGGGAGAAAATATAATTAGATGACTGGAATAGGCATTTTTGGACCTAAATTTGGCAAAACCATGAAAACGCTCAAGTGTTCACTTCAGCATGTGCTGAAACACTTTATTCAATAGTTCCAATTTAGACAGATACTGAGCTAATGCTATTTATATATTAAAATCCTTCAGCTATTACTCATTTCTTTTTAGCTCTTTAGCTGTATGGCTTAATGAATGAGTTTTGTCTCAAATAGGTCTACATTCTCATGTGTTCTGTGCATTAATTCTCAAAAGGAGCTTCAGTAGAGGATTTCATATCTATGCATTCATCGGCTCAAACTCCCTAGTGAAGTCATTTCCGAAGTTTTTAATAAAAAGAGACTTTTGATTCTTGGGGTCATGTTGCAAATTATATCTTCACTAATGTAGCAGAGGTCAAAAAAGAAGTTTGAGTCAAAGAGCGTCTCTGACTCCTCAGCACACGTGTGTCTTGAGGCTTTTAAAAATACACAATCCTGCTGTTATAAATAGAGCATTCTTCTCTAAGGTCAAAAGCTTTCAGAGTCCAGGAAAACATCCCTTTATTTCTTTTTATAATTATTATATGTTTTTTCTCCTCAGAATAAGGGTGCGCTAAACTGGGACAAGAGTTGCTCTTGGGGGCAACATTTCACCCCGGCTATTTTTACATTGTCAGAGGGTTAACACGAACATCAGCACCATTTCCTTCATCCAACACTTGAACAGCACACCACCAAGAGCAGCAGCTGGCTGTTTACTCAAGAAGAGAATAAGAGCACAAAAGTCAAAGGAGTAAAGATTAACAGTTGTCCACTGAGCCTTTTTCAAGGGCCCAGACACAGAAAGGTGTCATGGTAGGGTAAATCTTGTGCTCAAGCCTGCGATCAGTTCTCTTACACGAAAAGGTGCTTGGACACGTGGGAAACAGCAATTGCCCCACACAGACAAGGCTCTTCCATATCCATAAGCACAGCTGGACTCTCCAGTCAGGACACAGAAAAGCAAAACAGCAATTTGGATGATGGGAAAGCATTCTTCAGAAGTACTCATTTTCTCACATCCCTACTCACCAAACACGTGTTTTAAGGTAAACTTATGCTTAAGCTGCCTTTCAAAGGCAAGAAAGTTTCACCTACTTTAGCAGGACATAAGCATTATTCCAAGGGCTTTGCTGAATCAGGGCGCCAGCTTGCAAGTTTGACTACCCGTTCTGAAACGTGCAGCCCAATAGGGCCATAGTCCTGCTGCAAGGCCTTGGTTGCTATCAGTCTGCAAATGATCATGCAAGCCAGGAGCAGCCCACCCCAGCAGGTGTTACACTGCCCACATGAGTATTAGGAAGTAATATCTACGGAGTAACCACATGAAGACAACAAATCAGACACTACTTGGAAAGAAAACCAAGAGGTCAGTCAATAGTTGAGATAAGACAAGACTAAGGGATCCTTTGAAAAGGTATTTCTTCATGTAATGGGCACTTATTCATAGTCTTCGTGGTTCCCAGATGCAAGATTCCCTCTTCCATCTCCAATAGTTGCTATTTCCTTGGGGATGGATGAAGAGAGCAACCTCAGTTAGCTCTCTAACTGGCCTTATTCTGGAGTGATCTCACACAGCAATTCATGCCTCTAGATCTAGGATCTCTCCTTTCTGGTCTCCATGCAAAGTTTCAGCTGACAACTCCTATGAATATGCCCCCAGGTTCTGCTTGGAAGGCTGTAGAATGAGCACGACTATGCATTTGTGTGGTACACAAATCCATGTTTTGTAAAGAAAATTTAGTTTTTCCAGAGGTCAACAGACCTGCAAAAAGAACCTGCAGTGTCCAGAATTTGTTTTAGCTCCTACTCTTGAATAGTCAAGATACAAAGCCTGGTTTGTTTTCAAACCAACCAGTTCACAGGGGCCTGTCATGGGGTTCATGGGGTTTGGCCTGTATATTGTCTTTGGGTTCGACCTAAAATAAGGGAATACGAATCAGATAAAAGATGCTCTCTTCTTTTATCTTACCATCACTTCTGTGTCAGGCTAAGCTCAGTAATCACTGATAGAAAGGTGGTGGGATCTTTGAAGTAAGCAAGCACGTGCGCTCTTCCAAAAGAGCTGTAACAGGACACCGGAGGTTTACTGAGGGACACATTACTGTGCTGATCTACTAGTTAACTAGAGGTTTAAAAGTCCCTTTTGGAACAGTGTAGGGAAGGCTTAAATGCTTTTAGGACCTCAGATTTTGAGGAGTTGCTCTGCAATGCGATAATGTACATGCTTTCTCCAAGCTCTTCTGTTCCTGTATTGATGCCAGGAGATTAAAAGGGTGTTGAGTGGTGCTGAGCCTCTTGAGGGGTCATTAACATCACATGCGGTACTGGAGTTATTTTCACTGGCTCAAACCCTCCTCGCCTGCTGATGAGCAGGCAGGGGTCATAGGACGTTGCCATGGTCATAGAAACACATCCCTTGGGGTCTATCTTTCCTCTCCTTTCTCCAGAACACCTTAGAGCTCTCTGCCGAGCCCAAAGCCATTGTTCCAAAGCCATGAGCAATATCTCCTCCCAACTGCACTGCCCACCATCACAACTGCTTTGAAACTGGAGTAGCAGTGCAAAGACTGCATTTGGGGAGCTAACCTAGTGGAGCCCTTGGCAATACGCACCACGTGTGAATTTTACCAGTCCCAAGACCAGTGTTCATTATTCATAAACATGCCACCACCTTTCACATGCTCAGACAACTTCCCCCTGAAAGCACTCCCAGCTTTACACAAGCCCAGCAGCTCGGTTGTTCCACAAAAGTTAACACCCAAGGGCAATATAAATCTCACAATGTGTGCAATAGGCAAATGTGGAAGCGAGGTTCTTTTCCCTACCCTCCTCCTACACCAGTTCTGCCCTGATCAGTCCCTCCCTTGTTAAACTAACTCAGTTGGCAAGGAGAATGGCTCCTAGGCTTAGAGACAGTCCTTGTATTGGAAACAGCGGGATCCATCCCCACCATTACTTTTACCAAGGGTCACCTCAGTGAAGACTTTCCAAATTATGTTCTTGCACAAAGCACAACAGCAATGGTAGAGAGATGAGGTGGCATTTGCCTGTTGAGAACCTCAGGAAGCAAAAACCACAAACAGCCACCATGAACAGGTATGGGGGTAGGAGAAAAGCCAAGACATACAGTAAGAGGAGGACTCAAAAGAACCTGCCAGAGCAAAGTGAGAGCTGCTGCCAGAGCATGCCCACAAGCAGCCCTTGGCCTGAGCTCAGCATATCCCATGGGACAAGCTTCAATCTTAGGGCAGGGTGAGTCTCACCCTGGGGACAGCGGGATCCAGTCCCCCACGTCCCACAAACTTTGTAGCCTTGACTCTTTCCAAGCCTTATTTGCCTTCTCTGCTAAGCACTGAGAGCACCCATGTCATCACCCCAGCACCCTGCTCACAAGGGTGCATTGCACTGTGGCACGGGGTTGGATAAAGCTATTGAGTAGTTAGTCTCTCCTTGAAACTTCACCTTGACATATCTAGAGCGCTTCCTCTACCAAAGACTCCCAAAATCTCAGTCTCTCCCTGGCATTTTATCTCCTTCCATAGCCTGACCTTTCTGCATAAGTGAGGTAGATGCAAAAAAAAAAAAAGTCAACCTTTCCCCGCTTTCCGAGTGGTGAGTCTGACATGATCAAAGCACACAGTAATTTAGCCCATGGAATAATAAAAGTCAATGACAACAATGTGCTGCTGACAGGGAAGTTGTGCCATGCTGCAGCAGGGACAAGGGCCCAGGCGAGCTGAGAGCTATTCACTGGAGCTGGAGAGGCCAGATAGAGAGCAGGGAAAGAGGGAGCTCTTGTTTGTTTCCAAAAAGTTCTTATTATTAAAGAGGGCCCACAGATTAAACTGCAAAACCAAAAATATGAATATTTACAGGGCCAAACTCAGCAATCCCATACACAAGAAAGTTTCCTACTCGCTTTAATAGGTGCTTTGCCTTCCTTTAGGTAAGCAGCCCCTTGCCACCATGTCATTCTACATTGTTGAATGTGGGTGCCTTCTCCAGTCCCCACTGCATGGACACTAGGCCTTGCATTTGGAGCTGCTTCACCATTTTGTGCATCAGTTCCCCTTTCTGAGCTTCCCTCAGACACAGCTTGTGTAGGTGGAAAAGCCTTTCGGCGCTCCAAATGGAGAGCAACAGGAAAACAGAGCGTGAACTGTGGAAGGTGACAGGTCCAAGTTGATGGTCCTTCCTCTGTTTCACCCTCCTGTTTGCTTAGGGAAACCTCGGTTTGTTCCAGACTGGGAAGGGTTGGCCATCACCCGAAAAGCAACTGAATGAGAACAGTTACATAACCCCAAGCCCCTCCCACCACCAAATAGGAAAGAAAAATCAAATTGCAGGAAAGAGTCAAAAATAACTTCCCAGTTAACAATGGTAACAGCCCAGACCCCACCTCCAGCAAACAGCATCCTCTCAGCTGCACGTGCTTAATTCCACACAAATATCTCATCTCACAGAGGAGGGGAGGAAATGACAACTCCACAGCTACCAGCCAAAGCAGGGGGCTGATGGGTTCATGAGCTACCTCCAATACAGCACGTGGAAAGGAAGAAACATTTTCCTTGGCCTGCTGCGGATCCCAAGAGATCCACTGCACCAGAGAAAGCTGTTCTGTATTCACCTTCCTCCTGCAACCTCTGCTGCCATCACGCCAAGCGTGTGGGGAATGGAGCAAGTGAGCAGAAATGCTGGAATGACAACCCCTGGCCAAAGGATGATCATCAGGTCGAGCTCTCATCAGCACACATTCCTCACAGTTGCAGAAGCAGCTGGGGCTTTGGGAAAGCCAAGGCTGCTCCAACAGCCAGCCCATTCAGCCAAAGAAATTGTGGTCTGGTGTGATGGTTCACTGCTGCCACAAAGGCTAACCAGGGGGGTGAAAGACCCCAGCGACCCAAAGCACAACCACTTCACTTGCTTCGAGAAGGAACCCAGCACCTTTTCTGTCAGTCTGACATAAGGTTGGAGGCGGAAACACCCAAAAAAACAAACATCAAGTTTGGGTTTGACCTTACGATTTGGACAAAGTTCAAGCCATCTCCTGTCCCTCCCTCACAGGAGGAACACAAGGTCCTTGAAACAGCTTCAGAGGCTCCACCAACTCTGACGGCAGCTACACCATGATCAGGCTTTGGCTCCTGGCATCTGCTGGGCCTCTGGTCTTGGATTCAGCAGATGAGGGAACCAGCCCAGAGCTGAACCAGCCAGACTCAAGCCAATCCTTTACTGAGGTTTGAAAACATCAAGCTAACATTTTCTTGCCATGATTTATTTTAGAATTTTTTCACATCTCTGCGTTTTGTTGGCTTTGGCACGTATCTGAAGCCATAATACCGCAAGAGATGCTCATCTCTTCATCCCTTCACTCTGGCAAAACCATGGAGTAGTGGAAGCCTCATAGAAGTTGCTTCCAATTTTGTTAAGTTTCTAGATCTCAGTCCAGACCAAGAGCTTCTAATGAGTTTGGATAAACTCTGGATAATCCTCTGAACTTTCAAGTGCCTCAGGAAAACAGAGTCAAATACAGTACCTGGGACTTTGAAAGGTGCCTCAGAGCTGGGTGTTCCTGGAGCAGCATAAGGATTAGAGATGTGATACCTTTGCATCCCCCATGACTGCACCCCAGCCTTTCATTAAAGTTATTTTTTAAAAAAAAAAAAAAAAAATAAGAAGAGAAACACACACTTTGTTACTAAACTGATGGGAAAGGAAGGTAACCCAAATTCTCTCATTATATACCAGCCTAAACCTGCAGGGGAGTTCGCAGAGGCACACCAGAAAAGTCAGAACAGATTTATCAAGCAGGTTTAAAGAAGGGAAAGGATGAATGACAGCTCCTTTCTTGAAAGGGAAAGAAAAGAAACATTAACTCCTGGTGTCAAAATGCTGTAAAACTGGCTTTTGACTCAGCACAGCATAATACTGCTTGTAAATGGGGTAACTGGTTTGTGTGAGGTCATGGAATTAAGCATGCCTATGCTTGCCCATCCCCTGGAGCACAGTCAGCTGCAAGAGAACACAATGTGTGTACAGCACAGGTGAAGGTAAAGAGATTCACTTTTCATGCAACTCATTAATCAGGGCTAAAATATATCAATAAATTAAGCATGTGAAGGTCTAAATACCTAATAATTTGAAATGCCTATAGACCTGGGGGGGACATCGCACCCATTAGCTCCATCTTTCTTCAGAAGTTTAGTGCTCAGTGAGCACACGCAGTTCCCTCCTGCTTTCCTGGTTGGAAGTACTGAACAAACCCAAATGTCATCAGAACTGAGCATTCAGCAGAGCTCAATACTGTACTGGAAATAAGAGACAAGCAGATGTTGGAAGGGTGGCAAAGGATGGAACATGAACCATGCAATGTGGTTCAAACATTTAGACACCGGGAGAACTGCTGGAATCCCTTCTGTTTATGTTTCCAGACATCTCCATCAAGTAGGGGGTAATTAAACACTACAGCAATTGGGTGATAGAATGATTTATTTCTAAAGCACCCTCACAGCCTGAGGCTTTGCGAAGCACATGGAGACATGAGCCTTACTCCAAGGAGGAGAAAGAGAAGAGCACTACATGCAACCTCTACTGAGGGCAAACAGAGGTGCAGGAAGGAGGAGTGAGCAACAGGCTGGCACAGAAAGGTGATGCAGATCTTTGTTTCACTGTCAACCCAGGCTTTTTAATCTTTTCAGGGGTTGTTTATGAGTTCAGGAAGAGATAGGAATGGTGCCAAAATTTTTTTTTTTTTTTAAGATTAAAAATTAAACATTGGAACACAATGTCCCACTTGGAAAGCAGAGTCCGACACACAGAGGGAATCCTGGAGACCATGACTGCTGATGAGTAGGCAAAAAAATGAAAGAACCAAACCAAGCTGGAAGAACTTGCCCAGGGTCACTGTGGCAGGTCTGGAGTAGAGGGAAGTAGGGAAGGTCCAAACTTCCGTCCATTTAACAGCTGCACTGCCCAAAAAGTGACTGCTACCAGGGCTCCCTGGTATTTGAGAGAGCAGAGACAAAGGACTTGTTCCAGAAGGGACAAGCAGCAGGGACAAAGACTGCAGCGAGGGAGATTGAGGATGGATGTTAAGAATGGCATTTCTACCACCAGGATGCTGAGGTCCAGAGGACGAAAAGCATGAATGGCATGGGACCTTATGGCTTCAGGAGGAGCTAGTCAGTCCCTGGAAGTCTTTTCTGGTCTTGCTTGTCCTGAACCCCTTTCCTATAAGATCATGGAAGTGGGAAAATGACAGCAGCCTGTCCATCTGTAAGACACGGAGAACCAAAGCCACCCTGCCCTGCCACAGGGGACCAGATCCTCAAAGCCAAGGACCATGGGAATTCAGCTTTGCATTCAGTCCTGCTTCACAGTCCGTTTATTTCACATGTTTATTTAACATCTACATGAATCAAGGCAATATTATTTCACAAAAAACAGAAAACTTGGCTTCACTTATTCAAACATTTGGACAAGGAAGGAAGAAAAGCCAGCTCAGGATTTGGCTGGTTTGAAGAATAGGAATATGCAGTTATTACCCTGTTGTCAGTTGTTCAAAACTAGCCTGGTTAGAGGAACTGAATGCAATTGCCATCTGGCAACTGTTTGGGGAACCTCCCTAAAATAAGTCATGGCTTCAGCTCAGATCCAAGTAGATAAGAGTCCTGCAAGGACAGGGAGCAAGGCAGCACCTTTATTTCTTCTGGAAAACAAGGGAAACCATGGACCTGCTGGAGGTACAGGTGTCCCACTGTGAAGATGCTTAGACAGCTCTTGTGGTACCCATTGTGACTAAAAGCAGAGAAGTCAGACCTGCACTGAACCCACTCAGACTCACCAGGCTTTTACCTACCTGGCACCTCCAAAACCACAGAAGTGCCCAGAAGAACAAACACCCAGAGCAGGGGCTGATCAGGACAACGCTGCAAAGTGCTGGAGAATAATGCCAACAGCACGAGGTCATAAACTAGAGCTGCCAAGACATTAAAACAAACTAGGGTTGCTGTTCCCCCCCCCCGAGAATAACATTAAACACCAAGGCAGCTGCAGAAGCCTTATTTTTCTAGCAATTCCCAAGGCAGCTACCATTCCCTGCCTTTAAATCAAGACTGGATGGGGTTTTGGAAGACACGCTTTTGTCAAATGCAAGTTACTGAGTTCAATAAGGGTTGAAATTCTCTGGCCTGTGCTGTACGGAAAGTCACGGCCTGGATGATTTAAAGTTGCTTTTGGTCCCCGATATCTGTGGAAAAAAACTACGAAGCCTGCCATATTAGAAATAAAAGAATAAACAGCAGCAAATAATAAAATTGTCAGCCTTTGCCCACAGAATAGCAGTGAGCAAAATGAAGGCTCTTTGGCTTTGCTCATTCATCACAAGGATTCAGATTCATTACTGAGGTCTTTTATCCTGCTTCCCAAACTAAACAAGGTTTATGGAGTCACGCTGTACACACGTTTCATCGTATCCAGCATTTTAGCCTGTTGTTCTCTTTTGACAGGGACTAGAGATCAGAAATACTAACTTCAAGTTTGGCAAAAGAAAGAAAGTGAGCAGAAGTAAAAGAGTTTGATTAATGATCCCAGTGAAAGAAAAGCAGTAGCACAAAAGCCAATCCCTTGCACAACAGCAAATCTCTTGGGGCAGGCAAAAGAGGTTCGGGGTGCCCATCACCATGCGGACGAAAAAAACTCCGATCAGGACTGTCATGCCCTGGGGAACCTACTTGGGCAACATTTCTTACTAGTCTGGATTTTCTAGCATCTAAGGACAGAGCTCATGCTGCAGTTTTAATACAATTAATAAAACTTGAACGAGCCACCAGACACGAATCAACAGTAAACCGAGCTCTAGCATTTTCAGTACTCGCAGAATTACTTTTATTTATGGTTAATAAGCCACAGCACGGATGGCAGAGCTTCAGAGCAGCTCATGAGCCTTCCCATCACATGACCTGCAGTACAGATACCACTGGGAGTAGGATGGGCTGGGGCCAGAGCCTTTGCAAGCCCCCTATATATGCGCTCCTAATGAGCAACAGAGCTGTCTGTAAGGCTTATAAGGCCTCCATCAACACAACACCCAATTGAACAGCTTATTCTATTCATATTCTGCTGGAGAGGGGGTCAGGGGAGAAAAGACAGACCCAGTGCCATTTAGAGCTTCCCACTTGTTGGTTATTGTTGTAGTTTCACTCTCGTTGCTCAGGCACCCTATGCAGACGACAGAATGTAAAGAATTTCTGCAATGACCTCATCCTCCTGGTTGGCAGGCACTGCTCTCACTGCGTCCCCGGTGGAATTTGGCATGAATATGGCTCTTGCATACGTCCTTGTGTATGCAACACCAGTGACATCAGTGTAGCTGGGGGAGCAGGCATTGCTCGCTAGCTATGACTGCAGAAGCCAAAGAATGTGAAATCGCCATTTATATAAGGTTCTATAGAAATTTCACTCCCACCCCTGTAGCATTTAGCACTAAAACTTAAAAAATCTGTTTTAGTACAAAATCAAATAGAGCTGTGTTGTAGTTTTATTGGTTTTAACCAGGGATGACACCACAGCACGTAAAAATTATTTCTGCATACCTAGATTCATCATGGACTTGACTAGAAACCCCAGTGAAATGAAAGGATTAAATGCATCTTTCTGGCATAAATCCAGAGTTAACCTAGGGAACCTGTAGGAAAGGCCTATGTTTGCTTTTGACATGCAGATCACCCTGGATAAATAGGTGTCAGCGGGTGCAGGCTGACTGCAGGGCTTTGCTGTAGTTAGCACAGGACAAGTATATTTCAAGAATAGAAACAAAGAGCTCTTTAAAAAAAGAAAACAAAATATTAAACCATGATTACTCTCCTCTACAGTGGAAGCTAAAATTATTTTCCAGAGATAGCATTGCTTTGCATCCAACATGAACATAATATTTGAGCACTTCTGAAATCAATAACTTGGATAAACACCCAAGTAGACATGGTTTCATGAATCTGGCCGTGGCTGCTGATACTTGGAATTTTCACAGGGTTGCCCCATCAATGTATAACACTACTTGCTTCCATTTGGGCAAAATCGAGTTTCCTTCACACCAAATCATCTAGACCAGCCTTCAGAAAACCCATTCTGGCCAGCTACTATGGAAAAACCTGAGTTCACCTGGAACTAATGAATGAGTAAAATAAACGGTGAATGAGACATTCAGTAGTAACTGTTTCCACGGAAAATCCAGTGTTCTAACCGCCAAGAGCCAGAAGTGCCCCTTAATCCTCCTCCAGGCTGGATACCAGGCTGAATCAGCCACTGCAATAGCACAGTCCTTTCTTAAGAAGTTTTCCCTTACCTATCCTAAGCCAAATATTTTTTTTCCTCCTAATGTTTCTTTCATTTGGGCTGTCTTTCCTGCATCTGTAAAGGCCAGTAGGAGAATCATACCAAGGGTGTTATATTCAGTTGCTGGATGTGAGAAACCAAATAGTTTTCCATACTCGAGCTCCTCCATATGAGGAGCTTTGCTGTGCCCAGCGCTGCTCTACACAGCCCATGGGCTGGCAGGTGCTGCTGCTGAGGCCGGCACATTTTTGCTGTGATTTGTTCCTTTACTTGGTTTCGAAACATATTTAAAATCCAGCTGACGTGGCTAAATTATTGATTCCACATCAAGGTGTGGATTTACGGCTTGTTTTGAGAGCTGCAGAGTCTGATTTTAAATGTGCGCTCTGTGCACTTGTACCCACATAGAAAATTAAAAGCTTTGGAGAAAAAAATTAAAAGAAGAATCAATGGAAAATGAAAAAGACAGTACTACACTGGCCCTAGCACTGCTGAGAAATAATCCCTTCACCTTCGCATGACTTTTACACAACAGATGGGGTCATCATCCTCATCTTGCCTTACATCTCGGGCACTGAAGAGCAGCACACCCATGCAGGATGCCCATAACGGAGTCAAGAGCACATAACAAGATCTTGCCTGTTGGTCCCTTGCAGCTCTGGCTCAGCCACCTCACTAAACACATGTGCCCTCATAACTCCAAGCAGAGAGCTGCAATGAGCAGATTAAACTCCAGACATCCATGTTGCAGACCTCCGGCCAGGGCCAAGGTCCCTGTCTGGCTGGCACGCACTGGGCTCTGCACGGGCAGATTGTCGCAGTAGTCCGGGAACCACAGCTTGGATTCAAATTAGAAAACAGCAAGAATTTTTCAAGCCAAGAACAACAATACAGCTGGGAACAGTGCGACGCTTTAGACTGAACAAACATGAGCGAAGTTATCAGAGCATTGACTCCAGCTCCTTTCCGAGATAGCGCTGGCAGCACCTCTGAGCGCAGGCAGACAGAAACAGCAGAGGAGAGGGTAGCTAGGGCACGGAGGGGGAAATTCAACCAAAATAGCCTTTCAGTGTGGATTAGACTACACCAAAACAAGAACAGAGGCCAAAATACCCTGACCTCCCCTTGAGCTTTGTCATTGCCTGCAGACACAGTGAACTTCACCCAATGGATCCAGGCACTGGAATAAAGTGCAAAAAAAGGCAGACAGACATCAACACGCACACTGCCCTGCCTAGCTGTGCCAGGCTGCTGGACACACCTATCCCTTCAGAAAAGTGCAGCTCAACAAAGTCATTTCAGCTCGCAGTAGGTCACTCCTATGTTTGATTTCATCTTCTTTTTAGTTTGCCCTTGTACCATTGCTGTACGCAAGTTGGTTTGACTCTAGGAGAGCTCCACGCAAAGCTCCAGCCGAGTGCATTTACAAGTGAAGAAGGAAATGCAAACGGAGCTGTCAGCAGTTTCCAGTGTCACAACCCTTGCCCTTTCCAAGCATCAGTCAGAGGAGCACTGTGAGGCACCAATACCTGCAGAGACAGCCCGTTTCTTGCAAAACTTCTCTTTTGCCAGCTCTGACACTCCCGTAAGGATCGGGAAATTCAGGTACTCATCCAAATCACATCTCCAAGTCTATCTGATGATTTCAGCAGGATTACAAGACTGTCAGTTAACAACCGGGTGATTGAGGCGACTTGTCCACACACCAGCACAGCCGGGCTCAGCATGGCACTGCCTGTGCCCCTTCGCTCTCAGCCACAAGCCCCTCTGGGCACCACAGGGATACGTCCCTGAAGGATGGACTTGTATTTGTGCCTAGTGAAAGTATAATCGACAAAAAGAATCAAACCTCTACTTATTCTTCTTACTTGGGAATTTTTGCTTCTTTAACAACTCCTTTATTATTTCACCAAGTCACCCGTATCTCTTTACAAGTAAATATATGCTGCCCCTTCATTTCCATGGGGGGGTGGGGAAGAAAGGACGCTGTTTTCTCTCCTTGGTATCAGTTTTCAGCGTGACACACAGTTCACTGCAAAAAACAAACAGCCCTAATGAGAGCGGTTGTGCAGTTGCTGCACCCGGTGTCAGTTACTCGGCTCCCACGAGGAGCAGCACCGAGCCCTTTGCAGGGTCAGCGCCAAAGATAGCGGGACATGTTCCCCGTCCCTTGTGTTCCCAACGAGTCCTCCTCGCTGGGGGACAGTACGTGGGGGCTCTGTGTGAGCCCCGCCACGATTCGCTGCAGCCGAGCCGGGGTCACTGCACCCACTGCTGTGTTTACACCACATCAACGGGTGGAAAAGTGACGCCGTATGACTTTACACCCAGAGCGGCGGCACACCAAGGACTCAGATAAAGAAGTTTTCTAAATTTGGACAGTGTTTGGATGGGAGGAGAGGCCCAGGGGATTTCATGAAGTGCCTCAGGCTGGGGTCAGCCCT